>Ga0068706_1000171_pt1 | contig 32443 bp, 29 predicted proteins | sample YNPMSBMetaG_FD_65632 | JGI IMG/M metagenome (GOLD analysis project Ga0068706, IMG submission 65632) | Anoxygenic and chlorotrophic microbial mat microbial communities from Yellowstone National Park, USA - YNP MS-B MetaG | ecosystem: Environmental > Aquatic > Thermal springs > Hot (42-90C) >...
GAGGGTCTCTTGGAATGTTATGTTTTAGCAATTCCTTTTTACCAAAATTCACTAGCAGGAGATTGCATTTATTCTCTGATATTATTTGGGATGTATCAACTTTACTTAAAACCAAAAGAGAGCATCAAGGTATCTATTAAATAAACTAAACAGTGAAAAAATTTTTATCTATCTTATTGATTTCAACTGGTTTAGGAATAATATTGTTTTTCATTTACTTAAAATTTTCACCTGTTACACACATCCGAAGCATCCATTTAGTACCGTCAGATGCTATATACATTATTGAAATTTCTCAGCCCGTGAATGCCTGGAAACAAATTCAAAACAGTGAGCTTTGGTCTTCGCTGAGAACTAACCCTTTTTTTTCAGAAGTAAATGAAAATGCTCAATTTGTAGACTCTCTTCTAAAAAACAATTCAACTATTGCAGAAATTTTTGCCAATCAGCCTCTTATTATTTCAGCACATATGACAGAAGCCAAAAATTACGATTTTTTATGTTTATGGTCTATGCATGATGTGGCTACAAAATTAGGATCATTCAAAAAATGGCTACTTTCTTTTTCAGATTATCAAATTACAGAAAGAAAATACAAAGATTTTATTATCTATGAACTCAGAGACCCCAAGGAAAACTCCATTTTGTATTTATCTTTCATTGAGGATGTTTTAGTAGCTTCTTACACTCCAAAATTAATCAGAAAAGCTATTGAAACTTCACAAAAACCTGATTTATCGGAAGACAATAGATTTATAAAAATACAAAATCTTATCAAAGGAAGGGAATATTTTTCAGTTTACTTTAATCCACGTCAGTTTAACTCTTTTTTAGGAATTTACATGAACGATTTAGGGAGCTTAAAAGATTTACATCATACCGTGGATTATTCAGGCTTTCAAGTCTTATTAGATGGAAAAATGCTGGATTTAAAGGGATATGTTTTACCCAAAGATAGTTCGGTTTCCTTACTTACAGCGATGTTGACCTCTGGGGCAGGAAAAAGACCCTCCCAAAATATTTTATCTAATCGAACTGCTTGGTTTGCAAGTCTTAGTTTTGAAGATTTCTTACAATTTTATGAAGAATTTGAAATGCAAATGAAAAAAAACCCAAAAGTTTATGCTGAACACGTAAAAAATCTATCTAAAATAGAAAAATTCCTTAAAATTAACATAAAAAAAGACTTTGTAAGTTGGATTAGTCAGGAGGTTTGTTTAGTAGCTAATAAACCCGCTGATTCTTCTTTTACTAACCCCGAGTTAATCGTTTACATTCACACTAATAATATTGACAACGCCAAAGAAAAAATTAAGTTTATTCTGAAACAAGTTAAAAAACGTACAAAAGTACTGAAAACACAAGCATATGAATACAAAGGTTTTGAAATTTATCATTTTCAAGTACGAGGACTTTTTAAACTTTTATTTGGTAAATTATTCCAAAAATTTGATATGCCTTATGTTACATTTATAGAAGATTTTGCCATATTTTCTTTAGATGAGCTTGCCCTGCAATCCATTATTGATGATTATACCGAAAAACGATTCTTAAATCAAAATATAGCTTTTCAGAATTTTATTGACCGATTTAAGTCTCAAAGTTCTATTTTTTATTATTTGCACATGCAAAATTTTTATCCTATTTTTCCGAGTTATGTTTCTTCGCTTACATGGCAAAGTATTCAGCAGAATGAGCAGTATATCAAGCTTTTAGAACAAATTGGTTTTGAGATGACAGCTGAAAACGATAAATTTTTTACTAAATTAGAAATCAATTAACATTTTTTATGAAAATCCCTAGAAGTAAAGAGTTGTTTGAATTATCTCAAAAATATATTCCTGGCGGGGTGAATTCTCCCGTTAGAGCTTTTAAAAGCGTAGGCGGTACACCTATTTTTATGAAAAGTGCAAAAGGTGCTTATCTTTATGATGAGGATGGAAATTCTTACATTGATTACATCAATTCATGGGGACCAGCCATTTTGGGGCATGCGCCAGATTTTCTTATAGAAGCCTTAAAAAATCAAATTGAAAAAGGATTTAGCTTTGGTACGCCTACTGAATTAGAATTTGAGATGGCTAAACTTCTTACTGAAATCTATCCCTCGATGGAAATGGTGAGAATGGTAAACTCTGGTACCGAAGCTACAATGTCTGCAATTAGAGTTGCAAGAGGGTATACTGGAAGAAATAAAATCATAAAATTTGAGGGCTGTTATCATGGGCACGGTGATAGTTTCTTAATCGGTGCTGGATCAGGAGCACTAACTTTTGGCATCCCAGACTCCAAAGGGGTAACCGCAGGCGTCGCAAATGATACTTTAACAGCTACTTTCAACGATTTGAATTCCGTTCAACAACTTATTAATGCTAACCCTGAACAAATTGCCGCTATCATTTTAGAACCTGTGGTCGGTAATATGGGCTTAATCATTCCCAAAAAAGAATTTATTTATGGGCTTCGGGATATTTGTAACCAACACCAAATTGTTCTCATTTTTGATGAAGTCATGACGGGCTTTCGTTTATCACTTGGTGGTGCACAGGAATTGCTTGATATTCAACCTGATATGACTACACTTGGTAAAATTATTGGGGGCGGTTTGCCTGTTGGTGCTTTTGGAGGTAAAAAAGAAATTATGGATTGCGTAGCACCAAAAGGTAGTGTCTATCAAGCAGGAACCCTTTCCGGTAACCCCGTCGCTTTATCCGCTGGATTAGCTATGTTAAATTATCTTAAAAATAACCCTCATGTTTACCATAAATTAGAAGCTCACAGTTGGATTTTAGAAACCGAAATTCGTAATTTGTTACTAAACAAAGGAATAAGCCATTGTATTCAAAGAATGGGCTCTATGTTTACCATCTTCTTTACCCATTTATCAGAAGTTAATAATTTATCCGATGCGAAAACTTGTAATACTCAATTGTACGCAAAATTTTTTCATCATTTATTAGAAAATGGAGTTTATGGTGCTCCTTCTCAATTTGAAGCATGGTTTGTATCTACTGAAATCAATGAACCTGAGATTGAAAAAACCTTAGAAGCTGTAAAAAAATTTAATTTAAATTAACACAATCAATGTCCATATTTTTAATTTGTCATATAAAAAGGCTTCTGACTGTTTATCTTATTTTAACATTGACAAAGGTGAACGCTCAAAATATTGATATTCACGGGCATAGAGGAACTCGCTATTGGATGCCTGAAAATTCATTAAGTGCGTTTTATGAAGCTGTAAAATTAGGTGCAAAATGGATTGAATTAGATTTAGTTTGCACAAAAGACCACGAACTTATTGTTAATCATGACCCTTATTTTAAAAAATCCATATTTTCAGAATTTCCTAAAAAATCCATCTTACAACTGAATTTAGCGGAATGTAAAAAAGCCTACTGGGGAATAAAAGACCAAAAAAAATATCCGTATCAACAAAAAATTAAATCACAAATACTTACTATTGAGGAAGTTATAAAAAATGTCGAAGCTTACTGCCAAGCAAACGGATTCCCTCTTCCTTACTGGAACATAGAAATAAAATCTTTACCGCATAAAAAAAAATGGTATCCCGAACGTAAATTATACGCCAAAATCGTTGTAGAAAAAATCAAAAATCTAAATTTAGGTAAACGTTTTTTACTTCAATCTTTTGACAAAAAGTTATTGCAACAAATTTATACCCTAAACAAAAACTTACCGCTATTTTATTTGGTTATTAAACCTGGTAAAGTGGAGAAAAGAATTAAGAAATTAGGTTTTACACCGCAAGGAATTAACCCATATTATAAGTTTTTAACAGAAAATTTTATAAAAAATGCTCATGATAAAAATTTACAAGTAATTCCGTGGACGGTTAATCAACCTGAGGCAATCATCAAATTAAAAAAATGGAATGTTGATGGTATCATTTCGGATGTTCCAGATTGGGTTAAATTCTTAATTACCGAAGAACCTGTTCACTACGAAATAATAGATAATGCATTAGAATTTTCTGAAAAATTTTTACAAACTATACATAAGGGTGGAAATCCAAACTTGATGATTTTACAACTTTACATCGCTAAAGAAATAAATTTTAAAAATTCGGATGAACAAATAAAATTTTATCAAAATTTATACACAGCATTTACAAAAATTCTTTCAGATAGAAACCCTGAAAGTTTCTTATCAAAATCTTTTCACAATAAAAAAATTATTGGATTGCAAAGACATTACTTTTCATTAAATCAATTAAAAAAATTAACCCAAAATGCAAAATAAACCTATACCTGTAAGTATAATTTCGGGATTTTTAGGAGCAGGAAAAACAACCTTTATCAATCATCTGTTAAAAGAAAATCCCAGTATTAAATTTGCAATAATTGAAAATGAATATGGTGAGCAAAGCATTGATAATCAACTAATTAAAGCAAAATCAGATACTATTCTTGAAATCAATCATGGGTGTATCTGTTGCACTTTGAATGAAAATTTAGTTCAAACATTAAATCATTTACTTAATAATTATACGTTTGACCACTTAATTATAGAGACCACAGGGATTGCCGAACCTTCGGGCGTAGTTGCACCTTTTTTAATTTATCATCAATTAAAACAAAATTTTATTATTTCAAATGTTATAGTCATAGTTGATGGTTACAATTTGGAAGAAATATTAGCTGAAACAGATTTAGCAGCAAGACAAATAGCTTTTGCTGACATTTTGATAATCAATAAATTAGATTTAATTACTCCCAGTAAAGCTATTGAAATTGAAAGTATTTTGAAAACATTAAACCCTGATGCAAAAATTGTATTTTGTGAATATGGTAAAATACCAAATTTAGAAATATTTTTAACCAAAAAAAATTCAATTTTTAATATGAATCAATTTCACCATGAACATTACGAACATTCTCACGAACACCTTCATACCCATCAACACCCTTATAATTCCGTTTATATTGAAGAAAGCAAACCTTTGGATATAATTAAATTTCAGCATTGGATGAACATGATGCTTCAAATTCAGTATGGTAGAATTTACCGTGTAAAGGGATGGGTTAAATTTTATGGTTTTGAACATGCATTATTGTTTCAATCTGTCGGTAAACAATTTGTTTTAGATAAAACTGCTCTATATCCTGAAAAAAACTTAACACAATTAGTTTTCATAGGATTAGCATTAGAAAAACAAAAGATTGAAAAAATTATCAAAAATTTAGTTTACAAAACATGAAAATTTCTGCTGTAATTATCACCTTGAATGAAGAGAAAAATATAGCAAGATGTTTAAATTCCTTAAAAGAAATTGCAGATGAAATCATTATTGTTGACTCAGGTTCTACGGATAAAACTCGTGATATTGCAGAAAAATTTGATAAAGTAAATTTTATTACTAAGGAATGGGAAGGTTATAGCAAAACCAAAAATTTTGGTAATCAGTGTGCAAAATATGATTGGATTTTATCCATTGATGCAGATGAAGAAATTTCTGATGAACTAAAAAAAAATATTATTAACTTAAAAAAATTAAATTTAACACAAAAATATGTTTACTGTTTTGCAAGATTAACCAACTATTGCGGTCAATGGATTCATTTTGCGGGATGGTATCCCGATATAAAACCCAGACTTTTCCCTAAAAAAGAAGCCTTTTGGGAAAGAGATTATGTTCATGAAAACCTTCATTATCAATTACCTACCAAAATTTTAAAAGGTGATTTATTACATTATTCGTACCAAAGCATTGAACAGCATAAACAAAAAACATTGTATTATGCTCGCTTGCAAGCACAAAAGTTATTGGAAAAAAAAGTACGTTTTAACAAAATTAAACTTTATTTAAGCCCTATTTTTACGTTTATCAAGATGTATTTTGTAAAATTAGGTATTTTGGAAGGGAAATTAGGTTTTCATTTGTGTTGGATTTCTGCATGGGGAAATTTCAAAAAATATGAATTGTTAAATGAAATGTTAAAAAACTATGATAGAAAAGATTAGTTTTAATTGAAAGAGGTTAAGTCAGAAGGAGCTTTTAGCCAAGTGTAAGCGTGAGGGATGCGGAGGGCAGCGAAGCTGGCACTGCCTTTGGGGGCTGAACGAAGTGAAGCCCCCAAAGGATTGCTGAGCGAATAGCGAACCCGCAGCAGCCCGACCCTGCCGCACTAGCCGCATGAAGCGTAGCGAAATGGGGCGAGTAAGGCAGGGGCACGCCCAAAAAATTTTGCTCTAAAAAATTATGTTTAAATGTTTTACATTAACTTTTCATAAAAAATAAATAAGTAACTTTGCAAAGTAATTGTTATCAAAATGAAACCTGAGGTATTAGAAGCGTTAAAAAAATATTTGTTTCAACTTGCTGATGATGAATTAATTATGGGTCATAGGAATTCTGAGTGGACAGGGATAGGTCCTATTTTGGAGGAGGATATTGCATTTGCTTCTATGGCTCAAGATGAAATCGGGCATGCACAAGCGTTTTATTTATTATTGACTGAACTCGGCGAGCAAGAACCTGATTTTTTAGCTTTTTTTAGAAAATATAACGAGTTTAGATGCTGTCATTTGGTAGAGTACCCTATTGGCGAATATGATTTTAGCCTTACTCGTCATTTATTTTATGATGTTCAAGAGATGTTACGCTTGAAATGGTTAGCACAAAATAGTCAATATGAGCCTTTAAAAAATCTTGCGTCAAAGCTTATTCGTGAAGAAAAATACCATTATATGCATGCGGTTACATGGTTTCAGCAGTTAACAAACGGTAGTGAAGAAGCCAAAATTCGTATGCAAAATGCAGTAAATTTTAGTTATCCATTGGCTATGTCTTTGTTTGAGCCTGCATCTTATCATGAAATACTTGTAAAAGAAGGCATGGTGCCCGCAGAAAAAGATTTAGAAAAATTGTGGATTGCTGAATTACAAGGTATTATAGAAAAAACGCCTATTAAATTGCCCGAGGTTTCAGAGCCTAATAAGTACTATGGAGGGCGAAATGGTTACCATTCAGAACATTTGGAACCCCTTATAAAGGAAATGTCAGAAGTTTTTATGATTGACCCTTATGCAAAGTGGTGATATGATGATTACCAAAGAAAATATTTTAGAATATTTAGAGGCAGTAAAGGACCCTGAAATACCTGTTATTTCGTTGGTAGACTTAGGGGTCATTTCAGATATACAAATTTTTGATAATGAAATAATTGTAGAATTAACACCGACGTTTGCGGGCTGCCCTGCGATTGAATATATGCGTAAAAATGTGGAAGAGGTTCTTCAAGAAAAAGGTTTTAATGTAAAAGCGGTTATCAATTACAATAAAGTTTGGTCTTCTGATTTTATTTCAGAGAAAGGGCTTCAAAAATTGCAAGAGTTTGGTTTAGCTAAACCGAGTAAAACTGATGAAGATTTATTAAAAACTTTTAAGAATGTGGAGTGCCCTAAATGTCATTCCAAGAATACTCAACTGTTAAACCCGTTCGGACCTACGCTTTGCCGTGCAATTCATCACTGCCATGATTGCAAAGAGACATTTGAGCAATTCAAAACTGTGTAGATTTTTATTAAATTTATGCAGATAAAATTTATTTTTTCGCTGTATTTAGTAAGTTCAGCGATGTTACAATTCCTTCTGTATTCACAAACTCAACAACCACCTGATAGCCTTGCTTTTATGCGGTATTCAGGAAAAGAATTGTATAAAATGGAGTGTTGGGATACTATTAAATTCCTTTTTATTAAGCGTAAGTTTGATTTTGGTTTGATTTTTCCTGAGTGGCAAGCTATTTATGGGCATCAAAATTTTACAGAATTAGAAGGTATTGTATCTATGGAAAGTGAAACCAATCCTATTCGGGGTCCTCATATTTCAGAAGAAGATTTTCCTAATTATCATTACAGCCACGATTTTTGTTTTAATGTTTTTCCGGATTCAGGATACAAAAACTTACTTTGTTACTTCAATACAGAAGATGGACAGTGGGCATGCCGCAGGCATATGCATGTAGAATGGGAAACGGGCATGGGCAACGGTAATTCAACTAATCCTTTCAAAGAGCCTATGTGCAAAGGCAATAGTGCAGGATTTATCAGTTACGGACATTTGAGAAAACAACCTATTGAACACTGGCCCAGCATCGGTGATTGGGTTCATTTGGAGGGAATTTATGTTTGGGATAGAGGGCATCCGCCCGCCAAAACTGAAATACACCCCATTTTCTTTATGCTTATTAAAAGGCGTATGCCAACACTTTTTAACCAAAAAAAAGCTCTTCGCTTAGATTTATTCGCTAATGGAGACGGCTCAGCTTTTTATAATAATCTACCTAATCAACCTGATTTTGTTTTTCCCGTTCAAATGAACCAAAAAGATTATCAGATTTATGTTGAACTTCCTGATTATCTGCAAAATATTGACTTTGAGGTAATCATTCAAAACGGTTCTGGGCATACTTCGGCTGCATCTTGTAAGGTCATAAAATTGAATCCCAAACAAATTCTTGTCTCTGTTCCATGGAAAACTCTTAACTTACCTAATACTGATAAGTTCCATCAAACTATTTTTTTGGTTCCGAAAAATCAAAATGATACTCAAGAATTTGAAAAAATTATAGTTAAATTAACTCAAATTAAAAGAAGGAAATCCGTGGATTTTTTTAGAAAACCACAACTAAGAATTTTTGCAAATATTCACCAAAAATATTATTTCATCAATGAATGGTCTCCTTCAGAAGATATTTTAAATAAAGGTTGGGGGAAAACTTGTAAAAGAAAATGGAAATTGTCTATCGTTGATACTTTGATAATCCCTAAGGATTCCATTTTTAGAGTTCAATTCAGTGCATGGGAAGCTGACGGGGTAGATAAGGTCTTTGGTGAGCTTTTAAATCAAAATTGTGATTGTGATTATCAAACTCGTAAAACTATTTTAAAAAGACTTATGACATTTAAACCGGTTGGCATTGGGGGATGTAAAGATGATGTGCTACGTGAAGGTTTTCAATATCATCAAGTTAAACAAATTCAAGGAAAACAAACTTTCAAAATTTTTAACTACGGCGATATCCAAGATGACCCCTGCCCTTTCGGTAAGTATAATCCTAGCAAAACCCTTCAACTTACCTATACTATTGAAAAAATTAACGAGTAAATATGCTTAAAAACGGATTTCCAAAATTATATTTGTCCATTCGTAGCATTTTTTAACAAATCACACGATATATTTTCCATTGACAAAATCAATTGATGTTAATAAAGAAAAATTGATTTTATTTAATTTCATTGTAAATTGCGGCAAAAAAGATGAAATCAGTAACTATTGCAGGAGTGCAAGGATTTTATGGGGATAGCCCCATGGCAGGCGCGATGATTGCTAATGCGGGGCTCGCTAATTATTTGGTACACGATGCACTTTCAGAACTAACCCTTTCCATTCTTCAAAAAGATAAACTAAAAAACCCTGAATTAGGCTATGCCCTTGATATTGAAATACTTACAAAAATGGTTTGGTCTGTAGCCCTTAAAAAAGGAATGAAAATCGTAACAAACTCCGGGGGGCTAAATCCTTTATCTGCAGCAGTAAAAATTCAAAATATCTTACAAAGTCTCGGCTTAAAAGACATCAAAATAGCGTGTATTACAGGAGATGACTTGTCAAGCAAATTAACAGATATTCAAAGCCAAGGCGAACCTCTTATCAATATGGACAACGGAAAACCTTTTTCTGAAAACACTTATCAAGTGACGCATGCCAACGTGTATATAGGTGCCAAAGACATACAAACTGCATTAAAAGAAGGCGCTCAAATCGTTTTGACAGGTAGAGTAGCTGACCCCTGCCTCACGCTCGGCATCCTTGCATATGAATTGAACTGGAAAATAGATGGTGATTTATCTAAAGATGAATTGAATTTATTGGCAAACGGAATTTTAGTGGGGCATTTATTAGAATGTGGAGGGCAAGCCTCAGGCGGTAATTCTTATGCTGAATGGCCTATGGATTATAACCTCAGTAAATTAGGTTACCCAATTGCAACTGTTTTTGAAGACGGTACCGCTCACTTCTTTAAACCGGATTTTATGGGCGGAAAACTTTCTCGCGATACCCTTAGAGAACAACTCGTTTATGAAGTCCATGACCCTCAAAATTATATCACACCGGACGTAGTTTGTGATTTTTCTAACGTTCAAATTAACCCCCTTGAAAATGGTAAAGTTGAAACCCGTGGTGCTATCGGTAAACCAAGACCCGAAAAACTTAAATTATGTATCGGCTTGATGGAAGGTTATTTAACAGATCAATTTTTCTTTTTTTCTTCCCCTTATGCCTATACAAAAGCCTTAAAATTTATTCAAGCTGTAAAAGAAATTTGGAGTTCTTTACCTCTAAAAATTGATAAACAACGGTTTGATATAGTGGGAGTGAACGGGATACATGGGGAAGCTGCTCCCCTACCCTCCGAAGATTTTCTTAATCAAATGAATGAAATCGGAGTTCGCTTAGCTATTCAACACTCTGACCCCAAAGTAGGTAAATTAGCTATGCAAGCCGTTGTCTGTTTAGGTTTGAATGGACCCCCTGGCGTAGTTTCTGTACCAGGCTGGGGAAATGAAGCAAGAGCACAGCTCGGTTTATGGAGTACTTTAATTCCTCGTCATTTCGTAAATACTAAAATTCATTGGGTTAATAATACCTGAGTTTTTGATGAAATGTATAAAAAAATGAAAAACGTATGAACAATGTTACTTAGTTAAGATACAACTTGAAAAGAAAAGTTTTCACTCTTTCCAAATCAATGGAAAAAATATAGCACTTAAAAGAAGGCTAATCGTATTGATACAGAATAAAAAAAACCAGTACTTACTTAATTCTGAAATAGTTAAGCCTTGAATACATAGTAAACTGACTTTAATGAGTGCCCATAATAAAGGAATTATCAAAGGAAAGCCTAAAACGGACATCAATAAAGCGGGATGATTAGCATGAACAGCAATAGAACTAATCAGCGTTAAAGAGGAAGCAAAACCTAATCCTCCTAAGAAAATATTAAGTAAAAAAGCTTCAAGAGAAATAATAGGATTTTTTATCCACAGAGACAGTAAAAAAAAATTTATAAGCCCTAAAATCCATAATAAAATGGCATGAAAAAAAATTCTTGCAAGAATAAATTGTATCGGATGCACGAGTTGGTAATAATAATACCATTTATGTTGTTCATCAGAAGATAAATTTTTGTTAAAAACATTAAAACTTACAAACATCATCAGAATCCAAAATAAAGCACTCCAAACACTTGGGTTGATATTTCCTTTGGTAGATAGAGAAACTATAAATGTAACACAAACCAAATATAACAGAACACCTAAAAAAGCAGCCGGACGCTTAAATTCTTGGTGTAACTCTTTACGTAAAAAAAGGTAGATGGGTCTGAACCAAAAAGTGACTTGAAAAAAAATTAGCTTAAGAATTATCAATTATTTAGGAATTTTAAAGATTCTGTTCCAACGGATGCCTCTTTCAATAGAAAATAAAACGAAGAATGGTTTTCCTATGATATGGTCTTCGGGCACCATTCCCCAAAATCTACTATCCTGAGAGTTGTAACGATTATCCCCCATCATAAAGTAATAATTCATTTCAAAAGTATATTCAGAGGTTTCTTTGCCGTCAATAAAAATTTTTCCATTATTTACTTTTAGTTCATGCCCTTCATAAGCTTCAATACAACGCTGATAAAGCGGTAAATTTTTTAATGATAAAGTAATTTTATCACCTTTTTTGGGAAGGTAAAGAGGACCGAACTGGTCTAAGTTCCAATAAAAATCAGGATGATTAGGAAAAAACTCTATGTTAGAAACTCGTTGAATAGGAATTGTATCATTTTCAGAATACTTAGGCATGATGTTACGTTCAATTTTTTTAATATTAGGCCAAACACTCAAAATATTTTTGATGGAGTCTGTTAAAAACATTTCATAAACATTAGGAATATGCGTAGGGCGCCAATTGAAATTATCTGAGTTTTCGGGTCTAAACCCCAATTTTTTGAGATATTCATAACTTAAACCATTTTCTGCAAGCACATAATATTGATACTGCATATCGGGAGGGTTCCATCCTGGTTTCCCATTAATATAAACTTGCCCATCTTTAATTTCTAGGGTATCTCCCGCAATTGCTACACAACGTTTAATATAATTTTCTTTAAAACTCGGTATTCTAATAGGACCTAAATCAGGATTATTTGGTTTGATATCATCAGCAGGGTAATTAAACACCACAATATCATTTCTTTTGATTTCTGTAAAACCTGGCAAACGCATATAAGGAATTCTAATCCATTCTAAAAAAGAAGGAACATTGACAAAGGGTAATTTATTATGAACAAAGGGAATTGATAAAAAGGTCATGGGGACACGAGGTCCGTAATGAAATTTACTAACAAAGAGAAAATCACCGACCATCATTGTTCTTTCCATAGAGGAAGTAGGAATCATGAAGGCTTCTAGAAGGAAGGTTCTAATAAGTAGTGCGGCGCCACCAGCCCAAATCAAAGCATCAATCCATTCCCTGAGTTTACTTTTTGGAGGTTGATTGGGGTCTTTTTCTTTTTTCTTCCAAAATTTCCAGTTCATTCTGATTTAAGTAGAAAAACGGTCACAAAGTTATAAAACAAAATAATATTTAACACGGTTGAATTGTCAAAATAATTAAAAAAGGCTGCAAATTTACAGCAGCCTTATAGGGGTAAAAAAAGTTTTTAATTCAAAATTTCTAAGTAAATTATTATTGAAATTTAGGGCATTTATTTCCACCATCAATGATACGTGTCAGAATAAAACCTGTGTATATATACCAATCATTTTGTTCTTTAAATCCCCTAATATCTTTAGCATCATATGCCGTAGTACCTTGTTGTAAATATTTGCTTCTATCAGCAAGTTTAACTGCAATAGGTCCACCGTAGGCCAATAATTCTTTAGGGTCAGCATATTTATCGCTTACATCATCAAGATAATCTGTAAATAGTTTTCTTAATCCCATTTCTAAGGCTAAATCCCAATAATTATTTAACTTATATTTAAAGCCAAGTCCTACGGGTATTGATATTTGTGTAAGAGAGTATTTATTTTTTGCACCTGGTATTTTTTGTCCTTCGGTTCCATAATCATGAAGGTTATACCATTTACCGTCCAGTTTTGCTTGTGGATTGAAATTATATACTGCAATACCAGCAAAGACATAAGGGACATAGTTTGGTCTATATTTAGGGCGACGTGAGGAACCTAACATATCGTAAACAATTTGAAATGCGAACTCGTCTAATCGAGAACGAAAACTTAAATTTCTCCAATTACGTGCTACATTTTTAGAGACAGAGTCAGCGGCTCCCATCCAACCATGTGTATAAGTAAGCCTGAGTCTAATATTAGGATGTGCATGATAATTGAAAACAAACCCCAAACCAGGTTTGGTAAAGCGCAAAGCAAAATCATCGTCCAAATCTCCTTTGTAATTTGTAGCACCTAAGGTCGGACCTAATGATATGTACGTTTTACTCACTTGTCCCCACACTAAATTAAATACCAATGTAGCAAGCACCGCAATTTTCTTTGTGTTTAGCATATACAGAATATCAACTATTTAACGGCACAAATATAATAGTTTTTTTAATTCACAAATAAAAAATTAAAATTTTATTTTATTTTTTCAAGTTTGCAATTAGGAAGTCGTAGTTCATGCGGGCAATGTTAGTCAAGGAAATACCTTTGGGGCATTCTACCTCGCAGGCTCCAGTGTTTGTACAGTTTCCAAATCCTTCTTTATCCATTTGAGCCACCATATTCAATACTCTTTGATATCTTTCGGGTTGCCCTTGAGGTAATAAACCTAAATGAGCTATTTTAGCACTCACAAATAGCATGGCAGAAGCATTTTTACAGGTTGCAACACAGGCTCCGCAACCTATACACGTTGCAGCTTCAAAAGCCTTTTCTGCTGTTTCTTTTCCAATCGGAATAGCATTTGCATCGGGTACTCCCCCCGTATTAACTGAAATATATCCTCCCGCTTGAATAATTCTATCCAAAGCAGACCTATCAACCACTAAATCCTTAATCACAGGAAATGCAGCCGCCCGAAACGGCTCAATATAAATCTCGTCTCCATCTTTAAATTCACGCATGTGTAATTGACAAGTGGTTGTACGATACCAAGGACCGTGCGCTCGTCCATTGATTACCATTCCACAAGAACCACAAATCCCCTCTCTGCAATCATGGTCAAAAGCAACAGGGTCTTTGCCTTCTTTTATCAGTTTTTGATTCAGAACATCTAACATTTCTAAAAAAGACATATGCTCGTTTACACCGTCTAAAGTGTATGTTTCCATACGTCCTTGAGCTTGCCTATTTTCTTGTCTCCAAATATGGAGTTTTAATTTCATGGTACGCATAATTTTTAATTATTTATAACTTCTTTGGGTTAATTTTACGTATTCAAAAGCCAACGGTTCTTTATTTAATATCGGTTGATTATTATCGCCTGCATATTCCCATGCAGCTACATAACAATAATTTTCATCATCTCTTAGTGCTTCGCCATCAGGTGTTTGGTATTCTTCTCTGAAATGCCCACCACAAGACTCATTTCTATGCAAAGCATCAATAATCATCAATTCGCCTAACTCCAAGAAATCTGCTACACGCCCTGCTTTCTCTAAGGATTGATTAAAAGATTCATTTTTTCCTAACACTTTTACATCTTTCCAAAAATCTTCTCTAAGCTTACGAACTTCTTGAAGGGCATGTTCTAATCCTTCCTTGTTTCTTGCCATTCCGCAATAATCCCACATAATTTTTCCGAGAGAACGATGAAATTCATCTACTGTTTTATTTCCTTGAATAGATAAAAGTTGCATAATTTTATTGCGAACGGCATTTTCAGCGTCTTGGAAAGCAGTTTGTTCCGTAGAAATTTCAGTGGTAGGTTCATCGGCTAAGTAATCACCTATTGTATAAGGAAGCACAAAATAGCCATCCGCAAGACCTTGCATCAAAGCAGAGGCACCGAGGCGGTTGGCACCATGGTCAGAGAAATTAGCTTCTCCTATGGCATAGAGCCCAGGTATGGTGGTCATCAAATTATAATCTACCCATAGACCGCCCATCGTATAATGTACAGCAGGATAAATCCTCATCGGTACTTCATAAGGATTTTCATTCGTAATTTTTTCATACATTTCAAATAAATTACCATATTTTTCTTTAACAATACCTTTTCCGAGCTCTTTAATTTGGGCATCCGTAGGATTTTCTAATTTTAATTTGTTAGCTTCCATTCTACCATAACGCATGATAGCAGAAGCAAAATCTAAGTATACCGCCATTTTAGAAGGACCGACACCATAACCAGCATCGCATCTCTCTTTGGCTGCACGTGAAGCAACATCCCTTGGTACTAAGTTACCAAATGCAGGATAACGTCTTTCTAGGTAGTAATCTCGTTCTTCCTCAGGAATTTGCGAAGGATGACGATTATCCCCTTTGTTCTTAGGAACCCATACTCTACCGTCATTTCTTAATGACTCTGACATCAATGTTAACTTGGATTGATAATCACCGGAAACAGGAATACAAGTAGGATGGATTTGAGTAAAACAAGGATTTCCAAAGCAAGCTCCTTTTTTGTATGCACGCCAAATCGCAGTAGCATTAGAATTTTTTGCATTCGTAGACAAATAAAATACGTTTCCGTAGCCTCCTGTTGCTAATACTACCGCATGACCAAAATGCCTTTCTATTTTTCCATTTTCTAAATTTCTTGTAATGATACCTTTTGCTTTTCCATCAATCACTACGATATCAAGCAGTTCTGTACGAGGATACATTTTGACAGTGCCCATATTGATTTGACGTGACAAGGCTTGATATGCTCCTAATAACAATTGCTGACCCGTTTGCCCCGCTGCATAAAATGTCCTGGAAACTTGTGTACCACCAAAAGAACGGTTATCTAAGTACCCGCCATATTCCCGAGCAAACGGAACTCCTTGTGCTACGCACTGGTCTATAATATTTACAGAAACCTCTGCCAAACGATATACATTTGCCTCACGAGCTCTAAAATCCCCTCCTTTGATGGTATCATAGAATAAACGAAAAACAGAATCTCCATCATTTCTGTAATTTTTTGCTGCATTGATTCCGCCCTGTGCTGCAATAGAATGGGCTCTACGAGGGCTATCCTGATAACAAAAACAGTGTACATTGTACCCCAATTCTGCTAAACTTGCCGCCGCAGAAGAGCCCGCTAATCCACTTCCTATTACTAATATTTTATATTTTCGCTTGTTGTGTGGCGCTACTATCTTGATTTTTGACTTGTATTTAGACCACTTTACTGAGATTTCCCCTTCAGGTATTTTGGACTCTAATTTTGCCATAGTTATGTAAATTTATATGGATTGAATAAACATGATTATCGGAATGATTGCAAAGCCTAACGGTATCAAAATACTGAACCACAACCCTACTTGATTGATAACAGAATTCCATTTAAGGTTAGTTTTTAGCCCCAAAGACTGAAAACCACTTTGAAACCCATGATTTAAATGAAATCCTAAAAGTACTTGTGCTACGACATAAAACAAAACATAAATGGGATTAGAAAACGCTGTTTTTACTGTTTCGTACATTGTTTCTTCAGTTCCTATAATTCTGTGTTTTACAAAAAATGAATACAAATGTACTAAAAGAAATATCAAAATAATCGAGCCCGTGACTCCCATATACTTAGAAAAAATAGACGTTTTACCGTCACTTGCTTGAAAAACATAAGCCACAGGTCTTGCGTTACGATTTTGAGAAGTTAGCCTTGCCGCTAAACCTATATGTATGATAAAACCTAAAAACAAAATAATTTCAGAAATTCTTATAATTGGACTTTTGGACATAAACTCTGCGTAATCATTAAACGCTTTACCGCCATCATTCGGGTCAAATATAGGTTTGAGTAACAATAAATTACCGGATAAATGAACTACTAAAAAGGTACATAAGAATAAACCCGTTATTCCCATGATAATTTTCCTTCCGATTGAACTGTACCAAAGGCTCGGTGCACGTTTTGCTGTATCCATCTTATAATATGTTTTTTCTATTAAACACCGCAAAATTATTGTTTTGTTCAATTTTACAAAAATTCTTTATTATTTTTTCATAAATTTAGATTGGTTCTAAATAAAAAACCTTCAATAAAAAAAGCCGGGGGACTCAAGCCTTTTGGCGAATCAACCCCGACCCTTGCTCTTTCCTTACAAAATTACTATGCTTTCTTTTCTCTCTCCAAGTTTCTACCCCTTTAATTTTCTGAATGGTAAAAATTTCTTAATGAACTGTAAAGTTTTTTTACTGAACGGAAAGTTATTCCACCAATAATTTATAAGTATAAATTTGATTTTCGGTTGAAATAACAACTACATAAATGCCCTTTTTCCAACCATTTACATTTAATGTTTCCACTTTATTAAAATTATCATAAATTTTTTTTCCGTTTATATCATAGATTGAAAGATTTTTAAAATTATCAGGCAAAACAAAATTTACGTGATGCTGCGCAGGATTAGGATATATTTTGGGCTCTTTCTTATATGCAGATTGAACCACTGTCGTTGTATCTTTAAACAAAAACATTCTTCGTGGAGAAATATGCGTTGTTATAAGTGTATCTATACTTGAATTTTTTATTCGTACCTTACCAAAACTATTGTAATCCGTAATTGAATAAAACAAAGTATTTGAGGTTGTATCATACAAGATAGCATAAGCACCGCAGGTATCTACATAAGTTGTATCTATAACATTAGTAGTAAAGTTCCATTTAGCAATACTAGCAGGCCAAGTCATGTTATTATTAAATAAAATTTCATCAGACGATTTGGCTGCAATTCCTCCCCAACTTACAATACTCGTAGGACGTGTTAAAGTGATTGAGTCTGTTTGTAAATCCAATTTTTGAAAAGTAACTCCATAAACATAGTCTAAACAATTGAAATACAAAGCATTACCAATCTTCACAAAATCATTGGGATTTATTGATGTATTAAGCGTTTTTATTTTTGATTTAGTAATTAAATCCCATACCACTAATTGGCTATCAGAACCGAACCCGTTCACTAAAATGTAAGCCTTATCATTTTCTATCCATAGCCCTTCTGCCACATCTCGAACGTTAGTCGTATCCACTTCATACAACAAACTATCTCCCGCTAAATCATAAACCTTAAAATAGGAATCAATCAAATAAGAGGTTATAACTAATTGATTTCCATATTTTTTGATTTGTCTTGCCCCTAACATCAAAATAGAATCTTGAATTTGAAAAGGATTTCTTTGATAAATTCGGATATCTCCCCATCCGTCCACTATAAAAATCTGATTGCCTTCAATCAACAAATCATTTCCAAAACTTTTTACACTATCCAAATGAGTGTACTGAAAGTTTGATAAATCAATATACCCAAGAGAACCAAGCTTTTCAAATGTTCCCTCATGTAAAAGGTACAATCTACTGTTACCTTGCGCTAATAAATTAAAACTTTTTAAAACAACAACGGCAATTAAAATGTATTTATGCATATTTTTAAAAATTAAGTTCCGCATAAACACAAACTTACCCGCATAAGACTCAGAGGAAATTAAAATAAAATTTTACACCCCCAAGGCTTTATTACGCGAAAGCCTGTGTATACAAAAGAATTGGCAGGTCTCCTGGCTTATCCCGTTCTTATGTCGCCTTCCCAGTTAACACCAGTGGCATTTTGACATAAGTTTTTAGGAATTACAGTTGCGCGTCAGCTCTTGATTTTCACAAGATTCCCTTTTCAGTGCTTTTACACACCACCAATTCTGGGCACAAAATTACAAAATTTTTGTATTCACAACAAAATTTTAATTTTACACAAATTTTTAACATGGTTACAGCAACCTGTCCCTCTTGCGGTGGTACGCTTAATATCACAGCTAAAACAAGTAAAATGGTAACTTGTCCTTATTGCGGTATGATTTCTTACCTCAACGCAGGCAATCTAGCTATGATAGGACAAAAAACTTTTCTCATTGATTACGGCTCTATCTTTAAATTAGGAAAAAAAGGGAAAATAAAAAATATTGACTTTCAAGTCATTGGAAGACTTAGAATAGATTATGAAGATGGTTTTTTTGACGAATGGTACTTGAATACTCCTCAAGGCACTAAATGGCTCTCCGAAGATGAAGGTAAATTTGTTTTCTTTCATGACTCCAATTCTATCTCTGACCCACAAATTTTTGATTTACTTAAAATGCAAGTCGGTTCTACTTTTACTTTTCAAAATCTTTCCTTATTTATTACCGAAAAAAGCAAAGCCACCGTAAATGGTGGGGAAGGAGAGCTTCCTTTTCAAATTCAACCTAATCAAAAAACTGATTTTGTAGACTGTTTATGTAACAAAATGCTTTATTCGTTTGAATTTCTTCCTAATCATATTGAACTGCACATCGGTAATTACATTGATATCCATGACATCATTTTGCTATCTTAACATTTTATTACATGGCAGAAAATCTTTTCATTCCGAATTCAACTAATAAAGATCATATCTATGAAGCCATTTTGCCTCAAATTTTTGAATTATGGGAACATGAAGAAGATACCATTGCTAATTTAGCGAATACCGCTGCTGTAATTAAACAAGCTTTCGGGCACTTGTGGATAGGTTTTTATTTTTTGAAATCCAACGAACTTGTACTCGGACCTTTTCAAGGACCCTTAGCTTGTTCAAGAATTCCTTTACATAAAGGCGTTTGTGGCAAAGCCGCTTCCGAGAAAAAAACGATTATCGTTCCGAACGTTCATGAATTCCCTGGGCATATTTCCTGCTCCTCTCTATCCAATTCAGAAATCGTAGTCCCTATTTGTCTATCTAACCAAAAATTGTTTGGCGTATTAGATATAGATTCCATTCATTTCAACCATTTTGATGAAAAGGATGCCATTTACCTTGAAAAATTATGTAAGTTTATCGGAGAAAAATCCATTTTTTATTTTTAAATTGTCGCTTAAACGATTATCTGATGGCTTCAGTTTTCAAATAGCCGCGAATTATTCAAATGAACAGGTAATACTTTTGTGCTCTCGTGGCAATTTTGAATATTTGATATTTTTATGACAAAAATGCTTAATCTATTTTTGATAATAGCCCTTCAAGAAATAAAAAAGGTTGCATAATGCAACCTGTAACATTTTTTTAAAGTTTTTTCTATTTACTGTACTTCAGATTTTTTGTCGTGGCATGAAGTAGATTTACTGCCGGGGCATGCTTTCTTTTGGTCTTTTGAGCAACATCCACCATTTAAGTTGTATTTATAACCTGCTTTTTCAACAGAAGCTAAAATTTCATCTTTAGATTTAAGTTCTTCTGTATAAGTTACTTTGACAGTTCCACTTTTCATGCAAATATCTACCTCTTTAACGCCTTTTACTTTCATGATAGATGCTTTAAGCTTTTTGGCATCTTTCTCAGAACCTATTACCTTTTCTACTTTAAAAGCTAAAATATTCTGCTCTTTATCTCCATCATGCAAAAATACATAACCTGAGTTAGCAACTTTTGCATTTACTGCAAAGGGCATTGCAAATACCAACGCAAATACAATCAACAAATTTTTCATACTATTTTAATTTAACGCAACAAAAATAAATACTAATTTTGTAACTCCCAAAAAAAGAATGTTAAAAATTTCTAAATAACTGATGTTGATACAACAAAACTACAATTTAAAGCATATCCATACGTTTCAAATTCCCGTTCATGCAAGATTTTTTACTGAATTTTGTTCAATCCAGGATTTATGTGAAGGTTTGGAACTTTCCAAATCAAAGAATTTACCGTTTCTGATTTTAGGAGGGGGAAGTAACATTTTGTTTACAAAAGATTATGAAGGTATCATTCTAAAAAATTCCCTAAAAGGTAAAGAAATTCTTCATGAAGATGAAAATGAAGTACTTATAAAAGTTTACGGCGGAGAAAATTGGCATGATTTGGTGCATTTTTGCGTAAAAAATCATTGGGGAGGTATAGAAAATTTAGCATTGATACCAGGTACTGTTGGGGCAGCGCCCATCCAAAATATTGGAGCGTACGGCGTTGAAATTCAAGAAGTTTTAACATCAGTTGATGCACTTCATATTCATCACTACGAAATTCATCATTTCCTTGCTTCTGATTGTCAATTCGGTTACAGAGATAGCATTTTCAAAAAAAAATTTAAAGGTCAATACGTAATTATCTCCATCACCCTCAAATTACAAAAAAATCCAAAACCAAATTATTCTTATTCAGACGTTTATAAATACTTGCAAGAACATCAATTAACACCTAATCTTCAAAACATTTTTGAGGCTGTAATCAATATTCGGAAAGAAAAATTACCTGACCCACAAATCATAGGAAACGCAGGAAGTTTTTTTAAAAATCCTTTTATTTCAGCTCCCCATTTTGATGTTTTAATCAAAAAATATCCAAATATTCCGTATTACAAAATTTCAGAGGAAATCTACAAAATACCTGCAGCATGGCTCATAGAACAATGTGGTTGGAAAGGATATCGTGAAGGAGATGCAGGCGTACATCCCAAACAAGCCCTCGTGCTTGTCAATTACTCTAATGCCTCAGGACAACAAATTGTGAATTTAGCCCAAAAAATTATGGAAAGTGTCAAAAAAAAATTTCAAATTGAATTAGAACCGGAAGTCAATATTTTGTAAAAAGTGCGATATTTTATTAAAATAGCTTACGACGGAACAAAATACCACGGTTGGCAGAAGCAAAAAAATGCTCACTCTGTCCAACAAGAGATAGAAAAGTGCCTAAGTATTGTACTACGTGAAAAAATAGAAATTACAGGCGCAGGGCGTACAGATACGGGCGTACATGCACTCGGTCAGTATGCTCATTTTGATACCTCCTACCCTATACCTCCCGATTTCTTTTACAAAATCAACGGTATTCTTCCTAATTCTATATCTATTTTGAACGTTTTTGAGGCTCCCCAAAATTTTCACGCTAGATTTGATGCTGTATTTAGAAAATACATTTACAGAATTTCACGGAAAAAAAATCCTTTTGAATTAGAACGTTCTTTATTTTTGCCTATTCCATTAGACCTTGAACTTATGCAAAATGCTGCTAATCAATTACTTAAATTTAAAAATTTCTCTTCCTTTTGTAAATCGCATGCTAACAACCAAACTTATTTTTGCGATATTCATTATGCGGAATGGAAAACATCGGACGAAGAACATATCTTAGAATTTCATATTCAAGCTAACAGATTTTTACGGGGAATGGTACGAGCAATAGTAGGAACACTGATTGATGTCGGAAAGAAAAAGATTACCGTAGAGGATTTTATCAACATCATTTTGAGTGAAAATCGCCAAAATGCAAAAATGAACGTTGCACCGTTCGGGCTCTATTTAGTAGAAGTAGGTTACCCACCTAACTCTTTAAAAAAATTAGACCTATGAAAAAATTTAAATTTTCTACTCAATACCTCATGCTTTTAGCTTTAATTTCTATAACGCTTCTCCAAATTTATTGGCTTAATGACAACTATCAATACAAACAAGAACAATTTGAGTTAAATGTCAAAAAAGCTTTATACGGTTTTCGTGCTGAATATAAAAAAATTCAAATCAAAAAATTATCTCAAAAATTACCTGGATACGATTTTGAACAATGGCTCCAAACAACCGATTTCCCTCAGCAAGAACTCGTAAAAGATTTATTTTCTGAACTAAAAATGCTCTCTGAGGAAGTAATTTTAAGTTATGCAGAAATTTACAATTTGTTAAAAAGTCATTTAAAAGACGTGGGAATTTATCAAGATTTTGAATTTTGTTTAAAAAATAAAAAAATTGTTTACCATCAAACTAAAAACTATGAAAGTTTGAAAAATGAAAATATTTTAGAATTTCAAATACCATTGTTCCCTGAAAAAGGATTGGGATATTCCACAGTCCTACATTTATATTTTCCCAAAATTCATAACAAGTTCATCTACGGCACTTTATTTGAAGCATTTTTGACCTTAATTTTGCTAAGCACGATTGTTTACATTTATTTTGATACCTTGAATAAGTACCGAAAACAAAAGAAAATTACAGAAGTTAAAAACGATTTTATCAATAACATGACTCATGAACTCAAGACACCGATTGCCTCCATATTTTTAGCAAGTCAAATGCTTAATGAACCCAAAGTAAGTGAAAAAATTGAATTAAAAAAGAAATATTTAGATTTGATACAATCAGAAAATAAAAAACTACAAAATTTAGTAGAAAAAATTTTACAAGCTGCTAAGTGGCAAAAAGAAACATTTGATATTCAATTGGAATACTTTTCTTTAAATCAACTGATTGAAGAGGTATCAAAACCATTTTCTATTTTAGCCGAGGAAAATAAAATACTTTTTGAAGTAGAACTTTTACAAGAAGATATTCAGTATTTGGGAGATAAATTTTTATTGCATCAAGCCATACAGAACTTATTAGACAACGCTTTTAAGTATGGAGTTAAAGGAAAAGATGACAGGATAATGTTAAAAATAGTTAAAAATAACAAAAATATTGAAATTTCTGTTAAAGATTTTGGAGAAGGCTTGACAAAAGAAGAACAAAGCCATATATTTGAGCAATTTTACAGAGTACCCAAAGGGAATGTTCATGATGTTAAAGGCTTCGGTTTAGGTTTATATTTTGTAAAAAATATTATTGAAGCTCACAAAGGAACAGTCCAGGTGTATTCTGAAAAAGAAAAAGGTTGTAATTTTGTATTATATTTGCCGCTGTTATGAAAGTTTTATTAGTTGAAGATGATTTAACATTAGGAACCCTTTTAAGGGATTACTTTACAGAAGTAAAAGAATTAGAAGTAGAATGGGTAAAAAACGGTGAAGATGCCCTCAAACAACTGATTAAGTTTCACCCTGATATTATCATCATGGATATCATGATGCCCAAAATGGATGGCTTTGAAACTGCTAAACACATCAAAAAAATTGATGAAAATGTACCAATTATTTTCCTTTCCGCAAAAGATATGAAAGAAGATGTTATTCAAGGCTTTACCATCGGTGCTGATGACTACATCACGAAACCTTTTGATAAAGACGAGCTCTACATGAGAATGAAAGCCATCCTCAAAAGAACGAACAAAGCCGAGGAGGCTGATATCATAACCTTTGGTAAATATACCTTAGACACTATCCAAGATGTTCTTAAAACTCCTAATGGCGAAATCCATCTTACTACCAAAGAATCTAAACTCCTTGAACTCCTTGCCCGTAATAAAAATCAAATAATCAATCGCTCGGATGCTCTCCTTAAAGTATGGAAAGAAGATACCTATTTTAATGCCAGAAGTATGGATGTCTACATTTCTAAACTACGTAAATACCTCAAAGATGACCCTAACATTCAAATCATTAATGTCCATGGCATCGGCTATAAGCTGGCTATTGAAAACTCAGAATGAGAATCAAAAAAAATGAATTTACCTTGGAAGAGGCTTTAAAGCTTTGGAAAGAAAATGCTTCCTTGTCTTTTAAAGTCTCTTCTCGTGATATAATAGAAAACTGGCGAGCAATCGTCGGGGATATAATTGCTAATCAAACGCAATCGGTTTCTATTCACCAAAATACCTTATTCCTTAAAGTTTTACACCCTCTCTGGAAAAAAGAATTATCCTACCAGTCTGAATATATCAAAAATTTAGTCAATCAATTTGCTAATGCAGAAGTGATTCATCAAGTGGTAGTTAGTTAAATTCTCAAAAGCTATATTAAGTCTCGAAATTAAAAATTTTCACCAATCTATTCGTGGAAATTCGTGTAATTAATGGCTAATAAAAATTGCCAACTTTTTGGTAGTTATCAAGATTATACTGAATTTTGCAGCTGCAATGGATGTAAATTTCAAGAGTTTAGACCCAATCAAATTGTGCTCGCAAATACGTAGGGACATAGTTCGGATGGTTCACCAAGTACAATCCGGGCATCCAGGTGGTTCTTTAGGTTGCGTAGAATTTTTTGTCAGTTTATTTTTTGAAGTGATGGTTCACAATCCTAAAAATTTTACGATGGAAGGACACGGTGAAGATATGTTTTTTCTTTCTAATGGACACATCACCCCTGTGTATTATAGCACTTTAGCACGGTGTGGATATTTTCCAATTGAAGAATTAAAAACTTTTCGGCGAATTCATTCTCGGCTTCAAGGTCATCCCGCAACCTTAGAAGGATTGCCCGGTATCCGTGTAGCCACTGGTTCCTTAGGGCAAGGTTTGTCTGTCGGCATAGGTGCTGCTCAAGCCAAAAAACTTCTAATGGACCCTCATACTGTTTTCGTTCTTACTGGTGATGGTGAACTCAATGAAGGTCAAATTTGGGAAGCTTTCCTTTATTCTGCTCATCATCGTGTAGATAATCTTTTTATTACCATAGATTACAACCAACAACAAATTGACGGTCCTACTTATGAAGTCATGAATTTATTTGATATTCATGCTAAATTAAGGGCTTTTGGTTTAGAAGTAATAGAATGTAAACAAGGCAACAACTATGAAGCTGTAAAAGAAAGTTTATTTTTAGGAAAATCTTTATTAGGAAAAGGCAAACCTGTAGTAATGATTATGCACACGACGATGGGGCACGGCGTAAGCTTTATGGAAGGGTCCCATCATTGGCACGGCGTCGCTCCGAATGACGAACAACTTCAAATAGCTTTATCAGAAAACCTTGAAACTTATGGCGATTTTTAATATGAAAGCAGCAGTATTAAAAGGAATTCATCAGCCTCTTGAAATACAAGAAGTTAAAATCCCCGAACTCAAACCTGGCGAAGCCTTAGTCAAATTAAAAGCCAGTGCCTTTAATCATCGGGATTGGTGGATACAAAAAGGACTTTATGCAGGGCTTAAATTTCCTGTTATCTTAGGAAGTGATGGCTCCGGTATAGTGGAAAAAGTAGAAAATCCACAAGATTCAGCCTGGTTAAACAAAGCAGTCATTATCAATCCTTCGCTAGATTGGGGAGAAAATGAAAGAGTACAGTCTCCTAAATATCGCATTTTAGGTTTACCTGAGGATGGTACTTTTGCAGAATATGTGGCAGTGCCCGTAAAAAATTTAGTTGAAAAGCCTGATTATTTAAGTTGGGAAGAGGCTGCCGCTTTACCATTGGCAGGGCTGACTGCATTCAGAGCATTATTTACTAGGGGCGAAGCTTCTCCTTTTGACCATATTTTAATTACAGGAGTTGGTGGAGGCGTTGCTTTATTCGTTTTTCAATTAGCGTTAGCAATAGGTGCAAAAGTTTGGGTGACTTCAGGCAAACCTGATAAAATCCAAAAAGCTATTCAAATGGGAGCTCAAGGCGGTGTTAATTACAAAGAACCCGAATGGTCTAAAAACCTAAAAAAATTAAGTAACGGCTTTGATTTAATTATTGATTCTGCTGCCGGTCCTGATTTTAAAGAACTTATTGAATTAGCAAAGCCAGGTGGTAGAATCGTATTTTATGGCGGTACGAACGGAAATTTGCCTGAACTACTTCCAGCCAAAATCTTTTGGAAACAACTGGATATCAAAGGCTCTACTATGGGCTCAGATAAAGAATTTTTACAGCTCGTTCATTTCTTCAAAAAACATCAAATTCGCCCTATCATCAGCAAAATATTTCCTTTGAACGATGCGGAAAAAGCCCTTCGTGAATTAGACGAGCCTAATCAATTTGGTAAAATTGTGCTACTAAATGAAACGTAATTCACAAAAATTTTTATCCACACCTAAATTGTTAATAAGTGAAAAAATTTTATTTTCATTATTCACTTAAATTAACGATATTTGCCCTTTGATTAATATAAACTCTTGCGCCTACTTAAAATTCCAATATATCTAAAACGTATTTGCTTGCTGTTCCTGTGGATAGTAAGTATTTCATTAGCATATGCCCAGGATAATCAGGAGTATAAGCCTTGTACAGGTCCTAGTTGTGACCCTAGCCATAAAAATCATCGCAAAGACTCTAAATTTGTGCCTCACAAAAAAAAGCAAGTAACTATTAAACATCTACGAAAACAACAACTCGCCAAATCAAAACATTTTCAAAAACAGTTCAAAAAACATCAAAAAATTCAACGAAAATTGCAAGTCCAACGGCAAAAAAATCCTAAAAAATTTCACAAAACGCTTGATAAAGCCCAAAATCCTTATCGCCTGAGAAAATATAAACCTAAAAATTTAGATAACCTAACGCAGGTTAGACCCCGAAAAATTCGAAAAAAAGGTTTAGACCATGTCACTATTCCCTCTTATCGCTTCAAACATCAACAATTGGATAACCAAAAATTCGCTAAAGCACACCAAAAGGTACATAAAAATTTAGATAAAAGAAGATTTAGTAATTATGCCGTAAAACACAAAAATTTAGACAAAAGACGTTTAGGTAGCTATAAAGTAAAACACGGTTCCTTAGATGGGAAAAGATATGCCAAATATCAACCAAAACACCATCAACGGGACATGAAAAAAATGGCTACCTTCCAGGTTAAACATTCACGTTTGGATAAAAGAAGAATGGCTTCTTACAACGTTCCCCATCAAAATTTAGATAAACGAAGAATTTACAATCCCAAAAAACGGGATAGAGAACCTGCATTTAAAGTAGATAAACCTACTCGTGTAGCGCCTAAATATGCTCGTAAAATACGCAAAGGAATTATTGAAGTGCCCTCTTCAAGTTATGTCTTACTTAATCGTAACCCTAAAAATATCAAAACTATGAAGCATAAGTATTACGACCGTGTAACTATGCCTAAATATAAACTCTCCCATCATGGGCTGGATGGTATTTCTCCTAAACGCTTCAAAACCAAACACTTAAACCTAGATTGGGTCACTATGCCCCAATATAAACCCCAAAGGCTCAACCCGCATAAATTTTGTTACCCTAAAATGGTCATACCACACAGAAATTTAGATAATTTATGTTATCCCAAATTAGTCATACCGCATAAAAATTTAGATAATGCTTGCTACCCTAAGTTAGTTATCCCACACAAAAATTTAGATAATGCTTGCTACCCCAAATTAGTCATACCGCATAAAAATTTAGATAATGCTTGCTACCCTAAGTTAGTTATCCCGCATAAACAATTAGATTTTGCTTGTGGCGAAAAACCTTATCGCATCAAACATAAACAATTGGATTTTGCCTGTGGCGAAAAACCCTTTCGCATTAAACATAAACAACTAGATAATGTTTGCTACAAAAGCTTGCAAATCTGTCATAGACCTTTGGATAAATACAAAGTTCCTTGTGACCCTAACATCGTACAACCTAAATCTAACTTAGAACGTGTCGGTGATGACTTAAAATATTTCTTTACGAACAAAAAACGTTTTTGTAAATTAAATTCTCTTTATTCCGGAGTTTCTGCCGGGCAAATTATTGAGACACAAAAATATGGAAAAGGAGTTGTCACGGATTACGTAATAAAAAATCGTTTGATACAGTATGTAAGATATATAAACGGAGATTCAACCAAAATTAAAGTCAGATATCGTAAATCACCGAGTATCAAACATTTAATAGTTTTAGTTCCACGAAATGAAAAGCATCTTAGAAAACCTAACGGAGACCCGAACTTAAAAAAAGTCAAATTAAGCCAAAAAGAAACAAAGGAAATTATGATGAAACATTTAGTAGAAAAAAGGAATTTTGTTTGGTTAATTAGGATGTACCCCGAGGAAGAACAAAATTTACCTGAACTTTATGCGAAGTATGGTGGTTATAAAGAAATAAAACATCCCGCATTCCAAAAAAGATAACATGCTTCAAATTGATAATTGTTTAATTAGTGATGACATATTTCTTGAACAATTTGAATGTGAATTATCCCAATGCAAAGGTAAGTGCTGCATTGAAGGAGACTTAGGGGCACCATTAGAGTACCACGAACTCAAAATTTTAGAACGAATTTTTGAAAAAATCAAGCCTTTTTTAAGAAAAATTGGAATTCAAGCCATAGAAAAACAAGGCAAATATGTAGAACATGCCCCCTTAGAATTTTCTACACCCCTTGTAGATGGCAAAGAATGTGCCTACCTAAATTTTGAAAATGGTATAGCCGTTTGTGGAATAGAAAAAGCTTGGCATGCTGGCGTGATTGATTTCCAAAAACCAATTTCTTGCCATTTGTACCCTATTAGAATTTGGGAAAAAAACGGTGTCACTGCTCTGAACTATGAAGAATGGGATATCTGCCAATGTGCCTGCTCCAAAGGAAAAAGAAATAACAAACCTGTTTACCAATTTTTGAAAGATGCCATTATTAGACGTTTCGGAAATGAATTTTATGAAATCTTAGATGCCTACTACCATGAAGAAATTTTAGGTCAACCTAAATCAAATAACCAAAAAATTTAAAATTTATGTAACTTTGCAAAAAAATATGAAATTTGGTGTAGTAACTTTTCCAGGGTCTAATTGTGACCAGGATTTGATTCATATATTAAAAAACATTTTGCATTGCGATACAGTCAATTTATGGCATAAATCTACTGATTTACAAGGTTGTGATATGATTTTTTTGCCGGGAGGCTTTTCTTACGGTGACTATCTTCGTACCGGTGCTATTGCTAAATTTTCTCCCATTATGCAAGAAATCATTACTTTTGCTAACCAAGGGGGGATTGTGATGGGAATTTGTAACGGTTTTCAGATACTTTGTGAAGCCGGTTTATTACCTGGAGTGTTAATTCGTAACCAAAATATGCAGTTCATTTGCGAAAATGTTTTCATCAAAACTGTCAATACTCAGACACTTATCACACGAAACCTACCTAAGCAAGTACTTAAAATTCCGATAGCACATGCCGAAGGAAATTACTACTGTGATTCAGAAACCTTAAAAAGTCTTCAAGATAACGAACAAATTTTATTTCAGTATTGTGATGAGGAGGGAAATGTCACCAAAGAAGCCAACCCGAACGGTTCTTTATTAAATATTGCGGGCATAGCAAATAGTAAAAAAAATGTATTTGGGATGATGCCACACCCTGAACGCGCCGCTGACCCCTGGCTACGAAATCAAGATGGTCTGCATATTTTTCAATCTATTTTACTTCAAAAAGTTAGCCTATGAAGCGTAAAAAGATTCTTTGTTTAGTTTTTATTTTCCATGCTTACTTTGCGATAGGTCAAATTCATAAAGCTATTACGTGGAAAAATAGCCTATCTAACCCCAGCCCTAAGGTTGGAGAGGAAATTGAACTTATCATGGAAGCAAAAATTCTAAAAGGTTACCATATCTACTCCACGCGTAAATCCGCAAAAGATTCTTACATGCCTACTGAATTAATCTTAGATAAAACCACCCAAGGAGTTAAACTTATCGGTAAACTTGAGGAAATAGGGCAATTGCATAAACAATATGATGAAGTTTTTGAAGATGATGTGTATTTCTTTGAAAATCAAGTTGTTTTTAAACAGAAGTTTAAAGTTACCTCTAAAAATGCCCAAATACGTGGAGTTCTTAAATACCAAATTTGTGATACTATGCAATGCGTCCCTGGTGATAATGAAATTAAGTTTCAATTGAAAGTTATTTCAGAAAACCCCCTCCCAAAGGATACATCCAACGAAAATAAAACACAAAATTCTCTTTCCGATACTCTGATACAAGCGAAAAATGATTCTTCTTTCATACCTCTGAAACAAGAAAAAAAAAACTCCCAAAATAATAGCTTGACGCTTCAATTAGGTTTTACCACTATTTTTTTTGAAGCTTTTTTGTTTGGTTTACTTTCCTTATTAACCCCTTGCGTCTTCCCAATGATTCCTATGACCGTCTCTTTTTTCACGGATAAAAAGAAAAAAACACAAGAAAAACTTACAGAAGAAGAAAAAAAGAAAAAACGATTAAAAGGCATTCGGAATGCTCTGATATTTTCTTTATCTATCATCTTCATTTACACATTTTTAGGCTTATTTGTTACTGTAATTTTTGGACCACAAACCTTATATAAACTATCCTCAGACCCGTGGGTCAATTTATTTTTCTTTGTGATAGTTTTTATATTTGGAATTTCGTTTTTAGGATGGTTTGAAATAACCCTTCCGAGCTCGTGGGTCAATGCGATAGATAAAAAAAGTAACCTCAAAAGAATCACGTTTGCCGGTGATTCAGAAAAGTTCAAAGTCAATGATTTAGTAGATATTTCTCAAATTGCAGAAGAAAATCGTAAACTAAAACAAGAAGGCAAGCAACTTATAAGATATGAAGAAAACATGAGCCTTAGCGGCATATTTTTTATGGCACTGACGTTAGCATTAGTATCATTTTCTTGCACAGGACCTATAGTCGGAACGTTATTAGTAAACGCAGCAAGCGGGGAAGTTGCAGGTCCTGTTGTAGGCATGTTAGGTTTTTCTTTAGCTTTTGCATTACCATTTGGGCTTTTTGCTTTGTTTCCTTCTTGGTTAGATTCCCTTCCTAAATCAGGTGGTTGGTTGAATACCGTTAAAGTAGTATTAGGCTTTCTTGAATTAGCTTTATCCCTGAAGTTTCTTTCAAATACGGACTTAGTTTGGCATTTAGGAATTTTAGATAGAGACGTATACCTTGCCGCATGGATTGTTATTTTTACGATGTTAGGGCTCTACTTACTCGGTTTTATCGTTTTACCTCATGATGAAAAAACAGAGAAAATTTCGGTTCCTCGTTTGTTATTAGCTATTTTGACGTTTTGGTTTGTTTTGTATATGATTCCTGGCATGTGGGGAGCAGAACTAAAATTGCTTTCAGGTTTTTTACCACCTGTCAACGAACAAATGGGCGTCAGAATTTTAGGCGGTACGGTCATCGGTGCCCTAAAAAATGCAACGACTAATGAAGTCTGCCAATTGCCCCGTAAATACGAGCATTTGAAAAAAGATACTCCTCCCGGTTTTTGTACTTTCTATGACCTGGAAGAAGCTCAACAATACGCTCAAAAAGTTAATAAACCCCTTTTCATAGACTTTACAGGTCATACTTGTGTTAATTGTAGAGACATGGAACAAAACGTTTGGACGGATAGCCGTGTCAAAAAAATGTTGAACGAACATTTTGTGATGGTCTCTTTGTTCGTAGATGACCGCGAGCCTCTGCCTGAACCTATTGAAATGAACGGCAAAACATTGCGCTATGTCGGTGATAAATGGTTACACCTCCAAATGACAAAATACAACACGAATGCACAGCCTTATTATGTAATTGCTGACTCTGACCTTAACACTCTCGTGGAGCCTCGTGCTTATAACAAAGACGTGGAAGCCTATCTTGAATTTTTAAAACAGGGCTTGAAAAATTTCCGA
>Ga0068706_1000184_pt1 | contig 31353 bp, 30 predicted proteins | sample YNPMSBMetaG_FD_65632 | JGI IMG/M metagenome (GOLD analysis project Ga0068706, IMG submission 65632) | Anoxygenic and chlorotrophic microbial mat microbial communities from Yellowstone National Park, USA - YNP MS-B MetaG | ecosystem: Environmental > Aquatic > Thermal springs > Hot (42-90C) >...
CGGATATGTCTTATTATCGTTTTTCTGAAATTAAAAAAGGTATTAAGCGAGCTTATTCGGAAGTCATTTTTGTAAAGGATAGTATGTATTTACGTTCTTATACAAATAAAAATAATACGCAACCGGAAGCTGTTTTGCATATGAGTTGGTCAGCAAAATTACAAGATACAACGTCCATGCAGAATGCAATCCAACAATTTCAGTACCCTAAAAAAGAATTAGTGAAAGATTTTAGTCATACATTTGACGGCTTTGCTGAATCTATCTTTTATTCAACAGATCAAGACCCCTACAAAGAGCAAGATCAACCTTACCTCGGTAAAGCTATCCTTTCTTTTTCAGCTACTTCTTCCTTAACCATGGACCCGAATAAAAAGGTTTTTTTAGTTGTGACTACCCAACCGCTTATCAATGGATTTGTGTATAATCCTCAAAACATGAAGTACCGCAGTCGGTATGTAGTATTGTATTCTAATGAGAACTCGTTCACATTCAATTACATGCATCCCGGTTCTTATTACCTATATGCTTTTTATGATTACAACGGAGATAACGTAATCAATAGCGGTGATTGGATGAGTAGCAACGCAACCACTTTTACTTTGTCTCCTAAATCTACATACTCTACTTCTGTTATCATTGACTTTCCTATTCCTTAATGCAAAATCAAGGAGTATTTAAAGAATTAAAAGTCATAGAGATTGCGACGGTATTAGCAGCGCCCCAGGTAGGGCAATTTTTCGCTGAGTTAGGGGCGACAGTTATCAAAGTAGAAAATGTTCTCACTGAGGGAGATGTTACGCGCAAATGGTTAATCCAAAATGAAAAGGCTTGCCCTTGCTCGTATTTTGTGAGCGCAAATCTCGGAAAATATTCTATTGCCTTGAATTTACAAAGTGCTGAGGGGCAGGATATTGTACATAAATTGTTAAAGCAAGCGGATATCTTGATAACCAATTTAAAACCTGGTGATGCCCCCAAATTAGGACTAAAAACGGAATTTTTGTTAGAACTGAACCCGCAACTAATTATTGGAGAAATAACAGGATACGGAGAGCAAAGTACTCGAACGGGCTATGATGCGGTGATACAAGCGGAAGCAGGTTTTATGTATTTGAACCGTGAACCGGGGCAGTTACCTCAAAAAATGCCAGTGGCTTTCATGGATTTATTTGCTGCACATCAACTGAAAGAAGCTTTGTTAATTGCTTTGTATGAAAGAATTTTTACTAAAAAAGGAAAAAAAGTCAGTGTTTCATTGATACAAGCGGGAATAGCCTCTTTGGCTAATCAAGCTACGGCATGGTTAATCGCTCAACAAAAACCAGAACCTATGGGCTCAGAACATCCCTCCATATTTCCTTATGGTACAATCTTTCAAACGAAAGATCATCAGTATGTTATGTTGGCTGTCGGTAATGATAGGGAGTTTTCTGCGCTTTGTCAAAGTTTACATTTGCCCCATTTAAGTTCTGATGAACGCTTCCAAACAAATGCACTACGCGTTCAAAATCGTAAACTACTCAGACCCATTATTGCTGAAAAAATTTTACTAAAAACTCAAAAAGAATGGATAACCTTATGGAATGAACTAAAAATACCCTGTGCCCCCGTGCAAGATATTCCTACTATTTTAGCGTCTGAATACGCAAAAGATTTAATCGCACAAAAAAACGGTCAAATTTTAGGTTTAAAAACTATTACATTCCAAGGCATAGAACTAAATAATGATTTGATAAAAGCCCCTGATTATGCAGAGCATACTCAAAAAATTTTAAAAGAATTAGGTAATGCCACTTAAAATATTCAAGCCCAAGGATATAAACTTTGGTAAAGAGATTATTTCATCTTTCACTATTCAAAACCATGTTTTTAATTTCCTGAAACTCATCCAAAATGTTTTGAAGAATAGTTTTTGCAGGTAAAATGTCATTTAAATACCCGGCTACTTGCCCTATTTCTAGTTCTCCTTCTGATAAATTCCCTTCAAACATACCTAATTTGCTACGTCCTTTGCCAAGCAGTGTTTTAAGTTCTTGAATATCAGCACATTTTGAGTAAAACTCTTGAATTTTTATATAGAAATCATTTTTTAGTAATCTTACAGGAGTTAACTCTTTGAGAGTAAGTTGAGTAGCATCCTCGGGGGATTGAATGATATATTTTTTAAAATTTTCGTGAGCAGACGATTCTAAAGAACAAACAAAACGAGAACCGACTTGAACTGCATCTGCACCGAGTGCTAATGCAGCAAACATACCTTTCCCGTTTCTTATACCTCCTGCCGCAACCACCGGTATTTGACATGCCTCTGAAACCGCAGGAACTAATACCATCGTAGTGAGTTCTTCTCTTCCATTATGCCCACCTGCCTCAAACCCCTCCGCTATAACCGCATCAACCCCTGCTTCTTCTGCTTTTTTAGCAAATTTTACTGACGATACTACATGTAAAACTTTTATTCCTCTTTCTTTCAGAATACCTGTCCATGTTTTAGGGTTTCCTGCTGAAGTAATTACAATTGGTACTTCATTTTCTATAACCACTTGAATATGCTCGTGAATATGGGAATATAACAAAGGTAAATTAACAGCAAAAGGCTTGCCTTTTCCTAAAAAAGACTTAATTTTTTGAATGTGTTCTTTTAAAACATCAGGGGTCATAGAACCTGCGCCTATTGTGCCTAATGCTCCATAATCTGATACTTCAAAAGCTAGCTTCCATCCACTACACCAAACCATGCCCGCCTGTATAATAGGAAACTGAATCCCTAGCAATTCACAAATACGATTTTCTTTAAAATTCCATTTATTCATTTGTGTTTTAGTTCAAATGTCGTTGCTCCTAAGCCATATTTTTGTATATCTCCACTTGCATAACGAACTACAAAAGGATAATTCTTAAAAAGTTCAATAAGCTCTTCTTTCAGTTTTCCTTTTCCACTTCCATGAATAAAAGTAACCTTTATGCATTTTTTTTGTATTGCTAGTGCCATAAACTCCTCTGCTTTTTTTAATTGAAAAGGTAGTATAGCTCCTTGCGAAAACCTCTGAGGGTTATCTACTAATTTTTCAATATGTAAATCAAAAACTAATTCCTCTTCCCTTAACTCAATTTCTTTTGTTTCAAAAGTTTCTTCAGACGTTTTTAGGTACACCGGAATTCCTGTTTTTTTTTCATTAGATTTAGAAACATGATAAATCGGATGCACAATGACCTCTTTTTGAAGATGATGCAAGTAAGTTCGTTTCTTTTTAAGTATTTTGGTAGTAGGCTCAAAATCAATCGTTTGTAGTTGATTATTTTCAGGATGATTTTTATAACAACTTAAAAATTGAAATTCTAAATGGGCTTCTTTGTTGAAATGGTCTTCAGAAACGGTTCTAATTTTTTTCATTTTGAAAGGTTCAAGAATTCCATCTACCAAATATTCCTTTTTTTGATTTTTTTGAATGACCACAAAATGTAAATAAGATGCAGTTTGATTTAACAAATATAAACTGAGCCAATGCTGTTCAGTGTCTATAACTAAGTAAAAGCCTTCTGCAAGGTTTTTAACTTTTTCATCTATATTAGGATTTTGAGTTTTTTTTGAAGCCTTATCATTCAGGATTATTACCTCGTGAATAGAAACTTCGTATTCAAAACCCTCTATATCCAAAGTAAGATTTTCACCATGGATTTGAATAACGGTACCGACTTCTTTGGAATCTAATAACTGAACTTTGTCGCCGAGATAAATTTTCATGCGTTACCTGTATAATTAAATGGAGTGAGTTGCAATAATTTACTTTTGACTTCTTCACGAATATTTAAATTGCGTATAAAATCTTGTAATTTTTGGGGAGTAATTTTTTCGTTAATACGAGTAAGTTGTTTGAGAGCTTCATAAGGTTGCGGATAACCTTCTTTACGTAAAACCGTTTGAATAGCTTCAGCAAGTACAGCCCAATTTTCATTTAAATCTTCTGTAATTTTGGTTAGATTGATTTCAAGTTTCTCAAGCCCTGTAAGTAAAGATTGCAGGGATAAATACGTATGACCAATCGGCACGCCAACTACCCTTAAAACAGTAGAATCGGTTAGGTCTCTTTGAAAGCGAGAAATAGGTAATTTTTGGCTAAGATGTTCAAACAAAGCATTTGCGACCCCCAAATTTCCTTCGGCATTTTCAAAATCAATCGGATTAACTTTATGCGGCATTGCAGAAGAGCCAACTTCGTTTGTGTTCACTTTTTGTTTAAAGTAATCTAAACTAATATAGCCCCAGCAATCTCTACAAAGGTCTATCAAAATAACATTCAGTCTTCTATAACAATCAAAAATTTTAGCTAAATTATCATAATGTTCAATTTGTGTTGTTGTTTGAGAACGCAGTAAACCTAGTCGATGACTTACAAAATCATTAGCAAAACGTACCCAATCCACTTCGGGATAGGCAACTATATGCGCATTAAAATTTCCCGTAGCTCCACCAAATTTTGCGGGATAATCACAATTCTTGAGTTCTTCTAATTGAATACTAAGCCTTTCCACGAATACTTTAAACTCTTTTCCAACTTTTGTAGGTGAAGCCGGTTGCCCGTGCGTTCGTGCTAACATCGGAATATCCTTCCATTCTATTACTTTTTCAAATAAAAAATTTAACACTTTTTCATAAGCAGGAATTAAAACTTGTGTCGTTGCAATTTTTAAAAGCAAAGGAATAGCCGTGTTATTGATGTCCTGAGAGGTCAATCCAAAATGAAAAAATTCAGACCATTTTTGAGCACTCCTAATTTCCACAGAATGCTCCTGACAAATTTCAAGGAATTTTTGTTTTAAATAATATTCTACGGACTTTACGTCATGCCTAATATTTTTTTCTATTTCTTTGATTGTTTGTGCTTCATTTAAGTTAAAAAGTAAAAAAATACGAGGTAATTCTTGTACTACTTCAGAAGGGATATCTGCAAGTTCAGGCAGTTTAAGTTCATAAAGAGCTAAAAAATATTCTATTTCAACAAATACACGGTATTTTATTAGAGCGAATTCAGAAAAAAGCTCAGCTAATGGCTCTACCTTTTTACGATACCTGCCATCAATCGGAGAGATTGCGGTCAATTCATTTAAATTCATACCATCCAATTGCAAATTTAATTTTTTTACAAAAACGCAATCATGGAAGTTAATGCTTCATTTAATTTTTCTTCTTCATCTTATTTTTTGCTATCCATCCCCGTTATTTAATTAAAATTTACTAAAAAACTAAAGTTTATCCCTACCGAAATAGGGCTGTAAAGCCTTTGGAATCAATATAGAACCATTCGGTTGTTGATGATATTCTAAAATACCTGCAACAATTCTCGGTAATGCTAAAGCGGAACCGTTTAAAGTATGCAATAATTCTGTTTTCTTTTCTTGAGTACGATAACGTAATTTCAGGCGATTAGCTTGAAAAGTCTCAAAATTAGAAACAGAACTCACTTCCAACCATCTTTTTTGAGCCGCCGACCAAACTTCGAAATCATAGGTTTTAGCGGAAGCAAAACTCATATCACCACCGCATAAGCAGACAATTCTAAAGGGAAGTTCTAAAAGTTCCATTAATTTTTTTACATGTTCTACCATTTCTTCAAGAGCTTGGTAAGAATGTTCAGGTTTAGTTATTTGAACAATTTCCACTTTATCAAATTGATGTAACCGGTTGAGCCCTCGCACGTGTGCACCGTAAGAACCCGCTTCCCTACGAAAACAAGGTGTGTAACCACAATTTTTTATAGGTAAATCTTTTTCTTCTAAAATACTATCTCGGTAAATGTTAGTAATAGGAACCTCTGCTGTTGGAATTAAGTAAAGTTCATCTTGTGGAATGTAATACATTTGTCCCTCTTTATCAGGAAGTTGCCCAGTACCAAAAGCTGAATCTTTATTAACTAAAATAGGAGGTTCTATTTCTATGTAACCTGACTCGTTTGCTTTATCTAAAAAAAAGTTAATTAAGGCTCTTTGAAGTTTCGCTCCTAAACCACGATACAAAGGAAATCCGGAGCCTGTAATTTTGGCTCCTGTCTCAAAATCAATAATATTTTTTTCTTTGGCAAGTTCCCAGTGCGGTAAAGCTCCTTCAAAAATTTCTCTATTTCGTTCATTTTCATAAATAACCACGTTTTCCTCGGCAGATTTTCCTTCAGGAACGCTCTCATGCGGTAAATTAGGTAAAATTACAATGGCTTCCTGCAAATCAGTTTGTAGTTCTTCATTTTGTTGTTCAAGCCTATCAATTTCTTTTTTTATTTGGGAAGATTGCATTTTAAGCTGCTCGGCAGCCTCACGGTTACCTTTCCCCATTTCCACTCCAATGGACTTAGAAATTTTATTCAATTCAGCTCGCTTCTGTTCTAAAATAACTAAATTTTCTCGGTATTTTTGGTCTAATTCTAAAACTTTTTGAACTTTTTCAGAAGCATTCTCAACATGTTTTTTGGTTAATCCTTTTATGACTTGTTCAGAATATTGACGAATAAATTGTATACTTAACATATTATTTTTCAGTTAGTTGAATTAAAGATTGGTAATATAACTTTTGTAAATACGGTGATATTTTGTAACGACCAGAGGGATTTCTGTGATGTAAATTTTGTAAAATTGTGTAAATATATTCAATGCCGATAGCTTCTAACCATTCCGAAGGACCCATAGGGTAGTTTGTACCTAACTTCATGCCTAAATCAATACTCTGAAAATCAGCAATTTGTTCATTTACCATGAAGGCTGCTTCGTTAATAATCATACTGATTACTCTTGGAGACACAAACCCTGGGGCGTCTTCAACACAAAAATAATCAATTCCCATTTCCTTTAAAAATGTCTCTATGAAATTTTGATTATCCTGATTTAAAACACAAATTTCAATTTTAGGAAATTGAAGAAAAAACGGAATTTCATTAAAACCGATAACCGAAGCCGAAATTTGAATAGGCTGAATTTGTGATAAATAAGCTAACAATCCTGTTTTGGCACATCCAATCCATACAATGTTTTGGGGAGAAGTCAAAACTTCTTTTAGTTCCTTTATGAAACTATCCGGCTCAGGGAAAACGTAACAATTTTCAGGAATCTTTTGGGATGATAAGCGATTAAAAAAAGGCGTGTTTTGGATTTTCTGGATGTAATTTTTAGTAATGAAAAAATTTGTCAACATACATTTTGCTGCAAAGGTACATAAAATTTTGGAATAGATGAGAGGAAAAAGTATTTTCCAACCCATCATCCTTATTTTCTTTTGATTAGAGTAGCACCTGCCTCAGTCAAATGAAGTTCACCGTGATAACCTTGACAAATTTCAGCGGCATTCGCTTCATCGGTATCTATGTGCATTTCTAACTTAAATTTATCTGAAACTCGAATGAGTACATTATTAAAAATCAATGATTTTTCACCTGTATTCACTTCTACGGAAACCAAATCTTTATCTTCCACACCAAATTCTAAGGCATCATTCGGGGGCATGTGTATATGTCTCCACGCACAAATAACACCTTCATGCAAAGTTACAGAACCTTTAGGACCTACTATTGTTATTCCCGGGGAATTAGATACATTTCCTGACTCTCTTACGGGAGCATCTATTCCTAGATAGAATTCATCTGTACGAGAAATTTCTACTTGATTGAAATGGCGGCAGGGTCCTAATATACGTACATTTTCTATTTTGTTACGAGGACCGACAAGCGTCACGGTTTCATTAGCCGCAAATTGACCTGGCTGTGATAAAGGGCGTAACACAGTTAATTGATAACCAGTACCAAACAATTTTTCAACGGTCTCTTGTGTTAAATGGACATGTCTTGCAGAAACTGCAATAGGAATAGATTTTTTAGATAATTTTAAATTTTTGGTCATCAAAGAATAAGTTTGAAGCGCAATAGAAAGCTGTTCATCGGTTAAAATAGAAAGCAATTTCACGCGTGAATAAGGTTCAGAAAAAAGAATAACAGGTTTTTCGGGAGAGGGATTTTGTTCACGGTTCAAATCTTCATTCAGAACGGCGCCGAGAAAATCTAATCTTTGGCAAACACGATGACGTATCTCAGGGCTATTTTCACCGATCCCCCCAGTAAAAACAATGGCATCTACGCCTCCCATCACTGCTGCGTAAGCACCTATATATTTTCTGAGCCGATGCGAAAACACTTGTATAGCCATACGAGCATCTTCATTCCCATCTTGGGCTGCTTTCAGAATATCTCGCATATCATTGCCTATCCCACTTAAACCTTTCAAACCACTTTCATAATTGAGAATTTTTTCCATTTCTGAAAAGCTAAGATTTTCTTTTTGAGCGATATAAGCAATAGCCCCGAAATCCACATCCCCGGAACGCGTTCCCATGACTAAGCCTTCTAAGGGAGTCATTCCCGTGCTTGTTTCTACAGAACAACCATATTCAATTGCCGTCACAGAGCAACCATTCCCGAGATGGCAAGTTATCAAACGTAAATTTTTTAGAGGGGTTTCTAAGAACTCAGCAGCTTTTTGAGCAACATATTGGTGGGAAATTCCATGAAAACCGTAACGCCTGATATGATATTTTTCGGTTAAAGACTTAGGAATAGCGTATAATCTTGCGCGTCGTGGAATAGTAGCATGGAAACCGGTATCAAATACAGCCACCTGTGGAATATCTTGAAAGAATTGCTCGCAAATTTCAATGCCTTTCAGATTAACGGGGTTATGTAAAGGGGCTAAAGGGCTGATTTCTAATAATTTTTGTTTAACTTCTGCCGTGATGAGAGTAGGTTCAAAGAAATATTCCCCTCCGTGAACAACCCGATGCGCAACCACATCCACTTTCTCTGAACATTCTGACTTCCAAATTTTTAATGCTTCCGGAAATGCATTTTCTATGCCCTTTGTAGTCAAAGAGAAATCTTTTCCCGAAAACTTTAATATCGGATTTTCAGAATTAAGCCGTTCAATACTCAATTTACTTAATTTTTTTTGATTTTTTGCGTTAATTAATTCACATTTAATGGAAGAAGAACCTGCATTAACTACCAGTATATTCATGACTCGAAACTGCAATTTAGTTTAGATTTAAGAAAACTTGAAAATTTTGGTCGCTTAATATAAATTTTAGAATAGGGTTTTCGCTATCAGCATAAATAAAAAAATCTTTATCTTCGTTGAGAATACTTTTAATCCATTCGTTTGCTTTTTCAATGTTGTGAAGTTTGAAGTAGTTGTAGGCTAAAAAAGTTTGAATGGAAAGGTCATAAGGAAATATTTCAAGGATACTCAGTAAAATTTCGTTGGATTCTATATATTTGCCAATTAAGGTTAAACATTGAGCTTTATGAGAGAGAGCTAAGGGATCATCGGGAAAGTTTTGGAGGTACTCATCATACTCATGAATAGCTTCCATATATTTTTGAGAGAGCATCAAGATAATACCTTTTTGAAAGTGAAAATCAGGGATATCATGTAATTCAATAGCACGATCAATAGAATATAAAGCTTGACTGTAATCCTGATTGATATAAGCGAAGAATTTAGATAATTCGGAGTAAACATAAGGGTTTTGAGGTTCTAATTTTTGAGCTTTTTGTAAAGTTTTTAGAGCTTGCTTGTAGTCGCCCACATCTGAAAGATAATTTGCATAATCTAATAAAAAATAAACGTTGTTGGGGTCGTTTTTTAAAGCTTTTTTCATAGTCTGAATAGCTTTTTCAAACTGTCCATCATAATTATACAGTGAAGCAAGATGGGAAAGGAACAGAGAATTTTTTGGTTCTTTTTGAACAGTTCTTTCTGCAAGTGGAATAGCTTTATCTAATTCGCCAATATCTTTGTAAAACAAAGAACAATAAATTAGTCCATTAACATCAGGGTCTAAAGAAAGTAATTTTTCTACATATTTTTCAGCAGACTCGTAATCATCCATTTTTTGTAGATTTTTGATTAAACTAATGAGGATTTCCATATTATTGGGGGCAATAGCATATAAATCTTCTAAAATTTTCACTGCTTGTGGGACCTCGTTTAAAAGACCTTTTAAAATAGCGTATTTGAATAATGCACTAAGGTTATTAGGTTCAATATTTAAAATTTGTTGGATAGTTTCTAACGCTTGTTCATATTCTGAAATCAAATAGTGAATATCTGCTTTATGAAATAGCAAATTTAAATTTTGAGGTTCTTTTATAAGTTGATTTTCAATGATTTGAAGTTCTTTTTTCAAATCATCTTCATTTATATTCTCGTTATAATTCATTGTAAGTTCAAAAGATGTTGTAAAATTAGGTAATTTTTGTTTTGTAAAAATTTTTTTTAAATAAGGTTAGTAATGTTACTAGCTCGGATTTTTTTCCATTGTGAAGACAAAAAGAGATAAGAATTTTGAGGCATGAAAAAGTTAAGTATCAAACATTGGACAGTAGAAGAAAGACCACGAGAGAGGTCATTAGTGAAAGGAATCAGTAGTTTATCGGATGCAGAGCTTTTAGCCATATTGATGGGCTCAGGTACAAAGGAGCTATCCGCAGTGGATTTGGCGAGAGTGATTTTAAGAGAGAAAAGTTTAGAACAATTAGCGAAATCAAGCATTAAAGAGTTATGTGAGTTGCCAGGAATTGGTATAGCAAAAGCGACAACGATTTTAGCAGCCTTTGAGTTATCCAAACGTAAAAATGAAAGTTACATCAAAAAACAGATTTTTGATTGCGTAGAAACGGCAGGGCAATATCTTAAAAACAAATTGCAAGATTTAGACCATGAGCAATTTTGGGTAGTTTATTTGAATAACAATAATGAATGGATCCACGAAGCTATGATTGGAAAAGGAGGCATAACCAGTAGTACTGTTGACCCCCGTCTTATTTTTAAAATTGCATTAGAACATGCAGCTACCGGGATTATTATTGCGCATAATCATCCTTCGGGAAAGTTAGAACCTTCTCAAATGGATAAGGAAGTTACTCAAAAAATTAAAAAATCGGGCAATTTGTTGGATATAAAACTTCTTGACCATATCATTGTCTCAAAATGGGGGTATTTTTCATTTGCGAACAATAGTTTGCTTTAAGGAACAAGTTCTATCCGTGGAAAATTTCTTTAATAACACAAATAAACGCGAATTTTCCTGGTTTGTATTAGTGCCATCGTAGCAACTTTTTTAAAACACGAATTACCTAAATGAACAGGGATTGAATAGGGCTTTAATCAGTAAGCCCTTCCTTGTTTACCTTCATAAAAATTCAAAAAAGCTTGATTAGTAACTTTATTGCCGCCCGGCGTCGGATAATCACCACTGAAATACCAATCTCCATGATGATGAGGAATTGCACGATGTAAACCTTCTAAGGTTTGGTAAATGATAGATAATTCAGAGGTCATGCCTTCCGGTTTAAGAAGTTCCGCAATTTTAATTTCTAATTCTCTTAGTGAAAAGGGTTGATAAATTTTTTTTACAACATTTTGAGTTTCAAGGGCATTCAGTTTTTCAAGCTCCTTGATTTCTTCATAAACTTGATGAATGATGTATTCCATGTTTCTTTCTTTAAGTAGAGCGATAGCAGCTTGAAAAGCAATAAATTTATCAATTTGGGACATGTCAATACCATAACAATCCGGGTAACAAATAGGCGGTGCTGAAGATACAATGACAATTTTATAAGGTTTCAATTTTGCAAGCAAAGCGATGATACTTTGTTTTAAGGTAGTTCCCCTGACAATAGAATCATCTAAAGCTACGATAATATCTTCATTTTCTTTGACTAAACCATAGGTTACATCATATACATATGAAACTAAATCATCTCTACCTTTTTCGTTTGAGATGAAAGTACGAAGTTTAACATCTTTGAGAATAAGTTGTTCTAAACGAGGTCGGAAACTTAGAATTTTAGAAATTTCTTGTTCAAAATTATCTTGGTTGATTTGGTTTTTAATTTGAGCAATTCTTTGTTGATGAATAATTTTGCGAATACCTTCTGAAAGTCCCAAATAAGCAGGGTAAGAGGTGTTAGGAATATAGGTGATAATAGTTTTTTCCCATTGATAATGGACTTCTTCAGCAACTCTTTGAGCCAGTTCAAAGCCGAGGGCTTTTCTTTCTTGATAGATGTCTGGATCATTACCACGTGAGAAATAAATCCTTTCAAAGGAACATTTGAGTTCTTTACGAGCTTCAGTAAAAGGGAAAATTTCAGTGGAGGCATCGGGATAAATGACGAGGGCATGCGCAGGCGGTAATTCTTGAATTTGTGAAAAAGGAACTTGAAAGGCTGTGCATATGGTTGGTCTTTCAGAAGCAGCGACTAAGATTTCATCATTTTCGTAGAAAAAGCAAGGTCTGATGCCGTTGGGGTCTCTCATTACAAACGCTAATCCATGCCCGACTAATCCCCCAATCACATAGCCACCATCCCAATGTTTTGCAGACCACCATAACCAGGATTTTACATCCAATTCTTTTTCTATAAGCGGTTGAATTTGACTTTTTTCAAGTTTATCTTTGTAGCGATGGTAAACTTTTTTATTTTCTTCATCCAAAAAAAAGCCCATACGTTCAAGGATGGTAGTAGTATCGGTTTTATATCGAGGGAATTGACCGAGTTTAAGGATTTTGTTAAATAAAAAATCTACGTTGGTTAAATTAAAATTACCAGCGATGGCAAGAGTACGAGATTTCCAGTTACTGTTTCTTAGTACGGGATGACAGTAAGGGATACCATTTTCTCCGTAAGTACCATATCGTAGATGTGCTAAATAAATTTCACCGAGGAAAGGGAATTCTTGCTTAAGTTTTGGGGTATCGTACAATATATTGGGGGTATTTTGGATAAGTTGGGCGAGGTTGCTATCAATATCTTTGATGAGGGTTTGCCAAACGGGACTGGGTTCAATGGTTCTATGACGAAAAAGATAAGGGGAACCGGGTTGGGTATTTAGTTTTAAGCAAGCTAAGCCGGCACCGTCTTGACCACGATTGTGTTGTTTTTCCATGAGCAAATAAATTTTTTTTAATCCCCAAAGTGCGCTTCCGTATTGATTTTGAAAATATTCGAGCGGTTTTTTGAGGCGTATTAAACCAATACCGCATTCATGTTGGATGAGGTCTGACATGTTATTTTGAAGTCACAAATTTAGGGTAAATTTTTGTTATTTTAATTGAAGCGAACGAGAGCAAGCGAGCTTCACTAGCCGCCAACCTAAAAGCCGAAATTAACTCCCTTCCAACCTATTAGACTGGATATAAAAAAACTACAAATTTTTTTTACTTGTATCTGATAAGGCTTTATTAGAACTATCTTTGGGGGAAGTATAAAGTGGTGGTAAGAAAGATTTTTCTTTCCATTCTTGTAATTTTTTGGGGTCTTTAATTTCTTTGGTGAGGTATTTTTCTATAAGGAAAGAGGCTATTGGAGCAGCAACTACTCCCCCAAAACCTGCATTTTCTACGATAACAGCTAATGCAATTTGAGGGTTTTCACGGGGAGCAAAACAAATAAAAACGGAATGGTCATCTCCCTGTTTATTTTGAGCGGTACCTGTTTTACCGCAAATGCGAATCCCAGGAACGCGTGCTAAGAAACCGGTGCCTTGTTCAACCACCAATTCCATGCCATCAAAAATAGCTTCAAAAATGGAATCTTTAGGAATAACGGATTGAGAGAAATCTACGGTAATTTTTTGAAAGACAGGGTATTCAAGTGTATCAACAAAATTTTTAGGTTTGATAACATTTTTAAGGAAATGCGGTTGAATGTACCAACCTTTGTTTGCGATACAGGCGGTTATATTAGCCATTTGAAGGGGCGTCATAAGGACTTCACCTTGCCCGATGCTATTAGAGACGATAGTCATAGCACGCCATCCGTTTTTTTTGTACCATTTATCATAAAAGTTATGAGTAGGTAAGAGCCCCATTTTTTCGTTGGGGAGGTCTACACCTGTTTTCTCGCCGACACCAAATTGTTTCATCCAGTGATGCCATCGGTCATAGGCTTGGTAAATATTTTTAAATTTTTTGTGTTGAAGAAAGTCTACGTATACAGCGGCAAAAAAAACATTACAAGAATGAATGATAGCGGTTTTAATATTATTAGGAGCAGGATGCGGGTGGCAACGGGGCTTTCCTTTGTTTCTCCAAAAGCCTCCACCACAGCCATAAGTCCAATTTAAATCAATAGTACCTTCTGCCAAAGCTATGATGCCGTTCAAGATTTTAAAAATGGAGCCAGGAGGGTAAGTAGCTAATAAAGCACGATTATAAAGCGGTAAATAAGGATTTTTTCTAAGAGAGTCCCATTTTTGAGAGGCAAAATCTCCCGCTAAAAGGTTAGGATCGTAAGTAGGAGAAGAAACAAAGGCTAAAATTTCACCGGTTTGAGGTTCTATGGCAACAATGCTGCCTACTTTATTTTGCATGAGTTCTTCAGCAAGCTGTTGAAGGTCAGAGTCAATAGTAATTTGGAGGTCAAGACCTTTTTCTGGTTGTTTATCATAAAGACCATTAGCAAAACTTCCCACTTCACGCCCATGAACATCTACAATGACCATTTTGCTACCTTTTTTTCCTCTTAGCCATTTTTCGTAGTATTTTTCTAATCCTGAAGTACCTACTAAATCACCAGGTTGATAATATCCATTAGATAATTCAATTCCTCTTTTGTTAACTTCACGGATATAACCTAAGTAATTTGCACCATGTGTTTTTTTGTAATTTCTGGTATTTCTAACTAATTCCTTAAAACCACGATATTTCCAATAATATTCTAAAAAGTTTGCGTAATCATGATACTCCACTTGTTTTTTAAAGAACGAAGGTTTCACTTTGGAATATTCAGAGGCAGATAATAATTTTTTTGCGGCTTCTTCTTTTGTTAAACGAATTGCTTTGGCAAACTCAAAAGTATCCTGTACATTCATTTCCTTGGGTATAATCATGATGTCAAAAATGGGCGTATTAGTAACAATAATTTCTTTGTTTCTGTCATACAAAATACCTCTGGCGGGCTCTAATTGGCGTGGTTTGATGACATTTCTTTGAGCAGTATGAGCAAAATTATCAGAGATAACTTGTAAAAAGTATAAACGAATGATGTAAACCAAAATAGTGAAAGTAAAGATTCCGATGATTACATTCATTCGGTTTTTTAAATCCTTTGGCGATGCCATCGTATAAGATTAACTAAAAACTATCAAAAATCAATTCAAAATTATGCAGTAGCTTGATAGTTATTTTAATTGATTTTGGTCAGGTTTATAAATAATCAGGCGCCCCCCTTTCGCTGTAACGTTAACGTTTAGCTTGCTATCGTTTTGTTGAAAAGAAACTACGCATTCCCCATCGTTCCATAAAAAATTAACTGTTTCTTTGGATATTTCACTTGCATAGACTTCAAATTTAATGGAATCATGGTAAGCTAAATATTGAACAGAAAGAGTAGTTATCCAGGCAGATAATGGGCTATTTTTATATCCTCTGACTTTGATAATAGCTGTTTTATCAGGGGAAGTGCTAATAAGTTCTTCGGAATATTTTTCACCACAACTTAATAGTGTACAAAATAAAGCTAAAATTAGACAACGTAAATAAAGCATAATCCAAAAATTAAATCAGTTGTTCAGGAATTTCAATTGTAAGACGTAATAAATGAGACGAAAAATTTTTTCCGAGGGTATCCATGCGCATAGAGCGAGAAGCTCCACCATCTAAGGCATCATAACAAACAAAATTTAAGGCTTCAATGCTGTCCCATTCATATCTTTCTACTTTACCTTTGATAAGTTCACCGAAATGTTTTTTTACAATTTCTGCGGTAAGTTTTTCTTTGAGTATTGGGTAAAATTCAGGTTTACGTGCCAAAACTCCTATATTACAAATGTTTCCTTTATCACCGGATCGTGCTGATGCTATTTCAATCAAATTAACGGTTTTCATGGCTGCAAAATTAAAAAAATTGTGATTATAAAATGGAAATCAAAAATTAAGTTTGCAAATTCATTCACAAGTCTAAATGGTTAATGATTTCAAATTTGAAAAGAAAATTTTAAGTATTTAGCTAAAAAGCATAATTTTGCGTTTTATAATGGAAAAAAAATTCAGAGTAGGTTTGTACTTTGGTTCTTTTAATCCAGTGCATGTTGGGCATTTGATTATAGCCGAATCTTTTCTAAATGAAGCCCAGCTCAATCAAGTTTGGTTAGTAGTATCACCACAAAATCCATTGAAAGAAAAAAAAACCCTAGCCTCAGAAGCGGATAGGTTTCAAATGGTTGAACTAGCAACACAAAATCATCCTTATATTAAGCCTTCTAATGTAGAATTTTTATTGCCGAAACCGTCTTATACCATTGATACACTGGTTCATTTAACCATCAAATTTCCTAATTATGAATTTTCCTTGTTAATGGGAGAAGATAATTTGGGGACGTTACACAAATGGAAAAATTACGAAGCTATTTTGAAAAATTACGATATTTACGTATATCCGAGAAAAGATAGCTCTAAGCCTATGGTGCACTCAGAAAGAATAAAAAGAATTCAAGCTCCTTTAATAGAACTTTCTGCAACAGAGTTTCGTCGGCTCCGAGCGGCTAAGAAGCATTGTCGGTTTATGGTACCACCAGCAGTTTATGAATACATAGATAAAAATGTTTTATATGTCCATTAAAAAATTTATTCCCAATTTTTTGACTTCCATCAATTTGATTTTAGGCTGCTTATCTATATTTGCTTCTTTTCAACCCGATGGAATTATTGATGCGGCTTATTTTATTTTATTTGCTACTGTTTTTGATTTTGCGGATGGTTTTGCTGCAAGAAAGTTAGATGCACAATCTGCAATGGGCAAGGAACTGGATTCTATGGCTGACCTCATAACTTTTGGTGTGGCTCCTGGGCTCATTTTGTTTAGAATTATGCACCCCGAATTTTTATCTTTCTACGGAAATAATTTATGGGAAACATTACTTAAATCTACCCCTGCACTCGTGCCCTTATTTTCTGCCCTTCGCTTAGCTAAATTTAACATTGACCCCCGCCAAACCGATTCTTTTATAGGTCTCCCTACACCTGCTAACGCTATTTTTATTTGTTCTTTGCCTTTGATTGATTACCAAAATCCATGGAACCTATCTCAAATCATCCATTCTGAATGGTTTATACCTTTAGTTTGTTTAGTGAATAGTTTGCTTTTAGTTTCGGAAATACCTCTTTTCTCTCTTAAAATTAATCATTTTCAATGGAAAAACAATGAAATACGATATATTTTTTTGGTTATTTCAGCAATTTTTGTTTTAGTGTTCCAATACCTTGGATTAGCCCTTATCATTTTACTCTATGTCCTTTTATCCGTAATTAAAAATACATTCAATTTCTGTCATAAAGGTTAATAAAAATTTGGTTAAATTATCCGAGAATAGCTCAAATGTAGATATGATGAAATCTCCATATACTTACTAAACCTGTTCAGGTATTTAGGAATTACTTTTGGGCTAGTGAAAACTTGTATAAAAGTCAGTTCTTGTTTTTTTGTAGTAAATTATTCTTAGAACAATCCCCGAATTTCAATTTTTTTCTTGATTCAAACAATTTACAAGCCTTTAGCCTTAGCAATAATTTCAGCCAAATCCAACACTTTTATTTGTTCCTGCTTATTTTGATATTTCACGCCGTCGGTAAGCATGGTCATACAAAAAGGGCAAGCCACAGCTACCACATTAGGATTAACCTCTAAAATATCCTCTGTTCGTTCTGCGTTGATATCTTTTTTGCCTTTTTCAGGCTCTTTAAACATTTGGGCACCACCGGCTCCACAACATAAGCCATTGCTTTTACAGCGTTTTAGTTCTACTAATTCTGCATCTAAACTTTCTATGACTTTTCGCGGGGCTTCATAAATGTCATTCGCTCTACCTAAATAACAAGAATCATGATAAGTAATTTTTTTTCCTTTGAAATCTCCTCCTTCAATTTTTAATTTACCGCTATCAATTAACTGTTGAAGGAATTGGGAGTGGTGCATAACTTCGTAATTACCACCAAGTTGCGGGTATTCATTTTTAAGCGTATTAAAACAATGTGGGCAAGTTGTAACAATTTTTTTAACGTGATACATGTTAAGAGTTTGGATGTTCATCATTGCTTGCATTTGGAAAAGGAATTCATTTCCCGCACGTTTGGCGGGGTCGCCTGTGCAGGTTTCCTCAGGACCTAAAATAGCAAACTTAATTCCTACATGATATAAAATTTTGGCAAAATCACGAGTAATTTTTTGAGCCCTATCATCAAAGCTACCTGCACAACCAACCCAAAATAATACTTCAGCTTCCTCACCACGTGAAGCTAATTCGGACATCAACGGAATTTGTATGAGTTTTTTTTCTGACATATCAGTTTTATTTTATTTTATTGTGAAACACTAATTTCAAGATTTTCTGCCCATTTGGCTCGGTCAGAAGCTGAAAATGCCCATGGAGCACCATTGTTTTGCATATTATTGAACATCACGTTAATACTTTCAGAAGCTTTGGATTCTTCCATCACTAAGTACCGTCTCAAATCCACAATGATACTCACAGGGTCAATATTAACGGGGCAAGCCTCTGCACAAGCATTACAAGTTGTACAAGCCCAAAGTTCTTCTTCTGTGATGTAATCTCGGAGCAAAGTTTTTCCATCATCCACCCATTGACCTTTGTTTTGGTCTAATATTTTCCCTACATGCTCTAATCTATCGCGGGTAGACATCATGATTTTACGGGGAGATAGTTTTTTACCGGTGATATTGGCTGGGCAAACGGAAGTACATCTACCGCACTCGGTACAAGTATAGGCATCTAAAAGTTGTTTCCAAGTTAAATCAAAGACATCTTTTGCACCAAATTTTTGGGGCTCAGGATTTTCTTCAGCAGGCGTAGCAAAAGCAGCTTCTGGGTCCATCATTAACTTTACTTCTTTGGTAATAGCTTCTACATTATCTAATTTTCCTTTGGGCTCTAATTTGGAAAAGTATACGTTCGGAAAGGCTAAAATAATATGAAAATGCTTGGAATAGGGCAAATAATTTAAAAAAGCTAAAATCCCTAAAATATGAAACCACCATGCCGCTCGTTCTACAATTATTAACGTTTCATTTGAAAAATTACTAAAAATCGGGGTAAGAAAAGAACTCACGGGAAAAATTCCTGCCTGAATATAATGCTCTATTCCACGAGTTTGAAGTATTTGGTCGGATGCATTCATAATTAAAAGAGCAATCATTAACACAATTTCTGTAACTAAAATTACTGATGCATCTATTTGTGGAAAGCCCCGTAGCTCATCCATTTTTAAACGTAAGACAGGACCTTGGCGTCGAATTAAAAATACAATGCAAGCAATCGTCACTAATGCCATAAAAATTTCAAAAATCGCAATCAAAACATCGTATAAACTGCCAAGTAGTGGCGCAGAAATTCTGTGTGTTCCAAGTAAACCATCTAAAACAATTTCAATAACTTCTAAGTTAATCAACAAAAAACCTAAGTACACACAAAGATGCAATAGCCCCGGTACTATTCTCACCAACATTTTAGACTGCCCTAAAGCAACTCTGAACATTAAATTCAGACGTTCCTTTGGATGGTCATGGCGTTTGATGTCCTTACCTAAAAGAATATTTCTGCGAATAGACTTTACTTTACGATAAAATAAATAAACTGCTGTTATTAAAATTATGCCAAATAAAATTTGAGATATCATGTTCGTGTATAAAAATCTGACGACAAAAATAAATACTTTTTTATAAATAACTCTAAAAAAAGAGCAAGAGTTTCACTTTAAACATGATAAGAAAAATAAAAAATTTTAAAAATAACGTAGTAGAACAATCCGCTGATACTTTTTTGAAAAAACTTCATGGAAGTGATTTCAAAGCTCAAAATTAAGTAGTACTTATCAATGCCACTTATGCTATTAGAAACTAATCCCAAAAATTAACTTGCAACGCCAAATTTTAAAAAACTGCCGTTTATCACTCATCAAAATCAATTCCAGACTCTTGGGGGTCATATTCTTCTTGTTCTATGACCACGGAAGTGGATTTATTTTCTTTGGAAAGAATTCCCTGATATTTTGGAGGTGTTTCGTAATTTTCTAATTCAGGAATCAAAGGAACATTCATAAACTTACTGAAACGATACAATACTTCTTTGAAATCATCGGGAAGTTCTGAATCAAAAAATACTTCTTGATGAGTTTCAGGATGAACGAAACCTAAAGTTTTTGCATGCAAAGCTTGACGGTTCATGATAGTCAAACAATCATGGATTAAATTCGCAAATCCTTTACTAGGTTTTCCTTTCAGGGTTCTATGCCCGCCGTAAAAATAATCTCCAAACAAAGTATGACCGATATACTTAAAATGTACTCGTATTTGATGCGTTCTACCGGTTTCTAATTTACATTTCACTAAAGTTACTACTCCATACCGCTGTATAACTTCGTAATGAGTTACAGCATATTTTCCTAATGAGCCGTCTTCATAGACCATGAACTGTTTACGGTTTCGTAAACTTCTGCCTATATTTCCTGTGATAGTACCTTTATCATTTTTTAAATTTCCCCACACTAAAGCATAATAATTTCGTTTGGTTGTGCGTTCAAAAAACTGTTTAGAAATAAAATTATAAGCTTTTTCATTTTTTGCGATGACTAAAAGTCCCGTTGTATCTTTGTCTATTCTATGAATGAGCCCAGGGCGTAAACCTTCATGAGTTAAATGAATGGCTTCATTATTTTTTTGTTTTTGGAAATGAAAAAGTAAAGCATTGATTAGGGTACCTTTGTAATTACCGCAACCAGGATGGCAAACCATGCCTGCAGGCTTGTTCACAATTAAAAAGGAATTATCTTCATAGACAATATCTAAGGGTATATCCTCAGGAATAAGCTCCGGCGCAGGCGGATATGGCAACACAATGCTAATTTCATCATACGGCTTGATTTTATAACTCGCTTTTGCACTGACCCCGTTCACTTTGATGTATCCTAAGCTACAAGCATTCTTTATACGTGTGCGTGAAGTGTTTTTAATATGTGTACTCAAATACACATCTAAACGCATGAGCCTTTGTCCCGGATCCACACGTAAACGATGATGCTCAAAAAATCCTGACTCCTCATATTCCTTAATTAAACGCCGATTCTCATCGTTTTCATCAAATTCATCAGTTGGTATATCCTCAAATTCATCTAAAATTTCTAATGTATCCTCATGGTTTTCTTTCATACTTAGATTTGAATTCATTATTTCCTAATTTTTGAAAAAAATCAAATGAATTGCTTTAGCAGTCATTCCTATCAGTAGCAAAATGATTGCTAAGCGGTTGGTTTTTTTCATGTACCACAAGTTCCATGCGGTTGAACTTAATTTTTCTTTTAAACTTTGTTTGGGTTTGTTCGTTTGCATTATTTTTAAAACGCAAATATAATCAATTTAATTTTTCAACCGAAACTTGATTCCTACTAACTCTGGCATCAATTCACTTAATTTCTCGGACATTTCATTGGTTTTTTGGATGTATTGCCTGAATTCATTTCTAAGTACATAATATTCCTTTCTGAGTTTTTCATATTTCTTATCAAAAATTTTAGATTGACTTAAAGCCTCATCATCACTAATTAAATCATTTTGAACGGTATTTAACCAATAATTGTATAACGTCCTTTCTTTGACATAAGACGCGTGTAACTTCTTAGACTTTTCATAAATTTTGTTGAATATCTCTAATTGCTGAAAATACTGATTTTTATAATCTGCTATTTGTTCAGCCAAAGTCGAGTCTTCAATTTGTAAAAATTTTTGGTTGATTTCGTTTTTATTGCTTTGTATTTGTTTTTTTACGTTCTGTATTTCTTGGGTCAAATCGTAAATTTCTACGTACAATTGTGACCATTTGGGCAGTTTTGAGCTCAATTCAAGCTTAGTTTTTAGGTCAACATTTTTACAACCACAAGTGCACCAAATTATGAAACAAACTTTTGCTATTTTTCCCAAACGAGCATAAAGCTTCATATTGAATTAGGATTTAATCATTTCTAAAAAAGTCTGAAAATCAATGATTTTGATGCCAAGTTGTTGAGCTTTTTCTAATTTTTTGGGTCCCATATCCTCCCCTGCAACTAGTATTTGTAAATTTTTAGATACCGAAGTTAGAACTTTGGCTCCATGGCTTTCAGCTAATGCAATCAATTCTTCTCGCTTATATCCAGGAATAGTACCAGAAAAAAGAACTGTTAAACCTTTGAGTTGATTGCTTTTGGGTTGAGTAATAATTTGATTTTCAAACTGTAGATTAGCTTTTTTGAGCCGTTCTATTCTTTTTAAATTTTGTGGATTTTCAAAATACGAGCGTATGGATTGAGCGATGATTTCTCCGACATCTGGAGTAGCGGTAAGTTCTTCATAATTAGCATTTTGTAGTTTTTCTATACTGGTATACTTTTGCGCAAGCTTTTTGGCTAAATTTTCACCTACATGCCGAATGCCTAAAGCAAAAAGTACTTTTTCATAGGGTTGTTCTTTTGATTTTTGAATAGCGTTGCATAAGTTTTCTGCTGATTTTTTTGCAAATCGTTCTAACGGAAGCAATTTTTCTATGGTTAAATCGTATAAATCCGCTACATCTTGAATTAAACCTTTGTTTACCAGTTGAGTAATAATTTCGGTGCCTAAGCCTTCTATGTTCATTGCTTTGCGGTGTGCAAAATGCTCGATTCTACCGATGATTTGAGGTTTACAATTTTCATTGTTGGGGCAATACCAGTTAGCTTCGCCTGCAATTTTGATGAGTTCAGTACCGCAGGCAGGGCAATTTTTGATGAATTCAATTTTTTTTGCCTCAGGATGGCGCCTCTCAGTTAAAACCGAAGTGATTTTAGGAATAATTTCTCCCCCTTTTTCTACTACTACGTAGTCATTTTCATGTAAATCCAACCTTAAAATTTCATCTTCGTTATAAATACTTGCCCGTTTGACGGTTGTTCCTGCTAAAAGGACTGGCTCTAAATTGGCAACCGGTGTAATAACACCAGTACGCCCCACTTGGTACGAAATAGAACGCAGTTGCGTGACTGCCTTTTCTGCTTCATATTTATAAGCAATTGCCCAACGTGGACTTTTCGCCGTGCTGCCTAATTCTTCTCTTACATCTAATTCATTGATTTTAATCACAATACCGTCAATTTCGTAGTTCAGCGTAAACCGTTTATCTTTCCAAAGTTTCAAATAAGCGTCTATTTCAGGGATACTTCTACAAATTACATTGTGTTCACTCACGGGAAAGCCCCACTGTTTTAATTGTTGGAGTTGTTCATCATCTGTAGAAAAATTAAGATGATCTGTAAAAAGATAATAAGCCACAAAATGCAATTTTCTTTTAGCTACTTCGGAAGAATCTTGTAATTTGAGCGTGCCGGCAGTAGTATTGCGTGGATTCATTAAAGGCGGTTCACCGTTTTCTATACGTTCTTGGTTCAATTTTTCAAAATCTTTGACCAGCATATACACTTCACCGCGGACTTCAAAATGTTCAGGAACATTACTGCTTTGGATTTTCAGAGGTATATTACGAATAGTTTTAGCGTTTGCAGTAATATCATCACCTTGAAAACCATCTCCCCGTGTGACAGCATGCGTCAAAATACCTCGCTGATAATGTAAGCTCAATGCGACACCATCAAATTTGTGTTCTAAAATGAAAGAGAACGGTTTTTCTGTCAATTTTTGGTTACGAATTATAAAATCATGAATTTCTTCCAGACTATAGGAATTTGTAAGACTTAGAAAAGGGATTTGATGCTGAAAAACGGGAAAAATTTTAGTAATTGCCCCCCCTACTCTTTTTGTCGGAGAGTAAGGCAAAGCAAATTGTGGAAATTCTTTTTCTAATTTTACTAACTCAGCATACAAAGCATCGTATTCACGGTCTGAAATAATAGGTTGATTTTTAACAAAATACAATTCATCGTGATACAGAATTTCATGCGTAAGTTCTTCAATACGTTTTTGAGCTTGTTCTGTGGTCATGATTTAGGATAGATATTTTTGTAAATAGCGTTGATAATGTTTTGAGGCACTAAACCTTCTAATTTTCCATGGTATTTAATAACTTCCCGAACGAGCGTAGAAGAAACGCCCATATATTGAGTATCCGCAACTAAAAACACGGTTTCAATTTCGTTGTCTAAGTGTTTATTTAAGAGGTAAATATGTTTTTCGTATTCAAAATCAGGAGCAGAGCGTAGCCCTCTTAACAAAAATTTGATGTCATGTTTACGTGCAAATTCTACTGTAAGACCTTCAAAAGGCATGACTTTTACTTTTGTATGGAGCTTTAAAAAATATTCTTGTATCCATAGAATCCGTTGTTCTAACGAAAACATACTTTGTTTAGATGAATTTACACCTACTCCAACAATGATTTCATCAAATAATTTCAAGCCTCTTTCAATGATTTCTATGTGTCCTAAGGTAATTGGGTCAAAAGTGCCTGGAAATAAAGCTTTTTTCATGTGTAAAAAAACGTGCAAATTTACAAGAAATTTCTAGTTTGAAGTAAAATTTTTTTATTGTTCTGCAAGTATTTTTAATTTTGTGGCTTCAAATGACAGATAATTTACAAGAATTTAAAGTATCCCCTGAATTAAAATCAAAAATCATAGAAAACAGCATTTTAAAACACTTTAAAGCGGGCGATGTTATTTTAAATGAAAATGCTTCTATTGGTTCCATTCCGATTGTAGCCAAAGGCACCATAAAAGTTTTAAGGTCTGATGAAGAAGGTAAAGAAATCTTGCTTTATTATTTGAAGCCTGGGGATAGTTGTGTGATGTCATTTTTGGGAGGGCTACATAATGAAACTTCAAAAGTAAGAGCTGAAGTGGAAGAGGATGCAGAAATCTATTTTCTTCCTATGAACAAAGTCATTTTATTTATGAAAGAGTACCCGCAATGGATTGAATATTTATTTAGGTTATACCACAAGCGTTTTGAAGAACTTTTGGAAGTTATCAATGCCATTGCATTCAAAAAAGTAGATGAAAGGCTTTTACTTTTATTGAAAAAGAAATCCGAATTGCAAGGTACGCAGGTAATACAAATTTCTCATGAACAATTAGCTAACGAATTAGCTACCGCACGTGTGGTTGTTTCAAGATTATTAAAACAAATGGAAGAAGAAGGCTGGTTAGAATTAGGGCGTAATAAAATTACCATCAAAAAAATACCTCGTATTTAAGTATTTGAAAATCATAGCGCAAAGAAATAAAATAGAAATTAATTTATTCCAAGTTTTTGGTTAGTGACTCATAATATTCGTTATCTATTACTAAACTTTCTAAATACCCAGTGGCGGCTTCTACACCGAGTAAAAAAGCCTGTGCTTCCTTTTTTGTATTAAACTCAAAACATTGCACTTTATCTAAGACCTCCTCTATTCCACGATTTTCAAAAATAGAGCACTCTTCTGAACCAAATAGTAAATATACTTTGATTTTCATTTGTAAAGGGATTTGTAGTATACATCTTTAACTCGCAAAAATATAAAAAAACTGCATACGAACGAAAGCACTTTGAAAAATACTTTAAAAGTTATACCACTCGGAGCATTATTTATTATCACGAGTTTCACGTAATTTTTTAGCGTAGTTCATGAGTTCTTGTTCTATTTTTTGTTTTTCTTTTAATTTTTTTTCGTATTCTTGAATTTTTTTCTGTTGAGAAGCTTCCATTTCGCGGATATATTTTTCTCTATCTAACATAAACTTTTGAGAATTTCCGTCCCATGGAATACGTAAATCTTCTAAGGTAAAAACGTACCAAACAAAAGCATAAAAGTTATAGAATTCCTTAAAAACTTGGTAAGTATTATACACACCGACCAGCCCCCAGGTGGCGTCTTCAATATCAGCATAAGGATTTTTTTCAGCCATTGCATAATAATTCCTTGATTTCAATAAATCAGGACCGTATTGGGTCACTCCTTTAAAAAACCAATCTCCGAGCGTAAGCTGAGCTTTTGAATGCATTCTTTGAGCGGCTTGGTCCATCCAATAAATGGCTAATGAGTCATTTTTTTTAGTTCCGCTACCTTGAAAATACGCATATCCTAATTCATACATAGCCCAGGTTTGCCCTTTTTCTGCTGCACGAAGAGCGTACTTTACCGCAAGTGCTGAATCCATTTTAACAAAATTTTTTTTATCTACAAATAGACTGGTATCGGGATTAGCGTAAATATCAAATAAAACTTGAAGAGCCTGTAAATTACCTGCATCCGCAGCTTGGTTCAGTAATTCTAAACCTTTTTTAACATCTTTCTGAAACATAAACCCACGATAGTACCCTACTCCCGCTAAATACATAGCTTCGGGATGCTTTTTTTCTAATGCTAAATACAAAAATATTTTTGCCGAATCATTATTTTGGGGATATCCATTCAATCCAAGCATATAATTTTCGCACAATTGTAGTGCAGACAAAGTGTCACCTTTCCATGCTCTTTCTCTTAATATATCTTGTGAATACAAAAATGCATGAAGCCCCAAAAGAAAATACGCAAAAAACCATTTCATAATTAAAGTTTTTTGGTTTGTTGGAATAACCAAGACCAAACTTCCCGATTATTTAGAACAATTTCCCAAACATGATGACCTTGCTCGGGATAAATAGTGATTTTTGCTTGCCCATTGAGTTTTTGTATCGCTTGAACCATATTTTCAGAGCGTGAAGGTAATACAACTTTATCTTTACCGCCATGAAATGCCCAAATAGGAATATCTTTGATTAAATTCGCTTGATTTTCATCACCTCCGCCACAAATCGGTATAGCAGCAGCAAATAAACCCGGCTCTCGGCATAAAATATCCCAAACTCCAAAACCTCCCATTGATAAACCTACTACATAAATCCTTTGGGTATCAATTTTGTCCACTTGAATAATTTTGTGTATTAATTCAAGAGTTGCTTTCAGGGGAGAAGAAATTAAAGGAATCCTATGAGATTTCAAGGTCCATTCTACATTCACCCATTTCATTCCCGCCGGGCATTGTGGTACTAATACATAACAAGGAAAATCCTTCTGAAAATCATCGCTTGCTAAATGCGAAATATATTTTAAATTTTTTTCGTTATCCATTCCACGTTCACCTGCACCATGCAAAAACAAAACCAAAGGTAACCTCTCTTCTTTATTTTTAGGCTTAAAATAACGGTAATTTAAATCAAAATTTTTACTGATGAATGTTTTATTTTCAAATTGTTCATTTTGAGCCTTAGCCACGTAAAAAATAAAAAAAAATGTAACAAAAATTCTTAGCAGTAGCACCATATTTATTTCCATTTTTTAAACCATGAACGAATTTTCATGCTAATCACGCCCCAAACTGCTTCTCTTATAATTCCTCTAGACATTTTGGATGCACCGGCGGTTCTATCTGTAAAAATAATAGGAATTTCTTTGATTTTGAAGCCGTATTTCCATGCTTTAAATTTCATTTCAATTTGAAAAGCATAACCAATAAACTTAATAGGTTCTTGAAGAATTGTTTTTAGTACCATATCACGATAACAAACAAAGCCTGCCGTAGCATCTCTGAAAGGCATACCTGTAATCAACCGCACATATGCGCTCGCATAATAACTCAATAAAACTCTGCTCATAGGCCAATTTACGACATTTACCCCCGTTACATAACGTGAACCAATAGCTACATCAAAATTTTCATCTCGGCATGTTCTTAATAAACGAACCAAGTCAAGAGGGTTATGACTAAAATCAGCATCAATTTCTAAGAAATATTCATAGTTTTGTTGAAGTCCCCATTTAAAACCTGTCACATAAGCAGTGCCCAGCCCCAATTTACCACTTCTTTCTATAAGAAACAAACGCTGGGGATAAGTAGCTTGTAAGTCTTTAACAATTTGGGCTGTACCATCCGGCGAACCATCATCTACCACTAACAGATCGAAAGGCTCTTCTAGCCCCATGATTGCATGGATCATGTGAGCAATATTTTCTTTTTCGTTGTAAGTGGGAACAATCACTAACGCTTTGGTTGGGTTCATAAAATTGCAAAATTGCAAAAAAAAATGGTAGCCATAAAATTTTAAATAATTTTTAGATTTGGGCGTGCCCCTCGCTGCGCTCGGGTCGGGCTATTCGCTGCAAGTCCTCAGTCGCTACGCTCCTTGCGGTCTTTTCGCTTCTATCCCTCACGCATACCTTTTCACCATGTCAAATTTTATTCTAAGAAAAATTAACCAAAAATTCAGGATTATTTTCTATAATTGTACCTACTACCACTACATCTGCACCTGCATTCCATAATTGATAAACAACCTCCGGTTGTGTTATCCCTCCCCCCACAATCAAAGGAATATCCGCAAGCTTTGAAACACTTTCTACTATTGGAGAAGGAACCGGATGAGAAGCTCCACTTCCTGTATCTAAATACATGATTTTCAAGCCTAAATACTTTCCTGCTAAAGCCGTTGCATATGCTAAATAAGGTTTATTTTTAGGCAATGGCATCGTATTACTCACATAATGTGCCGTCGTTAGATAATCCCCTTCCACTAACATATATCCCGTTGGAAGTATCTCTATGTTCATTTTTTCTAATAACGGTGCTGCTACAACTTGTTGTCCTATAAGTAATTCTGGGTTTCTTCCGCTTATTAAAGACATAAAAAAAATTCCGTCCGCATAAGATGATAACTGAAAATAGCTCCCAGGAAATATAATAACAGGGATATTGACAACTTTTTTTATGAATTGGATGACTTCATCAGTGGTATTTTGTGATAAAAAACTACCTCCCACGAAAATATAAGAAACTTTATATTTTGAACATTTTTGTAAAATTTTTGTTAATTTACTTGGTTCATGAAAATCTGCATCAATTAAAACCGCTAAACGCTTGATTTTCTTTTGTTTATCTTCCTGAAATTGACGCAATAAATTCATTTTTTCTTATATTTTGCGAGCTAACAAAGTTTTACCGCTACCTCCTAAAATTTCTTTGACCAAAGGGTCATCCGAAAAAGAATTTTCTATGATTTTAAAACCTGCATTTTGGTATGCTCGTATAGCAGACGTGTTCTCTGTAACAGTAATAATTTCTGCTTTATGGACATCAGCGTTACGCAAGTTTCCTATGTGAAAGTCAATCAATAAATTAGAAATTTTCTTACCTCTGAAGTCTGGTATTGTATAAAAACCCTCCAACTGAATAGCGCCCATAGTTCGGGGAATATTAACCTTTGCAAGAGCTTCAATCTTAGGATTATTTACTAACTTTTCTGACACATAAAAAGAAAAAGCCGTAGCTTTTAGAGTTCCTGAGCCAATACCATCTTTTCCTTCAATCCATGCAGCACAACCTGCAACCAGTTGATTTTTGTATTCTACGACTGCAAAAGAGTTTACACAAATTTCTTGGTTTTCTATTCCTTCATTAAAAATATTTGTCAAAATTTGCTTAATTTCATTTCTATCTAAATCAAAAATAATTTCATAAGTAGACTTACCGGCAAAGCCTTCTGCGGCTAAAATACAATCCATTAAAAAAGGAATATCCTGTGGTTTGGCTTTGCGAATTAAATACATAACTTTTTAAAATTCAGCATGTTTAGTAGTTCTAGGAAAAGGAATTACGTCTCTTACGTTAGTCATACCGGTAATAAAAAGCATCAAGCGTTCAAAACCGAGCCCAAAACCACTATGGGGAGCCGTACCAAATTTACGCGTATCTAAGTACCACCAATATTTCTCTTCAGGTAAACCTAATTCACGAATACGCCTCAAAAGCTTAGTAAAATCCTCTTCCCTTTGCGAGCCGCCTATAATTTCACCAATTTTCGGAAAAAGCACATCCATAGCACGCACAGTTTTTTCGTCCTCGTTCATTTTCATGTAAAAAGCTTTGATATCTTTGGGATAATTAATTAAAATTACTGGTTTACCAAAATGTTCTTCTACCAAGTACCTTTCATGTTCAGATTGCAAATCTAATCCCCAGGCAACGGGAAATTCAAATTTTTTGGAAGCATTGAGTAGAATGTCAATGGCATCTGTATATTCTAAACGCACAAAAGAAGTATTGAGAACTGATTTTAACCTTTCAATAAGCTGATTATCATAGTGATCGTTAAGAAATTGAAGGTCAGTGAAATAATTTTCTAAGGCAAAAGAAGTTAAGTATTTAAGCAGTTCTTCGGCAAGGTCCATATTATCGTTAAGGTCGTAAAAAGCCATTTCCGGCTCAATCATCCAAAATTCAGCTAGATGGCGGGGAGTGTTAGATTTTTCAGCACGAAAAGTAGGTCCAAAAGTATAAACTTCAGATAAACCTAATGCTGCTAATTCTGCATTTAATTGCCCGCTGACTGTAAGATGAGTAGGCTTACCGAAAAAATCTTCTTCAAAATTAACATTTCCATCTTTAGTTTTAGGAATATTTTGAAGGTTTAAGGTAGTAACTTGAAACATTTCGCCGGCGCCTTCGGTATCTGCACCTGTAATTATAGGCGTATGCACATAAAAAAAACCTTTTTGATGAAAAAACTGATGAATAGCATAAGCCATACCATGACGTAGCCTGTAAATTGCGCCAAAAGTATTGGTTCTGACTCTTAAGTGAGCAATTTCTCGTAAAAACTCAAGACTATGACCTTTTTTTTGGAGTGGATAGGTTTCGGGGTCTGCTAGTCCATAGATTTTTATTTCTCTTGCTTGTACTTCTACTTTTTGATTTTTACCTTGCGAAGCCACCAGCATCCCATGAACACCGATGCAAGCTCCTGTATGTATTTCTTTGAGTAATTCCTCTTTTATAATTTCGTGGTCTGCAAAAATTTGTAAATTTTTTAACGTAGAACCGTCATTCAATTCTATGAAAGAAAACTTTTTACTATTTCGTATGGTTCTTACCCAACCTTGTACCCAAACTACTCTATTTAATTCTGTTTCAGACAGTAATTTATGAATTTTTTCTCGTTTTGGTTTACTCATATTTGGCAAATTATTCATTTACAATAACATACAAATCTTCATTTTCCTGTTTCATCCAATAATGTTCTCGGGCATATTTTTCTAAGGCATCAGGATTTTTTATGAGCATAATTTTTTCTTCATTAAGTTTTTGAATGACACTTTGGTAATAGAGTTTATCTTGTTCTAATTGTTTAATTTTTCTTCTAAGCCTATATTGAAACAACAGGTCATGTCTATCAAAAAAAAGCATCCACAAAAAGGCAATCAATGAAACTAAAAGATATTTATTCTTTAGCTTTCGTAATAGATTTTTCATTTTACGGCAAA
>Ga0068706_1000190_pt1 | contig 30774 bp, 27 predicted proteins | sample YNPMSBMetaG_FD_65632 | JGI IMG/M metagenome (GOLD analysis project Ga0068706, IMG submission 65632) | Anoxygenic and chlorotrophic microbial mat microbial communities from Yellowstone National Park, USA - YNP MS-B MetaG | ecosystem: Environmental > Aquatic > Thermal springs > Hot (42-90C) >...
ATGCCTCTTTCTCTAAAAAATTAGCTCTTACACAATTTTAGGAACTTTATTAATAATTTTTTCATTTTTTTTGCCTTCTAGTTTTTATTAGCTCGTTTAACATCTTAGTTAATTAAACCATATTGAAACATAATTTGTAGTAATAAAGTTCATAAAATTGTCTAAGCGATAAATTTTTAGATAAAGAAATATTGCCGAAGTATTCGTTGATTAAGCTTGGATAAAGAACTAGATTTTATTTTAACTTTTTATATTTTATAAACTTTCAATAGCGTTAGTTCTTCTACTAACTTCTCTGAACATCTATCAATATGAGTTGTATTATTAATTCAGCGTAAGAGATGCGCATTTAATGATAATTTTTTAATAGAGATATCATAGGAAAAAATTTTTACATCATTTGGTTTAAATTTTTTGTATTTGTCAACAAATTCTTTTTTTCTTTGTAAATATTTTCAAAATCAATTGACTTATACCTATATCTTATAATTCTTATTCTTTCAATTAGTCCAAATTTAGCAATCAAGTTTCGTTCATAACAACCATTCTTTTTCCTATGACATTTATGTTTTAATTCTTCGTTAAGCATTTCAAACTCAATATTAAGTATTAGCTTGAAAAAACTATGATTAAATCTTTAATTTTTTTGTTGACATATTAAAAAATGTTTTGGTTTGACAAGATAATTTTTATAATTTTTTTTGATTAATAATTATATTTTTACATCTGTCATTTGTCGCGGGTCTTTAAAATTTAACGTGGCTAAACGCATCTTTCATTATTTATCATTACACGCTTTTTTAGAATGCTACTTAAATGCTATCTTTTACAAAAAAAAGGCAAAAATAGAAAAATCTTATTAAATTTATTTGGTTAATATAGTATTTCTTTATATTTAAAACTTTGGAATAAAATAAACTGTCTAAATGACAAAAATTAATATCGATAAAAAAGAGTCGAACGAAGAAGATTTGACTTTAATTGAGCTTATAAAAAAAGGCGACGAAGCTGCGGCTCGAAAATTAATTATGAAACACAAAGACAAGGTAAAAAATTTAATTTTTATAACGATAGGAAATTCAATCGAAAGCGACGACATATCTCAAGAAGTTGTTATATCGGCATTTAAATATTTAAACAATTTTAGAGGGGATTCGGCTTTTTCTACCTGGCTTTATAGAATTGCTATAAACAAATGCAAAGACTATGTTAGAAAAAATAGATTTAGAAATAAAATCGAATTAAACGAACAAAATATTCCATATTCAAGAAATTCCGATGAAAACGATTTTGGATCAAAAAGAGAAATATTAAGACGAATTATAAACAAACTTCCTGAAACTTTGAAAATCCCTTTGATTTTAAGAGACGTCGAAGGATTAAGCTATAAAGAAATAGCCGAGCTATTAAATATGGAATTAAGCGCCGTTAAATCGAGAATTTTTAGGGCGAGAGAGACTTTGAAAATACTTATCGAGCCTTATTTAAAGGAAATAAGATAGATATGAAAAATAAATTCCAACTTGATAGAAATAAGAAATTATTTCTAATAGGAATCTTGCTATTGACTATAGGCTTAATATATCTGTTTAATTTATTTTATAGTTTCGAAAATATTTTTTTCTTTAAATCAGACATTAGAAAATATCAACTATTTAAAAGAAAAGAAATAAAAGAACGGGATATTTTCACTTTTACGTTTGAAAAATACATTGTTGTCAATGATACGGTAAAAATTTTATTTGAAATTGATCCCGATTCAAGTTTTATTTCTGCTAATATTTCGTATTTTAATCCAACTTATACTATTTCGCTTTACGACGAATATGAAAAATATTTACGGAAAAAGAAAAATATTTTTTTAATAAACATTTGAAAATCGATAAATTTTATTACGCTTGGTTCTTTTATTTAAGCGATTCTTTTTTTGCGGTTAATTTAAACGCTTTTGTCGACGCTCAAAAAACCTCTTATGACGTTTTTAATTATTTAATTAACTTGATTGATATAAAAAAAAATAATAATAATTTGCTTGAGAAAATAAATTTGTTGAATAAAGCCGTTGAGAACTTAAAAAAAATAACCAAAGAGATATCAAGCGACAAGCATTTTGTCGTTTTTTCAAAAGACAGTTCATATTTGCTCTCTTATAAATTTGAAAATGAGAACGACGAGGAAGACAGCTTATCTATAATGATATTGTTTGAAGATGATATCGATAAACTAAACGAACAACGCAATCTTCGGAATTTTTCGCATATTCTTTCGGAAGGAAAATACAAAGCGAATTTAATCGAATTTAGAAAATTGCTTATTAAGTTAAAAGAAACAGATTCGCTGATAAATGAAATTAATAAAGAATTTATTTATTCTTTAAAAATAAGAAAGCTGGAATTGTCGCAGCATGAGAAATGAAAATTTTATGTCGTTGACTTTAAGGAGAGTATCAGTCGCTTTAGAAGAGAACAAACTAATATGGGAATATTTTAGTACGATTAAATCTTCGGGAATAATTCTTTTAATTTATGTCGCCGCTTTCGCAATTAAATTGTATCAAAATTTGCTTCCATACGAATTCTTGTTAAAAGAAATTTTCATTTATCTTGCTGGAGAGTTATTGTTCTTTGCCGCTCTTTATAAATTGTATTTAAAATCGATCGAATATATCAAAAAAAATAAAATAACTCCTTTTGCTGCGATAAAAAAATTATCAGTTATATCAGTTTTGCTTTTGATGATACTTTTAATAGGGATTGTATATCAAGGAGAATGGATTGGTTTTTTAACTGAAGTTTCAAAATTCATCTTCGGTTTTTTGTCGATATTTTTAATTTCTTTTATTTTTTCTTTTTATGAATATTTTGCGATTGCCGGCAGACAAAAGGATGGTTTGTTTTATTTTAGAGTTTCGTTATGGTTTGGAGTTTTTTATTGTTTTGCCGACTTATTTGTAGATAGAATCGGCGATTTTATTAGTTCCGCTTTTCTTACGGTGTATATCATTACTATTATTATTAATTCGTTGAGATCTACTTGGATTGGTTATTTATCAAAGAAAGAAAAAATTCAAAACTTATATTTTTCAGTTTTATTAATAATTATTTTTAGTTTAATCTTATCTCAAGCCGAGGAAGTAAATTTTTTATTCAAAATTTTGTTCGAAGAATCGCGTTTATTTAAGCCTATATTTTTAGCTTTATCTCTTTATGGAATACTGTATTTTTCTTTTGCTTTTATTATAACTTTATTCAATTTGCCTACGTCGGCCGCTTATGAAAGAAAAAATAAAGAGGTAAATTCTTTAATTTATTTGAATAAGCTTCTAAGTCAAACGACCGATTTAGAAGAATTATATAAAAGCATAACGACTTTATCGTTGGAAGTTTTTGACGCCGATGTCGCATTTTTGTTAGTAAAGAAAAACGGAGAAAAAAATACTGTAAGTTGTAAAAACATTGATTATAAAATATCTGAAGAGATATCTCGTATTTTGCTCAAAAATAATAATATATATAAAATCGACAAGAAAATTTATAAGGGCAAAACTGGAGCAAACATCGAAGTCGAATTGATGGAATTAGATAATTTAAAAGGAGAAGGCTGGATTATTCCGAGGGCTCTTGCCGCCAAGTTTGGAGATTTTAATAAAGAATTTGGTTTTTTATTTATTGCTCGTTTGACGGAAGATTCTTTTTATAAAGAAGATATTAATTTTTTAGAAGCGTTCGCCGATTATGCGTGGATTGCTTTAGAAAACGCGAACTTGCTAAAAGTCGCAATTGAAAATGAAAAATACGAAAAAGAATTAGCCTTAGCTCGCGAAATTCAGAAAAAGCTTTTGCCAGATAAAATGCCATCTTATCGAGAGCTGGATATATCGGCGGCTTTTGTTCCCGCCTTCAATGTTGGAGGCGATTATTACGATTTTTTTGAAGTCGAAGATTCAAAACTTGCTTTTGTTATCGCCGACGTTTCTGGCAAAGGAATTTCAGCCGCTTTCATTATGGCTCAAGCCGAAGGAATTTTTGAAGGCTTGTTGAAAAACTTTAGCGATCCGCTTAAAATATTAACCAATGCAAACAATATACTGCATAAAAATTTAACTCGAAAAAATTTTGTCACTGCGGCTTTGGGTATTATCGATTTAAAAAATTCTAATATGATTTTTTCAAGAGCGGGACATACTCCTCTTATATTGGTGAGAAACGGCAAAGCGAACTATCTAAAACCTAAAGGCATTGGGCTAGGAATCGCTAATAAAACGACTTTTGAAAAAAATATCGAAGCTGTAGAAATTAAATTAGAAGAAAATGACGCGTTGATTTTATTTACAGATGGAATTATCGAGGCAAGGAACTCGCTCGGCGAAGAATTTGGCTTCGAAAGACTGATATCAATTGCGGAAAACTATGCTTGGAATAATTCCGACGAGTTGCGTTCTATGATCTTAAAAAGCGTTTTTGCTTTTTGCGAAGGCGAATCTCAATTTGACGATTTAACATTGCTGATTATAAAAATAAAGGAGTTAAATAGATGAAAGAGTTTTTAGTTTTTGAAAAAAATTTTGATAACATAAAAATTTTAAACTTGAAAGGTTTTTTAGACGCAAGTTCTGCTTCAAAGTTGGAAGACAGCATTTCAAATTGTCTTAATTCCGGTTATAGCAAAATTATAGCTAATCTGTCGGAGCTTGAATATATTTCAAGCGCTGGAATGGGAGTTTTTATCGCCTTTTTAGAGTCTATCAGAGAAAACGGAGGAGATATAAAATTTTGCGAAATTCCTGAAAAAGTTTTTTTTGTTTTTGATTTGCTTGGATTCCAATCTATTTTTGAAATTTATCAAAAAGAAGAAGAGGCATTGAAAGCTTTTGGAAAAAAAATTTAAAAAAAAAGACAAAATTTTAATAGCCGATTTAACGATCAAAAGCAAGCTTGACAATTTAGTGATAATTCGCGAGTTTATAGAAAAAAATATTTCTTATTTAAATATCGACGCTAATGAAGTTTCTAAAATTATTTTAGCGGTAGACGAAGCTTGCTCAAATATCATAAGACATGCTTATAAGAATAATCCAGAAGGAACGATTAAAATCGACATTTATAAATCAAATAATGATTTGATTATTGAAATTTTCGACGATGGAATAAGTTTTAACCCTGCCGATGTTAGGGAACCGGATATTTCCGAATTCGCTCGACAAAAAAAATCTGGCGGTTTTGGAGTTTACTTAATTAAAAAATTAATGGACGAAGTAATTTATTCGCGCGATTATAAAGGAAAAAATTTGTTAAGATTAGTAAAAAAATTAGCCAATGATAAATAACAATTTGAAGCTTTTAGAAGCAAAACATTTATTATCGATAATTGAATTTGCTTCTATATTAAACTCCAATCATTCCGACGAGCAAATTATTTCAGCTTTTATGTTGACTTCTATTTCAAATTTGACCGCTTCTAAAATTGCCGTCGCGACTTTTGAAGAAAACTTAATCGTAAAAAAATTTTTCTCAAAAGGAAATATCAAAAATTTAGACGTTAAAGATTTAAACATTACATCGTTTGAAAATTTGCAAGACGCCGCTTTTTGCAAAGCAAACGAAATTAAGCTTGTTAACCTTTTAATTTTTAATTCTCAAAAACTTGGGATTGTTTGGCTTGGGAAGAAAATCGACAATAAAGAATATTCTGAAAACGAGATTGAATTTTTCAACGCCTTATGCAATATCCTTTCTTTGGCTTTATTCAACTTAAGGCATATCGAAAACTTGACTTCATTAAATAAAAAACTTAACGAAAAGATTCAAAGAATTAATAATTTGTTAGAAATTTCTAAAGAATCAAATCGCGCGACTGACGAAACTAAAGCTTCCAAAATTTTCGCTTATTCTCTGCTGGGACATTTTGGTTTTAAAAAAATTGCGTTTGTTCTTAACGAAAAAAATTCCGCAAAAGTAAAATTTGCCATTGGTTTTAACGAAGAAAAAATTATCGCTCTATTAAACGATTTTGTTTTAAGAAAAAATGGGAATATTTCTCGCGAAGAATTCTCTCATTATTTCGACGAATACTTAATTAAAAATGGCGTTCAAAGCTTGTTTAAGGTTTCTTCAAAACAAAATTTTGATTTATATATCTTGCTCGGAGAAAGAATTAAAAATGAAGAGTTAACCAAAGACGACGAGGATTATATATTTCTTGTCGCAAGAGCAGCCTTAAGCGTATATGAGAACTTATTTTTTGTTTCGCAATTATTAAGAAAACAAAAAATTGAAGAGGAATTGCAAATAGCCAAAACAACTCAAAAGAATTTGTTTCCAAAAAAAATCCCTAAATGCGATAGCTATGAATTTTTCGGATTGAACGAGCCTTCTTTAGAAGTCGGCGGCGATTATTTTGATTTTATTAAATTAAACGACGAAGAGCTATTAGCTCTAATAGCCGACGTTTCCGGCAAAGGTCTTGCCGCCGCTTTGACTATGTCGAACTTGCAAGCTTATATAAAAGCTTTCGCTAAGAACGGGCTTTCTCATTCCAATTTAGTTTCTAATACGATTCTTCTAAACAAATTAATTTGCGAAAATATAGAGCCGGGAAATTTTATTACTTTGTTTTGGGGCGTATTAAATATAAAAACGGGTGAATTTTTTTACGTAAACGCGGGGCATAATTATCCCTATTTTATTTCCAACGATAAAATTATACGCTTAAAAGAAGGCGGCTTGCCTTTAGGCGTTTTGAAATCTTACGATGGTTATGTTTCTTCTTCAATTAAATTTAATAAAGGCGATTTATTGGTAGCTTTTACGGATGGAGTAATTGAAGCTAAAAATTCTAACGACGAGGAATTTGGCGAGAAAAGATTGACGGGTTTAATTATGGAAAATAAAGATTTAAAAGCAGACGAATTGGCTAAAAAAATATTTTTCGAAACTAAGGAATTTTCAAAAAGCCTTCCGCAATTTGACGATATAACGATTTTGATTATCAAAAAGATTCAAATAATTTAATTCATTTTGTCGATTTATTAGCGCTAAAAAACAATTTTATTCCTTAAATTCTAATTGTTTTCCTATTTATAAAAAAGCTTAGTACAATTTTCCTATAAAAAAAATTTTAAAAATACCTAGAACTAGGTATTTACAAAATCAAAAAAAATTCGAATATTGTAAATGAAAATAAATGCGGACGAGCAGAATGGGAAACTTATTGGAAGAGAGAATATTTAGAGAAACGCAAAGCAGTTTGCTTGCTTTGCGGGATTGGGGCGAAGAAGCTAGACAAATAATTTATGATTGTGAAAAAGATATCGTCGACTTATGCAATAATCTTTCTGAATTTAAAGCGCGGTCAAATGAAATAATATCGCATTCGCAAAACGCATTGGCTTGTTTCGACAACGAGGAATTTTATAAAAACGTTAGAATACTAGAAGAAATTGTAAACGATTTAGTCAATAGATTAAATCAAATATTTTCTCTTTCCAAAACAAGCGAATCAAAACTTTCCAAAACGATCTCTTCTTTTGAAAAAATTAACGACGAGCTTTTAAACTTTAAAAGGATTATCAAAAGACTAAAAATGCTTGCCATCTCGAATAGAATAGAATGTTCGAGGTTGAAAGAAGGACAAGAAGATTTTTTAAATTTAGCTCAAAGCATCGAAGAGCTGGGGAATAATATTTCAAAAATGATTGAAGAAATAAAAAATAAGTCGGAAAGTTTGACAATTAAAATATCTGAAAGTTTAAATACTATTAAAAGCCTAAGAGACGCTCAACAAAACGAATTAAAAACAAATATAGCCGAAAAAGACAAAGTTCTCAATGAAATAAATAATAAAAGATTAAAAATAGGCGAGCTGTCTAAGGAAATATACGAATATTTTGAAGAATACAAAAATAATTTTTCCAACTTAATTGTGTCATTTCAATTTCAAGATATAACAAGACAAAGAATGGAGCATGTTTGCGAAAACTTTTATAATATTATATTGGAATACGAAAGCTTTACTTTAGAAAAAAATAATTTGAATAAATTAGCGGAATTAGACTTTAAAGCAAAAAAAATATTGCAATTGCAGAAAGAACAAATTAAAGACGCCGAAGAAAAATATCTTGCCGCTTTGGAAAAAGCTCAAACTTCTCTTTCTCAAATTGCGATGAATTCTAAAGAGATAATAAATAAAACTAAAAGCGTAGTTGAATCTAAAGACGTTGGAATAAAAGCTTTCGAAGAATTAAAAAATAATCTTGAAAAAACCGCTTACGAATTGACTGGGAATTCCGAAATAAGCAAAGAAATGATCGATTTAATAAAATTTATAGGAGAGATACTTTTAGAATTAAGCTCTTTTATCGAGCAAATCGAAGATATTGCCATAGACGTACAGCTTATAGCTTTAAATTCAAACATCAAAGCAGCCAAAACTGGAAAAGAAGGAGCTTCGCTAAGCGTATTAGCCGACGCGGTAAAAGATTTATCGGACGAAGCGAGAGTTTTAATCGACCATATTTCTAATTCTTTGTTTTATATATCCGAAAACGCTAAAGAGCTTGATTTAAATGAAATGGAAGCGACTTTTCTTTCTATAAAAAATCAATACGATCCTATAAAAAACAAATTAGGAGAAATTTCTTCTTCTTTGAATAATTTGTCTAATAAATCTTTGGATAATCTTTTAAATACTACATTAAAAGCAAATAAATTTTTTAGCGATATAGAAAAACAAATAGAGAATATTGAAAATACAAAAATAAAAATCGACAGATTAGAGAATATTCGGCGAAATATTGACGAAGTTATTTACAACTTAAACAGCGAATTAGGAGAAATTAAAAACGCGTATCATATCGACTTTTCAGCTTACGAGAAAAATTATTCCGTCGATGACGAGCGACAAATCAGCGAAAAAATCTTGCGAAATAAGATGGTCGATATGAAAAATACTGGAAGCATTTTCCAAAAAAATTCCAACGATGATTTTGGCGAAAACGTAACATTGTTTTAATAAATTGGAGACTTTATGCTTGCAATAGAAATAAACGAAAATGAAAAAGCAGTTATTGCATATTTGAAGGGGGAAGCTACGATAGAAGAATGCAATAAAGCGATTGAAATTTTTAAAAATATCGTCGATAAAAGAAAAAACGCCGTTCTGGATTTAAGCGAACTTTCAAATATTGACGCCGCTTTTATGCAAACAATTATCGCTTTCAAAAAGGAGATAAAGCTTAACGGCTTTTCCTTTGATTTTCAAAATATATCTCCTCAATTGATAAGATTGCTTGAAATCGTTGGAATAGAAATAATTTAGGTAATAATAAAATGGCAAAAATAATATTAACAGTCGACGATTCCGCAAGCGCTCGCCAGTTAATAGCCTTTACGCTTGAAGAAGCAGGATTTAAAACTATTCAAGCAGAAGACGGCGAACAAGCCTTGCAAATCTTATCTCAAAATAAAATCGACGCGATTATTACAGATTTAAATATGCCCAAGATCGACGGCATTGAATTAATAAAAAAAGTTCGTTCCCTAAACGATTACAAATTCACTCCTATTATTATGCTTACCACAGAATCCCAGGAAGAAAAAAAAGCTCAAGGAAAAGCAGCTGGAGCGACCGGCTGGATAGTTAAGCCTTTTAAGCCGGAACAACTTATCGCAGTAATTTATAAGGTGGTGGGATGAAAGAAAAATATTTAAAAGCCTTTCGCGAAGAAGCTTTTGAGCTTTGCGACGAACTTGAAAATTCGCTGATGAAACTCGAAAGCGATATTTCAAACTCGGAATTGATCAACGCTTGTTTTAGAGCCTTGCATACATTAAAGGGCTCGAGCGGAATGTTTGGCTACGAAAATATTTCTATGTTTGTTCACAAGATTGAAAATGTTTTTGAATTGATTAGAAAAGGAAAATTGGAAATCAATTCGAATATTATCGACAAAGCTCTCAAAGCGACTGATATCGTCAGATTGATGCTCGAAAATAAACAGTTTTCAGAAGAACAGAATGAAAAATTTACAATCGTAGTTAAGCAATTTGCCGAGATATTAAAAGAACACGAAAATTTAACAAAACTTGATCAAGAATCAAAAATTGATACTTTTGTAAAAAAAGAAACTCAGAAAAAAGTTTATTATATTTATTTCGAGCCCAACGATCAAATATTTTTATCCGCCTATAATCCTTTTTTGATTTTAAAAGAATTAGCTTTTTTAGGGGAGCTTATTTCACATGCTAATCTTGAAAAAATTCCAAATTTAAATTCTTTCGAATTTGAAAAATGCTATCTATCATGGAAAATGCTGCTAATTTCCCCAAAAATAATTGAAGATATCAGAGACGTTTTTATTTTTGTCGAAGGGGATTCAAAAATAAAAATAGAAAAAATTGCAGACGAAACAAAATTTGAATTAACCTTAGAGACGAGAGACTATTTGCTGAAATTGCTAAGAGAAAAAGACGAAATCAACGCCGAAGATTTAAATTTTGCCGGTAGTTTTTATTACGATGAAATAATTCCAGAAAAAAAATCCGAAGAAGCCGATTATAAAGAAGAAACTCGTTTTAGAAAATCCGATAAAGAATCTACAATTCGCGTCGCTTCTGAAAAATTAGACGAGTTTGTTAATCTTATCGGCGAGCTTATAACTTCTCATTCTAAAATTTACGAATTTGCTTTGCGTCAAAAGTCAGAAGAGTTGATTTCTCTTACTGAAGAAATGGAGAGAATAGCTTGGAATTTAAGAGACAGCGCCTTTAAAGTAAGAATGCTTCCATTAGAACCTACTTTCAACAGTTTTAAAAGATACGCTAGAGATTTAGCTCGCGAATTGAAGAAAGAAGTAATTTTTGAAACTTACGGCGGCGATACTGAACTCGATAAATCGGTAATCGATAAAATCTCAGAGCCTTTATCCCACCTTTTGCGAAACGCTCTCGATCACGGAATCGAATCCCCAGAAGAAAGATTGAGCAAGGGGAAAAACAAAATCGGAAAAATTTCTCTTTCAGCTTATTATTCCGGATCGAATGTTTTGATTGAATTTTCAGACGACGGCAGAGGGCTCCATAAAGAAAAAATTTTATCTAAAGCTGTCGAGCTTGGTATTTTTCTTAAAAATAAAGATTATTCCGATTCCGATATTTTTAGCTTAATTTTTCATCCTGGATTTTCAACGGCGGATAAAGTTTCCAATCTCTCGGGAAGAGGGGTCGGCTTAGATGTTGTAAAAAAATTTATAGACAATATAAGAGGGGATATTATCGTAAAATCTGAGAAAGACAGAGGAACTACTTTTATATTAAAAATTCCTTTGACGCTTGCAATTATTCATGGGCTATTAATTTCTTCTGCTGGTTCGGTTTATATCATTCCCATAGCTTCGGTTTCGGAATGTATGGAATTTATTAACATTAACGACGAAATTCGCTCTCAAAAAACTATTTCGTATAGAGGAAAAGCTTTCCCTTATGTAAAATTAAGAAAATTATTTGGCGAAGAGGATTTTCAAAATAGAATTCAATATTTGATTGTCGTTTCTGAAAACGATATCTCATATGGCATAGTTTGCGACAAAATTTTAGGCGAGCGTCAGGTTGTAGTTAAATCTTTAAATAAATTTTATTCCAACGCAAAACATATTAGCGGCATGGCTATCTTAGGCGACGGAACTATAGGCTTGATTTTAGATATAAAAGCTATCTATCAGGAAATTTTATCTCAAGAACAAATTTTATCTCAAGAACAAAAAGACGAGAAATAATTATTAACTAAAAATTAAATACTAAATTTAAACTTTATCAGGAGGTTCTTATGAAGTGGTTCTTAAATCTTAAAATGGGAGCGAAAATTATTTTATCTTTTTTAGTTATTGCTATTATTGCTGGAACGATTGGTTACGTTGGTATTATAAATATTCAAACAATAGACGATGCCGACACTAAATTATATGAGAAAATTACTGTTCCTTTAGGTCAGCTTGAAGCAATTGCCACGGCTTTTTTGAGGCAAAGAGTTAACATAAGAGATATTTTTCTTCATGAAGGGGACATTTATAAAATTAATGATTATGAAAATAGAATTAAAGAAAGAGACAATGAAGTAAGAGCAAACGCCGCAGCTTATGAAAAGCTTCTTTTTAGCGACGAAGGGAAAAAATTATTCAACGAATTTACTTCCTCTTATAATAGCTTTTATGATAATTTGAAAGAAATGATATTTTTAATAAAACAAGGCAAAACCGACGAAGCTAAAGTTATATTGGATGGAAGAGATTATGAAATTGAGCAAAAAACTCAAAAAGCTATAAGAGATATGGTAAAGAGCAAAACCAGTTTTGGGGAAGAAATAGCGAAAGAAAATACTCAATTGAGAATCAAAGCTGTAAATACGATGATAAGTTTAATAATTTTAGGCGTGGCGCTTTCAATTGTAATTGGATTCTATATAAGCAGAATAATAAGTCAACCTATTGAAGCCGTTAAGGAAGCGATGAAAAAAATGGAAAATGGAGATTTAACTTTTACGTTAGATAATAAATATTTGGAGTTAAAAGATGAAATTGGCGATTTAACTAACTCTGTCGATAAGATGACAAAAAAATTAAAAGAAATCATCGAACAAGTTTTAACGGCATCCGATAACGTAGCATCTGGCAGTCAGGAATTGGCCTCTTCAAGCCAAGAAATGTCGCAAGGAGCCACAGAACAAGCCGCCGCGGCCGAAGAAGCTTCAAGCTCTATGGAACAGATGTTATCAAGCATAAATCAAAACGCAGATAATTCTCAACAAACCAGAAAAATAGCTCAAAAAAGCTCCGAAGACGCAAAGAGGGGAGGATCGTCTGTTAAAATGGCTGTTGAAAGCGTAAAGCAAATATCCGAAAAAATTACAATAATAGAGGAAATAGCAAGACAGACAAATATGCTGGCGTTAAATGCGGCTATAGAAGCGGCTCGAGCTGGCGAGCATGGAAAAGGATTTGCAGTTGTCGCATCCGAAGTCAGAAAACTTGCCGAGAAAAGCCAAATGGCAGCCGCTGAAATTATCGAGCTTTCTAAAAATACAGTACAGAAAGCGGAAGAAGCGAGAGATTTAATAGACGCAATTGTTCCAGATATCTTAAAAACAGCCGAACTTGTGCAAGAAATCAGCGCCGCGAGTTTAGAACAAAAATCGGGCGCTGAGCAAGTTAACAAAGCTATACAACAGCTTAACGAAGTAATACAACAAAACGCTTCTGCTTCCGAAGAAATGGCTTCAACAAGCGAAGAACTAAGCGCTCAAGCTGATATGTTAAGAGAGACTATGGAGTTTTTCAAACTGGATCAGAGTTTTGCTCGCGGAAGAAACTTTAAAGCTAAAAAACAATTGGCTCATAAAACCGACTTTAAACATATGAATAAGCAGGCGGCTATAACAAATAAAAGCGGAGTCGAAATAAATTTGCATAGCGGAAAAGACAATTTAGATTCAGAGTTTGAAAGATTTTAATTATTGGAGGCTGATATGAACGAAACAAAAGAACGCAAGCTTACGGAAAAGAAAGCTTTTCTAACTTTTCACCTTAACGAAGAGCTTTTTGCTATTGACGTTTTCCAAACTAAAGAAGCTATTGATCAATTTAGAATTACTAAAGTTCCAAAAATGCCAGATTATATGTTGGGAGTTATAAATTTAAGAGGCTCTGTCGTTCCAATTGTCGATATGAAAAAAAAATTGGGACTTCCCCAAGGCGTTTCGAAAAATCAAGCTATTATAGTTATAGAAACGGAAATAGACGGCGAGCCGGTTGTTATTGGTTGTCTTACGGATCAGCCTAAAGACGTCGTCGAATTAAGCCCAGAAATGGTCGAAGATCCGCCAAAGATTGGCTCTAAATTAAATTCTGAATTTATAATCGGTCTTGCAAAAAAAGACGATCAATTTATAATTGTTTTAGACATTAATAAAATCTTTAAAGTCGAAGAAGCGATAGCTCTAATAGAAAGCGCTTCGAGCGCTTGATACGCATAGAAACAAATTTTTTAAATTTTTAGAACTTAAAAAAACATTTTATGTCATAAAGTATTTTATTTTATATCGTAAAACATTATGCTTTATGTCATAAAGGAAATAAAAAATGACCGAAAAATATAATGTCGACGATAGATTAAAGAGCTCGGGTCAACCGGATTATAACGATATATTCGCTTTGAAGCTTAGCGATAAAACTTTTCATAAATTTAAAGAGCTCGCTTACTCGACTTGCGGCATTAAGCTAATCGACGCGAAAAAAATTATGGTCGAATCTCGTTTAAGAAAAAGATTGCGACAGTTGAAACTCAAAAGTTTCGACGATTACGCGGAATTATTGCTGAGTCTAAAAAACGAAGAAGAGCTGATAAATTTTATAAATTTAATTTCAACAAATAAAACGGAATTTTTTAGAGAAGAGCGCCATTTTCAATTATTGAAACAATTTGTTCTTGATAAAATCGAAAATGAAAATCAACAACATTTTAACCTCTGGAGCGCCGCCTGCTCCTCGGGTGAAGAGCCTTATACTATGGCTATTGTTATGGAAGAAATAAAAAATCTGAAAACAAAAGACAGCATAAGCTATAAGATTCTTGCTAGCGATATATCGACGGCTGTTTTAGAAAAAGCCGCGCTTGCAATTTATGATAAAGAAAGACTTATTAATTTCGATCAACATTTGCTGAAAAAATATTTTATGCGAAGCAAAGATCCATCCTTAAATTTATATCGCGTCGTTCCAGAATTAAGAGAAAAAATTAATTTTAAAAGAATAAACTTAAAAGAAAATTATCGAATCGACGATTATTTTGATTTTATATTTTGCAGAAACGTTTTAATATATTTTGATAGAGAAACTCAATTAGCCGTCGTAAAAAAATTAATAGAAAAATTGAAAACTAACGGATATTTATTTTTGGGACATTCGGAAGCTTTGTTTGAATTAAGAGAAATATTAAAACCAATCGCTCCAAGCGTATATCTAAAATATTATTAAAATAAAAACAAATGAGCAAAATCAAAGTTTTAATTGTCGACGATTCGGCGTTGGTAAGGCAAACGCTTTCTGATTTAATAAATTCCGATCCTGAGTTGGAAGTTATTGGAACAGCTAACGATCCATACGCCGCTGTAGAAAAAATAGCCGTTCAAAAGCCGGATGTAATTACTCTTGATATTGAAATGCCAAAAATGGATGGATTAAGTTTTCTAAAAAAAATAATGAAACAACATCCAATTCCGACTGTTATCTGTTCCTCTTTAGCCGATGAAGGGAGCGAAGTTGTTATTCGAGCTTTAGAATTAGGAGCAATTGAAATTATACAAAAACCTAAAATTGGCGTTGTAGATTTTTTAACCGAATCAAAAATTAGAATAATAGATTCGATAAAAGCCGCGGCAAAAGCTAATTTAAAAAAATATCGACCTCTTTCAAATCTAAAAGTTGAGCCTAAATTAAGCGCCGATGTTGTAATTGAAAAACCAAAAAAGTTCGATTTCATTGAAACTACAGATAAAGTGATTGTCATTGGAGCGTCTACGGGGGGAACTGAAGCTTTAAGAGTTCTTCTTCAGTCTATGCCCGTCGATTGTCCTGGTATAGCTATAGTTCAACATATGCCTGAGAATTTCACGCGATCTTTCGCTAAAAGATTAGACGAAATTTGTAAAATAGACGTTAAAGAAGCCGAAAACGGAGATTTAATCATTAACGGCAGAGCGTTGATAGCTCCCGGCAATAAACATATGTTATTAAAACGAAGCGGAGCAAAATATTATGTCGAAATTAAAGACGGTCCTCTTGTTTCGCGACATAGACCTTCGGTCGACGTGTTGTTTCGTTCGGCGGCTCAATATGTCGGCAAAAACGCTTATGGCGTTATTTTGACCGGAATGGGAGACGACGGAGCAAGAGGAATGCTTGAAATGAAAGAAGCTGGCGCGTTTAATATCGCTCAAAGCGAAGAATCTTGCGTTGTTTTTGGAATGCCTAAGGAAGCTATTGAATTAGGAGCCGTTGATAAAGTTTTAAATTTAGAACTTATTGCTCCTTTTTTAATGAATTTGATTAAGAAAGGAAAATTATGATCCAAGCTTTATTTGGAATTTCTCAAGAGATGAAGGATATTTTAAATAAAACATTAAAAAAATTTTTGCTTGATTATCATGCGGCGAACCATGTGAAAACTTTTGAAAAGTATATAATGAGTTTTATCGATTTCTTAATTAAGAACAATTTTTGCGATAAATATGAAGAAAAAGAGATGGTAAAAATTATCAACGATAAGTTTAACTTTCCAAATGATAAAGAGATAATTAGAGCTTTTTATATAATTTCTCAGGACTTTAAATATTTTTACGTATTTAAAGATTTATATACCGATGCGGCAATTTCCTTTGCTAAAGAAATTTCAACAGCGTACGGTAATCCGGCAATTGTAGAAAAAATTTTATTTTCTTTTGCCGTTTTCATTTATTTTTCTCTTGAAAAAATTTCAGCCGTGAGATCCTTTAATGTAAAAATCGACGAGGCGGATCATTTTGCCGCTTATAATAAATTAATATCTTTTTCTAACCAACCTATTATAATTATCGATTATTCGTTGAATTTTTATTTCAACATAGCGGTCAATAAGCATTTTAGAATATTTAAAGAATATGATAGAGAGATATTTTTTTCAACGCTGTTAAAAATTCTTTTTGAAAATTACGACGATTGTACAATTTCGTTTGAAAAGGGAATAATCTTAAACGAAAAAAAGATTAAATTGAATTTTGAAATAAATAGAGATAGAAACAAAAAATTGAAATTTGTATTAATTAAATTCCTTCATTGCGAGCAAGAAGAAATTATTGAAAATCCAAAAGTTAAAATTGGAATGCGCTTGCTGGATGTTTACGAAAATTTGGATTTCTTTTTCCTTTTAATTGATGAAAATAGAAGAACAATCTTAGCTAATAAATTCGCGCGAAAATATTTTTCAATAGAAGAAGATAATTATTTTTATAAAGATATAACTGAATTAGTAAAAGGAAATAAAGAAATTATATTAGAATTTGTTTCTAAAATAGATTCTTTTAAGTCAAAAGGAACTGATTTTAAAATAATCAAGAAAAAGGATGTATTTATTATAATTCATAGAATTGTAGAAAATGTTAAATATTTTGTTCTTATAAAAGCTAATTTCTTTTCATTTGCAGGCAGAACAATTCAGTTTTTGCTTAAAAAAGAAGATCAAAAGACCAAAATACAGGAAATACATCATCGCGTAAAAAATAATTTGCAAATTGTGTCAAGCATACTGAGTTTGCAAGCTCAAAAAAATATATCTGAAGATACAAGAAAAATATTAATTGACGCTCGCCAAAGAATTAGAACTATTGCTGCTATACATGAAACTTTAATAGAGGCCGAAGAATTTGACTTCGAGCAAATTGAAAGTTATTTCAATAGATTAAAGTCAATGATTTTGGACGCTTATCAAGATCAATCAACCGCAAAGATTGATTTAGATATTTTTATCGATAAAAATTTAATTTTTAATATTCGAAAAATTTTGCCGCTTGGGATGTTATTTACGGAAATGTCTACAAACGCTGTAAAATATGCATTTAAAGGCAGAAAAGAAGGAAAAATCGTATTTGAGCTTAAAAAATTGCCCGATGATAGATGCAAGTTTTTATTCAAAGACGATGGAATAGGTTTTAGCGAAGAGAACATTAGAAAAAATTCCAACTCTTTAGGGATAGAACTTATTTTAGCGTTATCTAAACAATTAGGGGGAGATCTTGTTATAGACAGAAGCGATGGGTTAAAATATGAATTTGAGTTTAAACTAAATGATTAATAAATATGAAGATTGAACAAATAAAAACTTTAATTGTGGAAGACGAATCGTTAATTGCAATAGAGTTGAAAAATGTGTTAGAAAATATTGGAGTAAGCTCTGTAGATATCTGCTCTAAAGGGGAAGAAGCTATAGAGTTATGCAAAACAAACGAGTATGATTTTGTTTTTGTCGATATAGTTTTAGCTGGAAAAATGGACGGCATAGAAGCTGCGGAACAAATAAAAAAAATATCAGACGCTGGAATTATATTTTTAACCTCATACGGATTTAAAGATACTGTACAAAAAGCAAAATATATCGAGCCTTATTCTTTTATCGTTAAACCTTATCAAAAAAGGGATATATACAACGCTTTGGAAATTGCAATACAAAAAAGAAATACTGATCTAAAGATTCGCAACCAAAAAAGATTGCTAAATTCAATTTTGTCGAATATTAATGCCGGCATAATAGCCATAGATAGAAAAGAGAAAGTTATATTTATAAATAAATACGCGGCAAATTTTTGGAACTTGAAAGATTTTAATTTTGAAGATTTGGAATTAAGTTCTTTTTATAAAACTGCTGACGCAATTGAATATTTTAGCGACGAAGAAATAACTCTTGAAAATTTTACAAGAAAATTTTGGGGAGCTAATTTAAAAGCCGCTTTCTTAGGAGATGAAAAAAGAATTATAAGCGAAAAAAATTTCTTTTTTTTCGACGAGGAGGAACAAAGAAATATAAAAATAATTTATTTTGAAGATATTACCGAACTATTTACAAAAGAAAAGGAACTTAACAAAGCCAAACAGTTTTATCTTAGCGTATTAGAAAAGCTTCCTGTAATAATATTTCTAACAAACGAACGCGGCGAGCTTGAATATCTTAATCCTTACGCAAAGCATTATTTTAATTACAATTCTCAAAATATTAAATCTTTCTTATATCAATCTATTCATCCTGAAGATTACGATTTATTTAGCGAATCTTTTAAGCGAGCTTTTAACAACAAAGAAGAAAATATCGGCGAGATAAGAGTATTTAATAGAGATAAAGAATTAAGATATTTATATGTCAACGCAGTTCCATTATATGATTATAATTCTTATTTCATAGGATATCTAGGAGTTTGCGTTGATATCACCGAAATAAAACGAGCGGAAGAAGAAATAATTAAAGCTAAAGAAAAAGCAGAAAAAGCCGAATTGACGCAAAGAGCCATTATATCAAACTTTAGCCACGAAATGAGAACGCCTTTGACCGGAGTTTTTGGTATAGCGGATATTTTGCTTGAAAAAGAAAAGGATCCTGAAAAAGTTGAAATGTTGAAAATATTAAAAGATTCGGCGAACAAATTGCATGAGAGTTTGAATAATATTATCGACTTAGCTAAAGAAACTTCAAACGAAAGCGAGCTTTTAATTGATGAATTTAAATTAGTTGATATTATAAGAAAATGTTCAAGCTTTTATAATCAACATATCTCGAGCAAGCCGATAAAATTAGAGTTAGATATTTCTAATGAACTTGAGCAAACTTTATTTGGAAATTCTTATGGATACTCTAAAGTTTTAAATCTGTTGTTAGACAACGCAGTTAAATTTACAAAACAAGGATTTATAAAAATTAAAGCGGAAATTGAAGAAGAAGTCAATAATATAATCTTTGTGAAAACAATTCTACAAGACAGCGGTTCAGGCATCAAAAAAGAAGATATTGAAAAAATATTCGATCCATTTTTTCAATCTGAAAATTATAGAACCAGAAAATATGGCGGCTTAGGAATCGGGTTAAGTATCGCAAAAAGAATAGTCGAAAAAAATGGCGGTTATATAACAGCGGAAAGCGAGTTTGGCAAAGGAACTACGATTGCTTTTACGATGAAATTTAGTCGTTTTTTAGATAAAATAAATTGTAACAAATAAAGAGGCAAAAATGAGAATTCTAATTGTTGAGGACGATTTTACCGCACGATATGTTTTGCAAAAAATTTTGTCGGAATTTGGCGAGTGTGATATTGCCGTAAATGGAGAGGAAGCTATAAAAGCTGTAGAAATAGCTCGTTCTGAAGGGAAGCCTTACGACGTGATTTTTCTTGATATTATGATGCCTATTATGGACGGAGTAGACGCCTTAAAAGGCATACGAAAACAAGAAAGAGATCTGGGAATTTCGCCCGAAAAAGAAGTTAAAATTATTATGTTGACAGCGTTGGATACGCCCAAAGACGTAATCGAATCTTATTATAAAGGAGGTTGCGATTTGTATCTTGTAAAACCGATTGAGAAAAAGAAACTTCTTTCAGCTCTAAAAGAATTAAAACTTATATAATACGTTTTTATCCAATAAGCTTTTAAAGCTTTATCTTTTTCTAAAAAACGAATGAAATTCTATATTTAAAATTCCTTTACGTCGTAAATTAAATTTATTTACAACGTAAAATAATTATAAGAATCTTGAATTTAATCTTTAAACTTAGACAATCAGATTTATAAACTTTAACAAATTATTTTACGGTTTATTCTTTAACTTGATGTTAGATGCTTGAGAGAGCTAATGTCTTTTAAATTAAGCTATATTTATTTAATTTTGCCCTAAAATATAATGGCATCTAAAATTATTTTATTAATAACGAACGTCGTTGAGAAACTTGTCTAATTTTAATTTGATTTGAAAAATCTAATAAACTTATGCAGCGGATAAAATAATTTAAAAAAATTCCCCCGCAAATACGGGGGATCGATTATTTTCTTAAATTTTTCTAGCCTAAAATAGCTTCTATCGAAAATTCTTTCCCTTTGAGTTTTGAAACGTCAAAGTAATTCCCTTCGAATTTTTTTCCATTTAAATACATTTCTGAAACGCCGGAATTTAAACCTTTGGGATTGGAAATTTTAACATTAAAAATTTTGCCTCTAAATTTCCGAACAAAAGAATATTCTTTCCATTCTTTTGGAATATGAGGATCAATAAAAAATCCGTAAAAATCGGGCTTAAATCCAAGAATGTAATCAAGCCCAATTCTGTACATCCAAACAGCCGTTCCAGTCAACCACGAATGACTAGCTTGATTTTCAGTCGGATGATCGGGACTTGTCACATATTCGGCAAAAACATAAGGTTCTACTTCGTATCTATCGATATTTTTTGAGGAATTAGCAGGCAACATCCTAGTATATACATCGTAAGCGGTTTCAATATCTCCGTTTATAATGGAAGCTAAAATAAACCAAGAAGAAGCGTGATTAAAAACGGCGCCGTTTTCTTTTTTGCCGGGAACGCATCTAGAAATCAAACCAATTGTATCGTCAATTTTAGTGAAAGATGGCCAGCAGATCTGCATCCCATAAGGCGTTAGCATATATTTTTTCAACGAAGCTAAAGCTTTGTCGGCTCTATCTTTTGGAGCAATGCCGGCAATAACCGACCACGTTTGAGAATTTATAAAAATTTTTCCTTGTTTATCTTTATTAGTTCCAACAGGTCGTCCGTCGTCTCTAAAAGCTCTTATATACCAATTTCCATCCCAAGCGTGTTTATTTACAGCTTCGGCTAATTTATCGTAAGCTTTTTTCCATTCGGATATTTTTTTCTTGTCTTTTTTATACTCTAAAACAGGAATCGACTTTTTCAAAGCGTAAGCTAAGAAGCAAGCTCCCCAAACAGTTTCGCCTTTGCCTTGCGGACCTATTTTATCAAGCGTGTCGTTCCAATCGCCGTTCCATATTTTGGGCAAGCCTCTGCTTGTTAAATTTGATAAGCAATAATCTAAAGATTTTACAAAATGTTTATAAACGGTATCTTCGCCTTTATCGTAATATCTAACTTTTTCGTCAAGAATGGAAAAATCGCCGGTTTCGTTTAAATACTCTGTCAAACCAAATGAAATCCAGAGCGGAGTGTCCGAATGATTAGTTTTTTCGCCCCATTCCGTAATTTTGAAAAAGTTATGCAAAGTGGAACCGTCGCTAAATTGAAATCTTAGAGCATTTAAAATTCGAGCTCTTACTCGCTTTGGGTTTGATATAACTTCGCCTAAGATATCTTGAAATTGATCTCTCATTCCTACGCCAAATAAAAGTCCGCCGTGATAGTAGCCTGAGTTGCGAGCCATATCGAATGTGACGGCGGCTTGATATCTATTCCATACATTTAATGAAAGATTAATTTTTTCTTCCGGCGTGTTTACCTGTACGGTTCCAAGATATTCGTCCCAATATTTTTTTAATTCTTCGAATTTTTTATCGATTGTTTCAATTTTTTTCAATTCGTTCCATTTCAAAAAAGCGAAAGGTTTCTTAACGTCTTTTGAAACTACAGCTATAATAACGGCAAATTCGATCGTTTCGCCGGGATGCAACTCAATTTTCGATTGTAATGCAGCGCAAGGGTCGCCGGCCGTAATTTCAGAATTTTTCATTTCGCCAAATTCGACTGATTCCGGATTAGCTTCGCTTCTCCATCTGCCAATAAACAAGTCTAAGCTGCCGTCGAATCCGCTAATTGGCAAAGTTTGAGTAAATAATAAATTATATCTCCAGTCAAGATTAGGCTGTTTAACGCTTACTCCTTTGTTTAATACCCAATATCTTCTTGTACAAACCAGAGTCTGATTTTCTTTATCAAACTTGATATCGGTGAAATGTTTATCATTAGGCTGATTAATAATGTCATTAAGCGCGTTGCCCATCATTAATTCGACAAAAGAATATATCTCAAGATTTCTTTTTCTATCGGATAAATTTGTCAATTTCACTCTCCAGATTTCGCCGTCGAAATCTCGGGGAACAAAGTAAAGTATTTCTCCTTTAATTTCTTCAATTTCGGTGGATATTTTCGTGTAACCTTGACCGTGTCTGCATTCGTATTTATTGTAATTTCGATCTGTTGTCGGGGCCCAACTAAGCGACCAATATTTGGCAGTTTCAGCGTCGCGAACGTAAACATAACGACCAGGACGATCCCATGGCAGGCAATTATATCGCATTCTAGTCAAACGATTATCTCTCGGAGTTTCTAAGAAACTAAATCCGCCTCCGGTGTGCGATATTAAACCCGCGTACCTTTCGTTCCACATATAATTAAACCAGGGGCGCGGAGTTTTTGGATCAGTAATTACAAATTCGCGATAATCTTCGGTAAAATACCCGTATTTGTTTGAAATCATAAAAATGCCTCTTTAATGTTGCAAACAAAAATAAATCGTTTTTTTTAATAGTTCAATTTATTTTGTGTTTAAATTTTAAATTGAAAAGTGTAAACGTTTAATTTTTTTTTGACTAAAAAATCGAAAACTTATTGCTAAATTTTTCTTTTAAAGAAAATTTTATAATATTAAACAATTAAAGAAAATCGAAATTGATTACGTTAAAAGTATTATTCATTGGCGATTTAGTTGGAGAAAAAAGCCTGTCATTTTTAGCTTCAAAAATCGACGAGTTTAAAGTAGAATATAATCCAGATTTAATTATTATTAATTCCGAAAACGTATCTGCTGGAAAAGGGTGCGTTGAAAAAGACGGAAAAAAATTATTTGAAATAGGAGCTTCAGTTTTGACAGGAGGCAATCATGTTTTTGATAAAGAAAAATCAGTCGAATATCTTGAAAAAGAAAGACGGTTTTTAAGACCGCTTAATTATCCGCAAGGAACAAAAGGGAATGGAAAAATTATTTTAGAAATTAACAACATTAAGGTAGCTATCGCAAATTTTCAAGGAAGAGTTTTTATGTCTCCAATAGACTGCCCATTTCGGACCGCTGAAAGATTTATCGAAGAAACAGTTAAAATAACTCCAAATATAATAATTGATTTTCATGCCGAAGCTACGGCGGAAAAATTATCATTCTTGAAATATTTCGACGGAAAAGTTTCGGCGATAATTGGCACGCATACGCACGTTCAAACTTCCGATGAGAGAATTACAAAGAAAGGAACCGCATATATAACAGACGTAGGTATGACCGGACCCTACGATTCGGTAATTGGAATGAAAAGCGAATCGGCAATAAATAAATTTTTATATCAAACTCCTCAATACTATCAAGTGGCCGAGAACGATATTAAAATTGCCGCTGTTTTCTTTAAGATTAATTCTCAAACAGGCAAAGCTTTTTATATTGAACGAATCTTTTATCCAAAGTTTATAGTCGACGCAAGCTGACATTTAACATTAAAAAATATAAACAAGGAGCAAAATATGATTCTTATCGACGGCAGAAAAGTTTCCGATTCGCTTAAAGAAAAAATTAAACAAGAAATTATCTCTCTTAAAAATCGCTATAATAAAGTTCCCGGTTTAGTCGTAATTTTAGTCGGCGATAATCCCGCTTCAAAGGCATACGTCGTGTCTAAATCAAAGACCTGCGTCGAACTTGGAATGCATTCTGAAAAAGTCGAGTTGCCTGAAAATACAAGCGAAGAAGAATTGTTGTCGTTGATAAGCAAATATAACGATGATGAAAACATAGACGGCATTTTAGTACAACTTCCTTTGCCAAAACATATCGATGAAACGAAAGTTATCGACGCGATCAATCCGGCTAAAGACGTAGACGGTTTTCATCCGATTAATGTTGGCAATTTGGTTTTAGGAAGAGAATGCTTTGTCCCTTGCACGCCCGCAGGCATAATTGAATTGTTAAAATATTATAACATTGAAACTAGCGGAAAACACGCCGTTGTTATTGGAAGAAGTTCTATAGTAGGAAAACCGATGGCTAATTTGCTTATGCAAAAAAATGCATATGCGAATTGCATCGTGACAGTATGTCATTCTGCGGCAAAGGAAATATCTGTTTATACAAAAGAAGCCGATATTTTAATTGCGGCAATCGGTTCCGCAAATTTCGTCAAGTCGCATATGGTAAAAGAAGGCGCTGTCGTAATTGATGTCGGCATAAATAGAATTGACGACGCATTGAGCCCTAAAGGTTATAAAATTGTCGGCGATGTCGATTTTGAAAATGTTAAAGATAAGTGCGCTCATATTACCCCGGTTCCGGGCGGAGTGGGACCGATGACAATAGCAATGTTGATGCAAAATGCGTTAAAGTCATTTAAAAAGAAATTGAACGCGATTTGATGAATATAGGAGTTGTATTGATATAGATTTAAGATTTTATTCTTGAAAAAAATTTTTTGATTGCAAGTTATGCGACTAATATATTTTTTAACAAAAAAGTAAAATTATTTTTTTTAAAAGAGTTTAAAAAAATTTTTACTTAAAAGCCGCGTTAAAATATTATAAAATTATCAAGTTGTTTTATCTGATGATTTGACTTGTGATTAATTCAGTTTCAATTTTAAGAATGAATAAATTTTTGTTTTTTTCTATTGTTTGCATAAATTAAAATAATAAAAAAAAAATTCTAATTAAAAATGAATATCTATAAAATTGATACGATAGTCGATCAAATATTTATTGAAAAATCATTAAAGGATTTTTATCAAGAATTTGTCGAAGCTAAAAAATGGGAAAGAAACGTAATTGAGAAGCCCGAAGCGGTCAAAAAGATAATTGAAAATGGAGCTGAAAGAATTGCCGCTGGTTTAGGCGTAGGTTCAGAATTGAAAGATATTGCTCTTGCAAGAATGATTGATCATACGCTTCTTAAACCTGAAGCTACTGAGGAAGAAATATTAAAACTATGCGAAGAAGCTAAGACTTATCATTTCGCTTCCGTTTGCGTAAATCCTTGTTGGGTCCGAACCTGTTATGAAATTTTAAAAGATACCGACGTTAGAGTGTGTACTGTAATTGGATTTCCGTTGGGCGCTACTACAACAGAAGTTAAGCGATATGAAACGGAGCAAGCTTTAGACAATGGAGCAAGCGAGATTGATATGGTGATAAATATAGGAAAATTAAAAAGCTGCGATTACGATTATGTTTTTAACGATATAAATCAGGTCGCTTTGGCATGCAAAAAAAGATTGGCGGTATGCAAAGTAATTTTAGAAACTTCGTTGCTTACGGATAGAGAAAAAGTTATAGCATGCGTATTAAGCAAGAAAGCTCAAGCTGATTACGTAAAAACGTCGACTGGATTTTCAAAAGGGGGAGCTACTGCCGCAGATGTAGCTTTAATGCGATATGTCGTCGGTTCAGCAGTCGGAGTTAAAGCAAGCGGCGGAATCAGAAGTTACGAAGACGCTTTGAAAATGATTGAAAGCGGCGCCGATAGAATCGGAGCAAGCGCAAGCGTAAAAATTATTTCAGGCAAAGGCGCTTCTGATGGCAATTACTGATAATATTTTTTAATCGCTTCGAGAATTATAAATTATAAAAACATCATAGTAAAATTTAATTTTGTTAGGATGATTTAATCGTTATGAATTAAATTTTTTTATAAAATAATTTAGCGGCGCTTATTATAAATTTTTTGTGGGTTTACTAAAGTAAAATTTATCGACGAAATATTAGAAAAATTTCAATTTTTATCGCAATGAATTTAGCATATAATTTTAGAACTGAAGCAAGAACCAAAAAAATTATTGCCGCCGTAGAAAATAGGCAATATGATCTGAGATTAGTGTTGGAAAATATTCATGATCCGCATAATGTAAGCGCAATTTTTAGAACTTGCGACGCCGTAGGGGTTCCAATAGTTGACTTATTATATACAATTGAAAATTTTCCTAAATTGTCGCGCGTTTCTTCATCGTCGGCTAATAAATGGGTTCATACAAACAAATTTGTAGATGTCTGCGAATGCGTAAAATCGTTGAAGAAAGACGATTTTTTAATTTATGCTTCGGCCTGCGATCTAGCCGCTGATTCGCTTTATAGTTTAGATTTGACAAAAAAAATTGCGTTTGTTATCGGCAATGAACATAGAGGGGTTTCAGAAGAAATGCTGAGTTTATCAGATAAAAAATTCTTTATTCCAATGAAAGGAATGGTTCAAAGTTTAAATGTATCAGTCGCCGCCGCGGTTATGCTCTATGAAACTTTAAGACAAAGAGAATTGGCGGGAATGTATCCAAGCAAAAATTTAGATCCAGTCGTTAAAGAAAATATTATCAAAGAATGGTTGGCCAAATGAAAGCATCTTTTAATAAAATCGATAAAATTTTCGGAGAGTTAGATTTAGGCGGAGATAAGTCGATATCTCACAGAGCGGTATTCTTTTCTTCAATGGCAGAAGGAATATCAACGATCAAAAATTTATCTCATTCCGAAGACGTTAAATCGACAATATCTTGTTTTCAGAAATTAGGAGCAAAAATAGAATTTTATGACGATAGAATTGAGATAAAAGGCAGAGGATTTAAAAATTTTGCCGAGCCAAAATCTGATCTAGATGCGGGAAATTCTGGAACGACCGCGAGATTATTGATGGGGGTTCTCTCAGCTCAAGATTTCTATTCACGAATAATTGGCGACGAATCGCTTTCAAAAAGACCGATGGATCGAATAGCGAATCCGTTGAATAAGTTTGGAGCAAACATTAAAACAAACAATGGCAAGTTGCCAGTTGAAATTTTTCCGACTCAAAATTTAAAAGCTTTTTCCTATACATTAGAAAAACCCAGCGCTCAATTAAAAAGCGCTATGATTTTGTCGGCGGTTCATTTAGAAGAAACTTCAACAATAATCGAGTCTTTTGAGACCAGAAATCACACTGAGCAAATGTTGAATTTGAAAAAAGAAGAGCTTGATATTGGAAAAAAAATTTTTGCGAGTAGAAAAAATTATCCAGTTGCTAAAGATTATTTCATTCCGTCTGATATCTCGTCGGCTGCTTTTTTTATTGTTCTATCTTTAATTTGCCCGAATTCTTTTCTTAAAATAAAAAATGTTTCTTTAAATCCTACTCGAACTGGATTGTTGGAAATATTGAGAGATATGGGAGCAAATATATCAATAGAAAACGAAAATGAAATTTGCGGCGAAAAATTTGGCGATATCATAATTCAAAGTTCAAAGTTAAAAAATGTAAAAATAAAACAAGATCTTATACCAAATATTATAGACGAAATTCCAATTCTTTCTGTAGCTGGTTTTTTTGCCGAAGGCGATTTTGAAGTAAGAGGAGCAAAAGAATTAAGAGTAAAAGAATCCGATCGAATTAAAGCGATGGTTGAAAATTTTAGAAAGGTTGGAATTGCCGCAGAAGAGTTTGAAGACGGATTTGCTATTAGAAAAGAAAAATCTAAAATAAAAAAAGAAAAAATAATATTCGAAAGTTATGACGATCATAGAATAGCGATGAGTTTTGCCGTATTTTCTTCTTGTTTTGAATCCGAAGGAGAAGTTGAGAGTTTTGATTGCGTAAAAATATCAAATCCGTATTTTTTAACACAAATGAAAAATATAGCGGGGTAGTTATGGCAGAGGTAAAACTTGTAAATGTCAGCAAAATTTACGACGGCGGCAATAAAGCCGTTAAAAATGTTAATATCGAAATTAAAGACAAAGAATTTGTTGTTCTGGTCGGTCCTTCAGGCTGCGGCAAATCTACTACTTTAAGGATGATAGCTGGTTTGGAAGATATCTCTGAAGGAGAGTTGTACATAGATGGAAAATTGGTTAACGATATTCCTCCTAAAGACAGAGATATTGCGATGGTTTTTCAAAATTACGCTCTTTATCCGCATATGACAGTTTATGAAAATATGGCTTTTGGTTTAAAGTTAAGAAATATGCCAAAAGATGAAATTGATAAAAGAGTGCGCGAAGCGGCAAAAATTTTAGAAATAGAACAATATCTTGATCGAAAACCTAAAGCTTTATCTGGCGGACAAAGACAAAGAGTCGCAGTCGGAAGAGCGATTGTAAGAAAACCGAAAGTGTTTTTATTCGACGAGCCTTTGAGCAATTTAGACGCAAAGCTTAGAGTTCAAATGAGAGCTGAAATTTCTAAACTTCATAGAAAACTTGAAGCGACGATGATTTATGTCACTCACGATCAAATGGAAGCTATGACTATGGGGGATAGAATTGTTGTGATGAAAGATGGAATTGTTCAACAAATCGACGCTCCGTTAAATTTATACAATCATCCAATAAATAAATTTGTCGCAGGTTTTATAGGCAGCCCTTCGATGAATTTTATCGAAGGAAAAATTGTTAGAGATAATTTATATTATTTTGTTGATAAAAACGAGAGAATTAAAATTAAGCTCCCAGGCAAATATTACGATAAAATTCAAAACGCTAAAGAAATTATTTTAGGAATAAGACCAGAGGATATACACGACGCCGATATATATCAACAAATTGAAAACAATTTTGCTTATGATGCGATATTGGAAATTTGCGAGCCGATGGGAAATGAATTATTTCTCTACTTTTTAATCGGCGACGTTCAGTTTACGTCCAGAATTCCAGCAAGGTTCCCCTTAATGCCGGGAACGATAAAAAAATTAGTTTTTGATCTTGAAAAAATTCATTTATTCGATAAAGAAACTGAAAAAAATCTGTTGGCATAAAAAAACTTAAAATTAAATTAATAGTAGTGAAATTAAAATTTTGGTAAATTGAAAATCAAAAAAAATTTAAGGAGGGACCTCTTATGAAAAAATTTTTTGTTTTAATTTCAATTTTATTTATAACAACAGCTTCGTTTGCTCAAGAATATGAGTATGAAGAAGTAAAGCCAAAAAAAATTGAAGGCAAAGGGTTGTTTTTCAATTCTGCTTATCAAATGCTCGACGGCATCATAGTTCCAGAAGCTACGCCAAACAACGATCCAAAAGTCGTAAGATGGAAAGACCCTCAGACATTTTTCATAATAGAATTAGGACCTCAACCAAGAAGAATAACTGATTTAACGATTTCTTGCGATTACAACGACGAATATGTTGTAGAATTTTCAATCGATAACAAAACATGGAAAAAATTCGCAACAGTCAAACCCGAATATGGAAATGTAAAAAGCGGAATGAAAACAATCAGTTCGATTAAAGGAGAATTAGGATATCAATCTGATTTAGTGATTGAAAGAGCTCCAATGAAATTTATAAAAGTTTCCGCCGTTAAAGGAGACGGAGAATTTGCAATTAGCGAAATAAAATTTTTTATAGCTAAAGAAAAGAAAGAACAAGCTAAAAAAGACGAAGGAAAGAAAAAAGGAATCGAAAGCGAAACTGCAGCCGAAGCTTTCGAAGATGGAACTTTAGTCAAAGCAAATGAAAGCAATGATATATTTATAATTATGAACAATAAGAAACTTTATGTTCCTAGCGTAAACGTTTTAGAAATATTGGGCTATAAAGTTAATAACGCAAAAGGTGTCGCAAAAGCGACTTTAGAAAAATTGGCTTCTCAACCATTGATTATTAAAGTTCATGGAAGAGAATATTTTGAAATAGTTGGCGAATATAAGAAACCTTTGTCCGTTGCTGAATTCGACGCAAAAAAATACGACGATAAAGCAGTAGTTTCCGTTTCTAAAGAAGTTTTAGATAAAATACCTTTTGAAAAAAAGGAAATTCCAAAGTTTAAAGACGAAGAACTTTTGAAAGCTGGCAATGATATTTATTTGATAATGAACAATAAAAAAATTTATATCCCAGCTATGAGCATTTTTAATGCTTTAGGATTTAAGATGGAAAAAGTTAAAGACATCGAGAAGGAGACGTTAGATTTATTAGAAAGCCATCCATTAATTTTAATTACGCCCGCAAAAAAAGGAAAATACTTTGAAGTTAGAGGAGAATATAAGAGAACATTGGTAGATGGCGAATTTGAACAAAGAAAATTAGACTTAAAATGCGTTTATAATGTCGACGCAATTAGATTTGGTTTGATACCTTATGAAAAATAAATCATGATAAAAAATTAAAAAAATTAAAAGCCGCTATTAGAGCGGCTATATATTAAATAAAGAAAGTTTCAAGTCCAACTCATTACATATTCCGTAACTTTATCGCCTTTGGCAATATCTTTTGTTATTAAAGTTTTAACATTT
>Ga0068706_1000198_pt1 | contig 30333 bp, 23 predicted proteins | sample YNPMSBMetaG_FD_65632 | JGI IMG/M metagenome (GOLD analysis project Ga0068706, IMG submission 65632) | Anoxygenic and chlorotrophic microbial mat microbial communities from Yellowstone National Park, USA - YNP MS-B MetaG | ecosystem: Environmental > Aquatic > Thermal springs > Hot (42-90C) >...
AAAATTGCATTTTCAGGAATATTTTCGTGTATTTTTGCGTTTTAATTAAAAAAACATGTACTCTACCTGGGGCGGTCAAATCGGTTCTTTTTTTGTTTATTTAATGTTTGTGAGTGCAGGAATGGGCTCCATGGCTTACCTCTTTTCTCACTTTGATAAAGACAAAAATTCTCAAAAAGCATGGAAAATAATCGGTAATACAGGTTTTTATTTACACGTTTGCAGTGTCTTCGCCACTTTTTTTACCTTATTCTATTTGATTTACACGCATCAATATCAATACCATTATGTTTGGGCTCATTCCAGCAATGAATTGCCTTTCCATTTTATGATTTCCTGTTTTTGGGAAGGTCAAGAAGGTTCCTTTTTGTTATGGTTGATTTGGCACGCCGTATTAGGACTATGGATTTTTTTCCGTAATGACGAATGGAAAACCTTAGTACTTGCTGTGCTTTTATCTGTCCAATGGATTATCTCCTCCATGATTTTAGGAATAATTTTAAGTAAAACTATCGTGATTGTATTATTATGCCTTGCTATTTTTACCTTTGTTTACTTTACCGTCCAACAGAACTTGTCTTCCAAAAATTATTGGCTTATAGCATCTTGCCTTGCTTTTTTACAAATAGCTTTAATTTTTACGGATAATACAGGCTTAGGATTCAAAGGATTTCAATCATTAGCATTTATTCCTTACATAGTTTTTCTTTTAGGAGTTACAGGATACTTCATTTATGAAATTTATTGTAAACGGTTGACCTACAAAAATTTTTTAAGCATATACGGTTTACTGATTTTCAGTTGGTTAATTTTCTTTTTTGAAGTGGGAGAATGGAAGGTAGGTTCTTCACCGTTTACACTATTACGAGATGCGATGCCCGATGCGCCCATTTTTTCAGAAAACCCGAATTTTATTCCTTCAAATGGCAACGGGCTCAATCCATTATTACAAAATTACTGGATGGTGATACATCCGCCCGTACTTTTTTTAGGTTTTGCGAGCAGCTTAATTCCTTTTGCATTTGCAGTAGCAGGCTTAATCAAAAACCAAGTTCAGGAATGGATACAACCGGCGATGCCTTTTGCTATATTTTCTACCATGATTTTAGGAATTGGCATTATCATGGGCGGATATTGGGCTTACGAAACCCTAAATTTTGGTGGTTACTGGAATTGGGACCCCGTGGAAAATGCGTCTTTAGTGCCTTGGCTTACGGGCGTTGCTGCTATTCATGCAATGTTGATTTGGAAAAGTCATAAAAAACAACTATCCTCTACCCTTTTCCTTACTTTGATAACCTTTATTCTGGTGCTTTATTCTACGTTCTTAAACCGAAGTGGTATCCTGGGCGATGCTTCTGTTCATACATTTACAGACCTCGGGCTCTCGGGGCAATTACTTGCTTTGATTTTTGTCTACTTACTCGGTGTGATTTATTTGTGGCTATTGCGTAATCAATCTATACAAGCTCAAAACAATTCTTCAAATGCTTTTCAATGGTGGAGCCGCGAAGGGCTTCTGCTCATCGGTATTCTGATTTTTAGCTTTGCTTCCTTAGAAATTACTTTTTTTACTTCATTACCAGTTATTAACAAAATCCTTGGAACGAATATAGCACCGCCTGCAAACGTACCTTTTTTTTATTATAAATGGAACGTTTGGTTTGGAATACTCATAGGCATTTTTTCCGGTTTAGCCCAATTTTTTTACTGGTTTCATTACGAAAAAATTAGCCTTTATAAAGCCTTGCAAAGACCTTTTTGGTTTGCTATGATTACAGCTATGACGGTTACTATCCTCCTCATGGTTTATCAATGGGATTTTGTTTATCAAAAAACGTATGCCGAAATTCTTGAACTATCTTCAACCCAAAATTTTTTGAGCCGTTGGTTTACGTACCTGAATATTGCTGTGCTTATCATCGCTGATGATTTACTTTTGTTCAGTGCTTTGTTTAGCTTAGCTTGTAATACCGATGTGGCTATTCAATTACTAAAAAAACATAAAAACCATTGGAAAAATCTCGGTGGAAGCCTTGCGCATATAGGATTTGCTTTCATGATGATAGGAATTTTGTTTTCGTCAGGTTATGAATGGATTGTTTCGGTGAATCTCACTCCCTCAGAACTTGCTAACTTCCCTGCTAATAGCCAACGTGATAATGTTTTACTTTCTCAATCTAAACCTAAGTACCTCAATGGTTATAAAGTGGATTACAAAGGCATCAAACAGCCTACACTGCCTCTCAAAGACTTGTTTATCGTAGAAAAAAATCCCGCTCAAATCAAAATTGCTTTTAAAGATTCTTTGAACGAGCTTTATGCCTTAGCTTTTCCAACTGAATTTTTTGAACTTACTAACCAATCATTTTTTAAAAATGTATCAAAACAAGAATTAGACTTGGAAAAAGTACGTTCTTTCATCAGTCAGAACATCAGAATTTTAAGACCGAAACTTATCAACAATCGTCAGCAGTATGTTTTATTGTTTACAAGCTTAAAAGATAGCAGTGACCAAGCATGGTTGTACCCCGAAGCAGAAATTAACGAAAGAATGGGGCTTATAGCTCATCCGGATAGAAAAATAGAATGGTTTAAAGATGTTTATGTCCATGTGACCTCTGTACCAAGTGATGAACAGGAACCCAAGATTACGGATAACGTGTACAAGATGGCGTTAGGAGAAAGTGTAAATTTATCTACCGGTGCCATCATGAAAGCTAATGCTTTGTATAAAGTAGAAGGAGAACCTCAGTATGCTCAGTATGAAGTAGTTGCAAGAGCTGAATTAAAAATTACAAAAGATAATCAAGAATTTACTGCTAAACCTGCGTTCATGGTAGACAAAAAAGGAAATGTTAGAACAGAAGTATTTCAGTTACCACCATTAGGAATGCAATTCGGCTTTATAGGTATTGAACCCAAAGCAGGCAAAATTCATATACGTGTCATAGAACAACTTCCCCCTGATGACAGAATTACCATTAAAGCGATTGCAAAACCTTTCATCAATATTTTGTGGCTTGGTACTTTTATTTTAGCCGTTGGCTTTTTCCTGGCATTTTTAAGAAGATTAAGAAATTAGTAACTACTGCTTTCCATTAAATATTCTCCAAATTTACTTTATTTTTGTGAAATGGCAAAAGCAAAAAGTATTTACCAATGTAATGTATGCGAAGCAGAATTCAGTAAATGGGTAGGAAGATGTACTTATTGTGGTTCATGGAATACCGTTCACGAAGTTTTAAAGTCTAAACCTACGAAACCTATTATGGAGAACTTTTTAGATTTGCCCCCAAAAATATCGGAAATTGAATTTCTTTATGAAGACAGAATTTTACTTCCTGACCAAGAGCTCAATAGAGTTTTAGGCGGTGGATTGGTCAAAGGTTCTATGGTGGTTTTAGGTGGTGAGCCAGGCATTGGAAAATCTACCTTAGCACTGCAATTAGCATTAAGTTTTCCTTTGGCTACCAAAGTGTTATATGTATCAGGTGAAGAATCTGAAAAACAAATCAAGCTACGGGCAGAAAGACTGCCTACGTATAATCAGGAAGTTTTTATTTACGCTGAAACAGCCATAGAAAATATTTTACGCATAGCAGAAGCTATGTACCCTGAACTAATTATTATAGACTCCATTCAAACCGTTTATTATTCAGAAATGGAATCTGCCCCTGGTAGTATTGCACAAGTTCGTGAGTGTACTCAAAAAATCCTCAAATTTGCTAAACAAAAAGAAATTCCTATTATCATTATTGGGCATGTTACCAAAGAAGGCTATTTGGCAGGACCTAAAACCTTAGAACACATGGTAGATACCGTGATTACCTTTGAAGGTGATAGACACCTGAATTACAGAATGTTACGATGTTCTAAAAATCGTTTTGGCTCTACCCTTGAACTAGGTATCTATGAAATGACCTCCCAAGGCTTAATCCCAGTGCCTAATCCCTCGTTATTATTTTTGAGCCCTGATGAAAAAAATTTAAGTGGCGTAGCCATTGGTACTTCACTTGAAGGAAACAGAGTATTGTTATTGGAGTGCCAAGCATTAGTGACTGATGCAACCTTTGGAAATCCGCAACGGGCGGTTACTGGTTTAGACCCTAAGCGTATGAACTTAATTTTGGCCGTTTTAGAAAAAAAAGCTCGCCTAAAATTAGGAACAAAAGATGTTTTTTTGAATGTTACCGGTGGGCTTAAAGTAGAAGACCCTGCTACCGATTTGGCTTTTGCGGCTGCTATTGCCTCTTCTTATTACGAAACTCCCTTAGACAAAAAAACTATTTTCATCGGTGAAATCGGTTTAACCGGAGAAATTCGCTCATCTTCACGACTTGAACAACGTATTAACGAAGCTGAAAAATTGGGCTTCCAAAGGGTTATTCTTTCAAAATACGCTCAAAAAGAAGATTGGCTCCCTAAAACTTCTTTAGAACTCTTATTCTTTGATAAACTGGATGAAGCTATTCGCTTTTTTATTTGATTTGAAAAAAAACCTATTTTTCTCAGCCTTAGTCTCCAACAAAAGGTTAATAATCAAAATGTTGCAATTAACATCTGTACAATTGCACAAGGAATGTATTTTCTGAAATTAGAAACAAAAGGTAATTGCAAAGTTTATAAAATCATTAAAAAATAAAAACAGACGCAAAACTAAAGCTAAATTAAGATTTGCCTATAATAAGGTTTGCAAAATGCTTTTAACTTTTGCATCCAAAATAGAAGTAGTAGGCTGAATACTTTCCACTACTTTACCTTCTTTATTGATAATAAACTTTTGGAAATTCCATTGTACGGGAGCATCTATCACACCATTCAATGATTTTTGGGTTAAGTATTGGTATAAAGGGTGAATATCTTCGCCCTTTACAGATATTTTAGCAAACATAGGAAAAGTTACACCGTAATTCTTTGTACAAAATTCTTTAATTTCAGAGTTTGTTCCTGGTTCTTGAGCTCCAAAATTATTGGCAGGGAACCCTAAAATTACTACGCCCTTATCTTTGTATTGTTCATAAAATTCTTGAAGCTCTGCATACTGCGGTGTGAGCCCACATTTTGAAGCTACATTCACAATAATCACCACTTTACCTTTGTATTCACTCAAAGATACCTTCTTTCCGTCAATATTGACCACCTCAAAATCGTATATCGTTTGCATATTCTTTGTTGATTGTTTAGGATTATTCTGACACTGTACCATTAAAAAACTTAATAACCAAATTCCGAGAAAAGTTATTTTTTTCATACACGTCTTAACAAACAAAGTGATAAAAAAATTCCATTACTTATCAGTTTATTTTTTGATGAACACGTTAGAAATAACACCAATCAAAATACATGCTATGCCTAACAATTGCATACCGCTTAACTTTTCATTATAAAAAACGAATCCTAAAATGATTGCGTATAAGATGCCTAAGTAGTTCAAAATACTGATACCTGCTAAAGCTTCTAATTGATAGGCTTTTGTCATAGAAACTTGGGCAATTTGCGTTAAAATAGACATCAAGAGCACTAAAATCAACTCTTTTATTCCTAAGGGTTTCCATTCCAAAATAGCAAACGGCAAGGATAAAATCATCGAAATAAATACAAAGTAAAAGCCCTAATCGTCAAACAAATTAGAGTCTTTAAAGGGGAGAAAAGATTTTTTAAGATGTTGATAAGCGAGGGAAGTAGCTACTCTACCGCGAGGGGTTCTTTTAATTAGCCCTTGCATAATTAAAAAAGGTTCATAAACTTCTTCAATAGTTTCGGGGTCTTCGCCGCAAGCAGTAGCAATCGTAGAGAGCCCGACAGGTCCTCCTTGAAATTTATCAATGATAGTACTCAAAATTTTGATGTCCATTTGGTCAAGCCCCATAGAATCCACTTCAAGAGCATTTAAAGCAAATAAAGTGATATTCATATCAATTTTTCCGGAGCCTTTAATTTCTGCGAAATCACGCACGCGCCTTAGCAAGCGGTTAGCAATTCTAGGTGTACCTCTGCTTCTTACAGCAATTTCATAAGCGGCATTTTCATCAATAGGCACATTTAAAACTTTTGCAGAACGAAGAATAATTCTTTGTAGGTACTCAGGCGAATAGTATTGAAGCCTTGCTTGAATACCAAAACGAGCTAAGAGCGGAGCCGTTAGTAGCCCTGTACGAGTAGTAGCCCCAATCAAAGTAAAAGGATGAATAGCAATTTGTATACTTCTTGCATTTGGACCGGATTCAATCATGATATCAATATGAAAATCTTCCATAGCAGAATACAAATATTCTTCAACAACGGGGCTTAAACGATGTATTTCATCAATAAAAAGCACATCCAAAGGTTCTAAGTTAGTTAAGAGCCCTGCTAAATCTGCGGGTTTTTCTAATACAGGTCCAGAAGTGGTGTGAATATTTACACCTAATTCATTTGCAATGATGTAAGAAAGCGTAGTTTTTCCGAGCCCCGGAGGACCGTGTAAAATGACGTGGTCTAAGGCTTGTTTCCTTTTTTTGGCAGCTTGAACAAAAACCTCTAAATTATTACGTAAAGCTTCTTGCCCCTCAAACTCCTTGAATGTTTTCGGTCTTAATACAATTTCTTCATTATCCGACTGATATGCATTTAAGTTTTCATTTTTATACATTTTCGTAGTTTATACTTTATTCCATCCTTTTTTTACATTTTCTTGAATGAATTCCTGGTAAATTTGTTGAATTTGAGCTTTATCATTAGAAACTTTGACTTCTATTTTGAGTTCATCGGCACGCCCGGGGCTATAATCGGTAAAAGTAGCAACATAGGCAGGATAAATGCCGCTTTCTTCTTTATTGGTTTTCCATAATAAAAATTTACGAACAGATTTCATTCCTTTAGTTTCTTTTACGTAAACTTCCCTTTCTAATAGTTGAGATTTGTTTAATTTTAGGTTACGGCTTTCTAATGATGGAAGTTCAAGCCAGTCCGTAATTTGTGCTAAGCGAACATCCAAAGGATTGGGAGTTTTATCGGTTCTGATACGTTCAAACACAGGGTTTATAATACTGAATGCAGGCATGCGCCCTTGTAAAGTAAAACCAAAGCTTTCTACGTATTGAAGCAAAGGCTTAAAAATATAAGATCCCTCGGAAGTTTCAGGGATAGCATCTAAAAAGCCTATTTCAATGACAATTTCAGGTTTAACAAATTGAATGGCAACCCCCGATTTACTCGGTTCAATATACTCTGAATCAACGTGTTTTGATTTCAGGTTTTCATAAAACCATTTACGATCATCCGACGTAAACCCAGTACCTACTTTAGCAAAAGGCAAAAATTGCCCATCTTCCAACCTAAGGGCTACTAACAAATCACGAATTTCTCCTTCCACTTTATCAGATTCCGCATAACCTATTACAACGGCATCCAGCGTATGATACGGCTTGATTTTATAAGCAAAATGATCCGCTGAACGTATAACTAAACCTTCTTTACCTTCTTTGGTAACCCATTCCTCAAAATAATTTTGTATTTCAGACCTTGATTCAATTTTTTTATGTTTAGGGATATTGACAAGCTTGCCTTTTGAAAAAAAATGATTTAATTGCTTATAAAGATCTTTAGCAGGCTCAAAATATTTTTTCCCTTGTAACTGATAAATATCGAACACTGAAATTTTGATTTTTTCAAGGTCTTTTTCGTTATTTGGAGCATCAAGGATTTTTGTGACATCAAAAGAGCGAGGTCTTGGTACATCTGCATAAACTTCACAAGCAAAAGTAGCATTGGTTATTGAATGTGATTTTAAGATTTGTTCAATTTCTTTAAGAACCGGTAAACCATAACGAACTTTTCCACGGGGGTTTATTAAAAAGCAATGGTCATTCTCCCAAAAAAGCATATAAAAATGCCCATCAATTTTTTCAGTTACTATGTAATACTCAGAGCTGTGTATGTTTTGAGCATCTTGAATTAATAAAGAACGGTAACGCGATGCTATATTTTTTTTGTAGGCGAAAGTAATTTGGGTATACTGATTATTTTCTACGGTTCCGTAGCGATACTCTTGAAAGCTTGGTTGCAAAATATTTATATCAATCATGGGGAATACCTTTAAGTTCTATGTTAGAAAGATGCAAAATTAAGATATATTTGTCATTTTGAATACGACCTTCTAAAAAGCCGCGGTAAGGCTTACCGTTATTAGCCATAATCAAAGGGGCACCTTTTGCATCAGCACCGATAAGCATCAAAGCATTTTTTTCGTGTAATTGCTTCGCCATGTCATATAAAAAATCATAAGTAAGACCGCTAGTGTGCTTGAGTTGGTATTTACGGACAAAAACAAATTTCTGTATAGCTTCCGTTTTGGGAATATATTTTCCTGTCCATACTAAGGGTTTGCCTTCTACTGCAATGTTAGCTGGAATATCCTCAGGTATTTTTTCTTCTATGGGTTCATTTTTGGCGTTATACTTGATTTCACGAATAGTTACATGATGAACAATTTTTTGTTCAGAATTTACTAAAACTTTGGAAGTATTTTTTAAGAATCTGCCCGTTACTTCTATGTTTACTTCTGGATCCTCTCGAATAAGAGCCTCTGCAAGAGAATTGCCCTCTCCATATCTTTCTTTTAATGTAGGTAAGGCTTCTTTATTAGAGAATTTAACAATTTTATAGGTATAAGTTTTTTCTTTGTTTGGAGTAAGATAATGCCAATTTCTTTTTTTAGTAGTAAATTCCAGCTTTACGAAGCTGTCTCGTTTTTTATCATTAGAAATATTGATATTTCGCATCGTTGTTTTAATAGGACAAATTTACAAGAAATCTACTCAAAAAAGAATTTAAAATTTTTGTATTTATTTGGATTGTTTCTAAGGATCATAAAACCAACAGTTATAGAAAATTGATGTTGTTCTTTCATAGTGAGAATAAATTTTTTATCTCGTTTTTTGGGATAATTTTTTCTGTGAAATTAAAATTATTTTGGAGAGTTACAAAATCTTACTGACGAAAAAATGCAATAATGCCCCAAATGTTTTTTGATACCTTATGAAAAATATCAATAATAACAATGAAATGCGGTGATAAAAAGAGAAGGGTGGGAATGCTTTCTCAAACCTATAAAATTTAAAATTTAATTTATTGATAACCGATGCTTACTGCTGCACAACCACCTTAATACATAGTCCGTATTCTTCTGACTTTAAAAAGTACATACCACTTTCCAAATCATTTATTACAACTCTGTCCGAATTTGAAAAATCAATGTTTTTAATTTTTCTGCCCATTACATCTGTCAGATACAAGTTTTTCCTGTACGGAGAGAAAATGGTAAATAATCCATTATTGGGATTGGGATAGACACTTATTTCGCTTATAATACTTTTCCAATCATTTTTTGAATAATCTTAGCATAATTATTACTTTTGTAACTGAATAATCGGAATATATGTATAGTAATATTGAAATTCGTTGGAAACAGCGTTTTCAAAATTTTGACAAAACATTTAAAAAACTTAAAGAAGCATGCGAAAAGGAAAATCTTAATGAATTAGAACGAAATGGCCTCATTCAGCGTTTTGAATTCACAATAGATTTATCCTGGAAAGTGCTTAAAGATTATATGGAAAGCAAGGGCTTTGTTTTCAAGCCGTCTCCAAAAGACACCTTTCGGGAAGCCCAAAACGCAGGACTGATAAATTATGCACAAATTCTTATTGATGGTCTAAATATACGCAATGAACTTTCTCATGATTATGATGGATTAAAATTTGAAAAATCTGAACACATCATAAAAACTCAAATTCTCCCCGCATTAGAAAAATTACATCAATTCTTTACACAAGAGTTTTCAAATAACCAACATGAATAAAAGCATTATAGAAAATACATTTGGATTATCAGAAAGAGACATGCATACGCTCTTTCAGATTTTTTCAAAATATCCTGAGATAAAAACAATTTACATTTTTGGTAGCCGAGCAAAAGGGAATTTCAAACCAGGAAGTGATATTGATTTAGCCATAATGAATGACAATGTAAATTTTTCAACTATCCTTCATTTAAAAAATGATTTGGAAGAAAGTTCCCTACCCTATAAAGTTGATTTAGTTTATTTTCAAGACCTTACCAATCCTGATTTTATTGAACATATTCAACGAGTTGGTAAATCATTTTATCAAAGAAAAGATTAATACATTTCAAGTTTTATCACTACTTCTTATGTAAATTCCATTCCTTAATTTGAATGTATTTTTCTAATTTTTCTTCAATATCATCTGATAATTGAGGGGAAAAATCAATGTTTTTTATTTTTTCAATACTATCAACACTTACAGCATAATCCATTAATTTTAAATTTGATTTTTTATTTGGAATAATAAAACCAATCATTTTCCAGTGTTTGACACTTGTTTGGGGGTTGAGCCGCTCTTTCCCGCTTCAATTCTGATGTCTTATTTCAATTTTCCGAAAAATGTAGTGAACAAATTTGTTAAAAAAGTTAATAAATTCCCCTAAATAACATCTTAATTAAATTTGCGTCGGGAACTTTAATCCTTCGCCCTATGTACATCTAAATCACCAAAAACACTAAAGGACAAGCTTACTATCACCTCGTTGAGTCATATCGCCACAACGGCAAAGTCAAACAACGTACGCTGATGTCCTTCGATAAAGTAGACGATAACCGTATCCAAATAAACGAAGTTAAAGGAGTTAAGTTCGTTATTAGCGATAACTGTAAGAATTGGGAAGAAGCGAATTTGGGTAAGGACAGATATAAGAGAGAATGCGGTGAAGGTAATGAAGGCACTGAATATGAAGATACCACCAAAGATTTTAAAAGTAGAAGAAGAGGTTGAAAAATAAGATAGAATAGAAAAACATACAAACGGATAAAAATGTAGTGCACAAGGAAAAATTTGATGAGCCATAGATTATCAATTACATTGATGAATCTGATATTACAAAAAAATATGAAAAAATAAGGTTTTCAGGGGCGATTTCCACTGTTCATAAGCAAGGATATTCGGTATTAGATTCTACTGTAAAAGCATTAATGGGAGAACCTGTTAATTTATTTCAACCCTGCTTCGTAGAAACAAAAAATCATTGAAAATAAAAAAAGGCTGGCTAACTACCAGCCTCTGTAAGAAACACGCACGAATTACTCAATGTTGATACGATTAGTTTTCACTTCAGGTTGTTTTTTAGGGATGGTAATCAGCAAAATACCGTCTTTGGATTGAGCTTTGATGTTTTCTTTGTCTACATTATCAGGCAAAGTAAAACTTCTTGAAAAAGCTCCGTAGTAAGATTCTACTTTTCTCCAAGATTTGTCAGATTCTTCTTTATTGAACTTTCTTTCACCACTGATACTCAATAAATTTCCTTCTAATTCAATTTTAATATCTTCTTTATTGACACCAGGTAATTGAACAGAAAGCTCAAAAGCTTCTTTGGTTTCGGCAATATCCACTTTGGGTGAAAAGCCGCTACTTATTACAGGAAACTGAAAGAACTCATCAAACCATTTATCAAAAGGTCTGAGCCATACATTTTGGAAAGGTTTCATTTCGTTACTCATATTTTTTAAGTTTTAATCTATTTTTTACTAATCTAATTCTGTGCCAATTTAAAAAATATGACAAAATGACATAATTTTGTAACATAATGACAAAGTTCTTTTATGAACTAATTTTTGCTTGAAAATTCAAAAAATACTTCATTTTAATAAAAACAGCTTTTTTTCAAGGCACTTTTTTAAAAAAAGATATTGTTTTTTCAGAAATAGTATTTATTTTTGCGGCATATTTAAAAAAATGGGCAAAAATTTAAGATACTTAGCTTTAGAGAAAATTCAATCCCGAGAATGGCAAGCATCACCAAATACCACTAAAAGTTCAGAAATCTTTGGAGAATTGGTTTTTAGCAAAGAAGTTATGCTGCAATATTTACCGGAAGCAGTGGTAGAAATGCTGTATTCAAAAGATTCGGGACCTATCAAAAGAGAAACTGCCAATTTAGTAGCCAACGCCATGAAAACTTGGGCTATATCTAAAGGGGCTACGCATTACACGCACTGGTTCCAACCTTTAACAGGTTTGACAGCAGAAAAACATGACGCTTTTTTTGATTTAGAAAATGGGAAACCGATAGAAAAATTTAGTGGTTCCAATTTAGTACAACAAGAGCCAGATGCATCTTCTTTTCCGAGTGGTGGTATACGCTCAACCTTTGAAGCGCGTGGATATACCGCATGGGACGTTACCTCACCCGCTTTTATTGTCGGTACTACTTTATGCATTCCTTCTCTTTTCATTTCCTACACGGGCGAAACCTTAGATTACAAAACTCCATTGCTCCGTACTATTCATGCAATAGACAAAGCCGCAACCCAAGTCTGTCAACTTTTAGATAAATCCATTGAAAGCGTCAATGTAACCTTAGGACCCGAACAAGAGTATTTTTTAATAGATGAAGCACTATTTTATGCTCGCCCGGATTTAGTCATGACAGGAAGAACGTTGATTGGTTCTGCTCCTGCGCGTGGGCAACAACTGGAAGACCATTATTTTGGAACTATCCCTAATCGTGTGATGAGTTTTATGATGGAAGTAGAACGAGAATGCCTTAAACTCGGTATCCCTGTAAGAACAAGACACAACGAAGTTGCCCCAGGTCAATACGAGTGTGCACCAATCTTTGAAAGTTTAAACGTCGCTAATGACCATAATTTACTGATGATGGTCATCATGGAAAAAGTTGCTAAAAAACATCACCTCAAAGTTCTTTTTCATGAAAAACCTTTCGCAGGTGTGAACGGCTCCGGTAAACACAATAATTGGAGTTTAGTTACTAATACCGGAAAAAATCTTTTATCGCCTGGTAAAACTCAACGTGATAACCTAATGTTTTTAATTTTTTTAGTGAATACCATCAAAGCCATTTATAAAAATGCAGATTTATTACGTTCTAGCGTTGCTTCTGCCTCTAATGACCATCGCTTGGGTGCAAATGAAGCTCCTCCTGCCATTATTTCAGTTTTCTTAGGTAGCCATCTCGATAATATTCTTAACCAACTTGAGAATGCTTCCCTTGAAAATATTGAATTTGTCTTTAAATCCGAAATTAAACTCGGTATACAAAAAATTCCGGAAATCATGAAAGACAATACAGACCGAAACCGTACATCTCCTTTTGCATTCACGGGAAATAAATTTGAATTTCGGGCTGTTGGTGCTTCTGCTAATTGTGCTATCGGCATGGTTATCCTGAATACCATCGTAGCTAACCAACTGAATGCTTTTTATGAAGAAGTTACTTCCCTGCTTGATAAAGGCACACCCAAAGAAACTGCTATTCTTACAGTCTTAAAAAAATATATCTCTGAAAGTAAAAACATTCGTTTTGAAGGAAATAATTATTCCGAAGAATGGAAACAAGAAGCAGCTCGCAGAGGTCTTAATAATATTACTAAAACACCACAAGCTTTAAAAGCAATTATCAGTGAAAATTCTATTCAAGAGTTTACCCAACTCGGTATCCTTACAGCACATGAACTCCATGCTCGTTATGAAATTCGTACCGAAACTTACATCAAAAAAATTACTATTGAAAGTAAAGTCTTAGAAGAGCTCATTCATCAATACGTTTTACCGGCTGCTTTGGAGTACCAAAAACTTATTTCAGAGACCATCGGAAACCTTATTCAACTCGGGCATCATAAAGATGATTACCAATTACAAACTGATTTACTCAAAGAAATCAATTACCATATTAACGAAATCCACAAAAATTTAAAAAATATGAAGTCCGAATGGAATGAAATACAAAAACTGATAGATTTAGGAGAGAAAGCAACTTTTATTGCAGAGAATATTACACCTTATTTTGATGTAATTCGTAAGCATGCAGATGCCTTAGAAAGTATCCTCCCTGATGATTTTTGGAAATTACCCAAATATAGAGAACTACTTTTCATCAAATAAAAAGAATAAAATCTAAATATTGCGGAATAAACTTCATCTGAATACAAGTAAAATAATGTATTGAACTCATTGTTCAAGAAAATAAAATTTTTTTGAAAAAAAATTTGGATATTAAAAAAAAGTAGTTTATATTTGTACCGTAAATTCATAAAGATATGAAAAGTAGCGTACTTAATTTAATGGTTTTCCTTGCGGGAAGTTTTTGCGTGCTTAATGCACAAGTATTTACGAACAATGGTGCCACAGTTCACGTACAATCCGGAGGACTGATCTATATCAAAGGTGGTTTGTTGAACCGAGATAATGGAACAAATCACGGGGAAATTAAAAATTACGGCGACATTTGGTGTGCCAATGGTTCTGGGACCTTCTATGGTGATTTTGATAATACCAATGGTGCCGATATGAACCTAGAAAATGGTTCCAACTTTTATGTAGCTCGTAATTTTACTAATGATGCTAATTTGTATTCAAAATTAGGCAGTAATGTACATTTTAATGGAAACACTAACCAGATTTACACCCGTACAAGTAATGCCAACCAGTTTGACGAACTTTATAGAGTTTATATAAACAATAGTGCAACGGGAAATAATGGCGTACAATTAGCATCAGGAAGTACCATATCTAACATGAAAATCAAAAATCAATTAAACTTCCAACAAGGTATTATTATTACCGATTTGCCTACGGCTGATGCATACCCATACACGCCGGGTGCAGCAGGAAGTGGTAATTACGTAGAAGTACAAAACGCGGCTACTAGTGCAATTACAGGTTACAATCCATCCAGTTATTCTAACAATTACATTGCAGGTATTCTTAGAAGAGCTTTACCTATGACAGCTCAATTAGTAGAGTTCCCTGTGGGTGGTTTAAGAGCTAATCCTGCCACGGAAAAGGAGATGAACCAAATCGGTTTTGACTTTACTGCTGCCCCAAATTATGGTACTTACCTCACTGTATATTTCAGACCTTTACATTCAGGTACTCCTAATAACATTGCAGAATGCGGTAACGATGGCTACGATGCTTGGATAGGCAACGGTAGATGGATAGTAATACCAGATGATAATACGGGTACAGCAACTTATAACGTTAGAACCCATCCAAGAAACTATAATGCTACTTATGCTACTTTAAATTATGCACAATATACAGGTAATGCTTCTGCAACCGTACAAAAGGCAGCCACCGGTTCGACTACCTGGAATGTCCAGGGTACTTGTAACCCATCGTCTACGTTAAACCCTATGTCATCAGCTCTTGTTATAAGAAATGGACAAAGTGGTTTCTCTGAATTTGCGGTAGCAGTAGATGACGATAGACCATTCCCCGTGGAAATGCTTCCTTTAGTAGCTGTTCCGGATAATACTAACCAGATTATCAAACTATATTGGTCTACTCAATCAGAGGTGAATAACGCAGGTTTTGAGATTCAAAGAAGTTTAGATGGAACAAACTTCGCAAAAATTCATCCGGGTGCATGGGTCAATGGTCAAGGAAATTCTAATTCGCAAGTTAATTATACTTATGATGACGATAAAGTGGAGGCTAATGTTAAATACTACTATCGTCTAAAACAAATAGATTATAACGGTGCTTACAAATATTCTAATATTGCAGAAGCTATTTTATCCAAAGATTTCCAATTTGGCGTAGTATTCTATCCTAACCCTACACAAGACATCATGAACTTAACTATAACCTCTGATAAAGAACAAACTATTAACCTCGTTCTTTACAATGCTATCGGGCAACAAGTCTTCGACGAAATGTATAATGTACAACCTGGTGCTACTAACATTCAGTTGAATGCTTTCAATAACCTCTCTAAAGGTGTTTACACTGCCGTTATCAGTAACGGAACTGAAGTGATTTCTCATAAATTGGTCAAAATTCAATAACGAGATATTCTTACTTGGTGGATGGCTATCGTATAACGGTAGCCATTTTCTTTTTATAACTCACTTAAAACAATAATAAATGGAAGGCACCCATAAAACTAATTCAATCCAAACTCTGTGGTAATGCTTTCCATAGAGCCATAAATAAAAATGAAGCAAAGTCATAAAAATGAAACAAAGCCCATAAGCCCATTCTAAGCTTAATAAAACAAAAGAAAATGCTCCTGATAGAACAAAAAGAATAGCAATCCAAGTTTCGTGTTTTTTCCATTGAGCAAAAGAAGGAACCTTCAAAGCAGTATCAATTTCTTTATCCCATGAGGAAATAATCCATAAGTTTAAGAGAGCTTGAACAAATAAATTCAAAAATGCTACGCCATTCATCAAAGAAAAATGGTATACCAAAGGATAAATCCATAAAACCAAAGTGTAAATGGTCGCTACAGAAAGTTCTTTTAGGTATTTGAGTATGGAATATTCCTTCAAAAAATGATATAAGAAAAAATAAACTACAATTGCAATTCCACCGTATAGCCCTAAAAAATAAACCTGCGAGGAAGAGAATAAAAGACCTTTTATAATCAAACAAAGCGTTAAAATGAAGTCAAAAACTAAAATTAAAAGAAAGTTTTTTTTATAGAAAACATGTTTTGGGGTTATAAGTTGTTTGAGGGAGTATTTGTAAACATCTAAAAGCCTATCCGTCCAATAAATCATAAGAACAGCGACAGGAAGTAAAATAAAAAAATCAGGCGGAAAAGAAAATTGCGTAAATTTTTGAATAGCAAGAACTTGAATGATTGTTCCAATAGCCACATCAAAACTTAAAAAATGAAATACATCAACAAATTTTGTAAGTTTCATTGCTTGCGAGTGCGAATTTTATAGAACCGAAACCCACCCGATTGGTATAAAAATTGAAATTGATTAGCAAATTCTTTTTCAAAAGAAAAATAATCCTTTAATTTGACTGCTACATAAATGGTTGGGCGAGGTTCATGATGGATAACCCATGAAAGTTCATTTTGAAGAGCATTCTGGGGTAAAATTCTTCCATAAAAATAATGTGCGTAAGATTTATAGCCATAAGTAACCAAGTAAGCCTTTTCATGGGCATGTTGACGCCAAAAGTTTACGGCAGCCGTTTGCGTGAAAATAGCAATCTTAGGTACAATGTAGTAATTTAACAAATTAAGAAATAACGGCGTCCCTAAGCTAAAAACTATTAAAAAAACAAAAGTTTTTCGTAATATTAGCAAAATAAGACCTGTCAAGCAAATAAAAAAATAAAAAATACCAATTAAATACTCGCCCCCGAGCCAATTTAATGGAATTTTCATCGCATCTTTTACATGAATGTCATGGATTAAGTATTCATAATTTTGAATATATGGAGCAAAATAAAGAATTAAGGTTACGCCTAAGCCAAAAATTACAGTGCAAAGTGCATAAATAAAGTAAGTATGCCAAGGAAATTTTAGGTCTTCTTTGATTTGATAGTACAAAAAGGAAGCAGCAAGGTAAACACCGGGGAAGTAAGTCATAGAAGAGTAATGCACAATTTTAGTTTTTGCAATACTAAAAACAATTAGGACAACCCAAAACCAAACGACCATAAATTTTCTTACTAATCGTTCGGAATGTCTTTCAGGAAGTTCTTTCATACCGGGGATAAAAAAGCTTGACATAGGAAAACATCCTAAAAAAACAATCAAAAAATGATAATAAAAAGGTTGCTCGTGCCCTGCGACGGGCTTTGTATACAATTCTATTTGGTATTGAATAAATTTTTCTAAAAACCATGAGCCATGAACGTAAGTTTCCCAACCAAACCATGAACCTACTACCAATAAATAGCTAATCGAGAATAAAAGAATTTGTGCCAATCTGATGACCCAGTTTTGGTAAAGTAATAAAAAAAGGAAATAAGTTAAGACCAAAATAAGTAAGGCAACAGGACCTTTGGTTAAGGTGGCAAGCCCTATCCAGAAGCCGGCTTTCAAGGCAGCCCATTTTTTAACAGTTTTTTCCCACGGCAATAAACGACGTGTTTCAGAAATAACTTGCTCATAACGAATAACATGGTATAAACCTAAAAAAATAAATAAATTGAAAGCAGGGTCAATGATGGAGGTTTTAAAATAAAAATGCGGTAAAATAGAAATAAAATACAACAAAACAAGTAACCTGCCAAAAGTTACATCTTTAATTTGAGTTCCTGTTTTATATAAGCTAACTAGTGTAAAACCACCGATTATAGCATTAGGAAATCTTGCTGCAAATTCATTGATTCCAAAAATTTTCATAGAAAGAGCTTGCAACCAAAAAAATAATGGCGGTTTTTCCCAAAAAGGTTGATAATTGATTTGAACACGAAAAAAATCGCCAGTGATAAGCATTTCTCTTGCTGACTCGGCAAAATTGATTTCATCCCAATCAAATAAACGATTAAAACCTAATAGAATGGAGTAAATACTTACACTAAGAATAAAAATCCAAAATTGCTCATTTCCACGTGGGATTTTACTGGTATTCATTCACGCTTTGCTATTGACTAAAATTTTGCAAAGTTAAAGAAAACCTTGTTCAAACTCCTTACAGTTTTTAAAAAGAAAAACACCTGAATTTAAGTGTAAATGAACAACATAAAAGTATTCATGATTTTAAAAAGAATTAGCGAATTTAAGATGAAGTAAACCGAAAATTGCTACGAAAAATAATAAATTTTTTTAAAATTACCTTGAAGATAAGTAAAAATTCATGTTCATTGGTGTAATTCTTGGCTTAAAATAAAAGGTAAAAAGTTCAAATTTGTATAAATTTTAATTTGGAATTGCATAGATTTGGTTAAATTTTATAGATAATGTACCAGATATTTTCCTACCTTTTTACTTTTGTAACGACTCAAAAATAAAGGCATTTTTTCTTTCCATTCCTTAAAAATACCGTGAGGGTCAATGATGTATTGAGGATTATTTCGGAGTAGTTCTTTATATAAATCGGAAAGTTCTTCAGGCTTAGACCATAAAGTAAGTTTATTTTTGTGAGCATTGAGCCAGTTCATTTTATAGTATGTTAAACTGAAATTGACGTATTTTAAGGCACAAGTTTTACGAAGTTTAAAATAAAGTACTGGCTGAAAATCAGCGATAAAAATCTTTTTTAGATGAGGATAAGCTTCTAAATCATTCAAAAGTAATTTTTCTTGGGGCGAATAATGAAGCTCTTCAAATTTAGAATGAACCCAGCCGTTTGGCTTTATATAAGGCTTTATCCATTCAAAACGATTGGAAGAGGAAACAAAATAAAAAATTCCGAGAGTAAATAAAGGAAAAACGAAATTCAATAGTAATAAAGTGCTACCCCATTTTTTTCTTGTTAATGCAAAATAAATTGCATGAATAAGTAAAAAAGGTAAAATCTGAATAAAATAATGCAAATAAAGCCTACTTCCACCTAAAAGAATAGCCATTCCTGCGGTAATAGTCATAGACAACAGCAATGTTTCAATTTTTCTTTGACGGATATTCATGCTATAAAACTTTGCCCTGTAATGCACTATACCTAAAGTGCCTAAAATGATTACAACCCCATAGTTCTTTAAGTACTCCTGTAAACCATGAATAAAACTCACTTCTTCACCGAAGTTCTTTCCTACTCGCATATAATCAAAGTTATACAAAAATCCTATGTCTAAAAATTCGTTAAGGCTATCTGTAAAATAGAGGTTCAAGAAAACTACCAACATAACGGTCATAAAACCTAAAAAAATGGTTAAAAGCTCGGCAGGTTTAAAATTATGAAACAAAAATACACCTAACATAAGCCCTATTAAGTTTAATACTCCTTGGTATTTAAGCCCCATACACAAAGCCCCTAAAATGCCTATCCAATATAAATATGACCATTTTTTTTCACCTTCTATAAAATAAAAACAAGCATACAAAAGCATAAAAAGTGACGGTAAAAGCATCAAATGTTCTGCGTTCAATTCATTCGCATACCATGGACTTAAGCTCAATAAACTCAGTAATATCCCAGGCCATATGTGAAAAGACTTAGAAAATCTATAATAATAGAACAACTGATTGAATATCAAACATGTAATAAAGTAGTAAATAATAGAAAAAACTCGTAAACCCAAGAATACATAATCCCCAAAAATTCTTACAAAAAGAGTATAAAACCCAATTAGAATGGGAGGTTTATTATCCCAAGCGTCCACATACATCACTCCACCTGAAGTAATTTTCTGTGCACATAAAACATAAATGGATTCATCTATTCCATAAAAATTTTCATGAAACAAAGGCAAATGTATTAAAACAATGAAAATCAATAAAATAACATATAAAACGGGATTATTATTTTCTAAAAATCGTAACACAATTTTTTTTGCAAAAATATTGCAATGTAATGAAAAAAATAATAATTTTGTGGGTTAAAAAACACATCATTTATGATAAAAGGAAACAGAAAACTTAAATTAGTGTTGATAGCCTGTTTACTATGCATGGCTAATACAACAAAACTACTTGCTCAATCAGCGGGAACGTATGTATTTACTAAAACGACAGGGAATTTTACACCTGTAAGTTCCATGACAACCATCGTATCAGGAGATGAGGTGATTTCAACGTTGCAAAACATTGGTTTTACTTTCAATTATGCTGGTGTTAATTATACCACTTATAAGGTAAGTACCAATGGGTTTATCAATTTAGGTGGAAATTTAACAAGTGCATTGTTTTTCAATCAAATCAATTCAACTACCAACCATCCAATCATAGCACCTTTATGGGATGACTTAATCTCTACGGTAGTAGCAGAAGTAACGGGAATGCCCGGAAATCAAGTACTTACAGTAGAATGGAGAAATGTAAAATGGCGTTATAACGCAGCCAGTGCAGGTTTTACTTTTCAAGCAAAATTATACGAAGCAGATGGCAAAATAGAATTCGTTTATGGAGATTCTACTGCTGCATCCAATACACCAACTGCTTCTATTGGTTTAAATTCTTCGCCGGGTGGCATTGGAAATTTTTTAAGTGTTGATGATTTAGGGAATTCCGCATCTAATTCAACTGCCTATAACAGTATAGCCATTTGGCCAGGATTAAATACTGTTTATGTTTTTCAAAAACCTGCAGTCGGACCACCTGTTCCTGACTTTTTTGCTTCTAATGTAACGCCTGGCGTCGGTGAAAATGTAACTCTAACCGATGCTTCAGTTGCAAATCCACCTGCAACTGCCTGGACATGGACCATAACCCCCAATACTTTTACATATGTTTCCGGTACCAACCAAAACTCTCAAAACCCTGTTGTGCAATTTACTCAAATGGGGCTTTACACTGTAAAATTAGTAGTAACTAATCCAATTGGAACAGATTCCATAACAAAAGTAAATTACATTAATGTAGGATATTGTACTGCTGGAGCTACTAGTACTTTTGATACCGATATAGGACAGTTTACTTTTGGTACCTTTGTAAATGGCTCTGCTACTCCTGTTACTAATAACCCTGCTGCGAATGGTACTTATTCTGATTTTACTACACTTGATACAATTCAAGTATATCAAAACTCTACTTATCCCATGAGCGTAAGCCATATTACTTCGGGATCTACTTTTTATCCTGCTTATATCAAAGTATATATTGACTATAACCAGAATGGTGTTTTTGAAGCTGGCGAAGTAGTTTTAGAAGGTGGTACCACTCAAAGTGCACCAACTATCTCGGGCAATGTATTCATTCCACCCACTGCATCCTTAGGATTTACTCGTTTAAGAGTTGTTCAAAGAGAAGGTGGAAATACTTCCACTACTCAGCCCTGCGGTACATTTACTTATGGTGAAGTAGAAGATTACACGGTGGAAATTTTACCATCTTTACCTTGCAATAATCCCCCCATTGCTGGAACAGCATCTGTAAATCCTTCTACTGTTTTCCCAGGAGACCCCGTTTATTTAAATTTAACTGGATACTCTGGATCTGTACAATGGCAATATTCTACTGATAGTATCAATTTTATCAATATCTCAGGTGCAAACACTGTTCCAGATACGCTCTATGCGGGTGGCTTAGGAACCTTTTACATTCGTGCATTAGTGTTTACCCCTAATTGTCCGCCTGATTCCTCTAATATCGTTACTATTAACGTTGTTCCTCGTACAGGTGACTTACCTTCTAATCCTAAACTTATAACTACAAACACTTACACCGATACCGATTCAACCTATGGTTACACTAATAATTACACAGGTCCAAACAATCAACCTTCTAATGATATCTTTTACCAATACATTGTTCCTTCTTGTATAGATTCCATAAATATCAATACTTGTGCAACAACTTTTGATAGTTATATTCATGTTCTGAGAAATGGGACACATGTAGCCAGCAATGACGATGGCTGTGGAGGTATAGGGGTAGGTTCTAAAATTATTTTGAATTCAACGCAATATGCACAAGGTGATACTTTGTTAATCGTAGTAGAAGGATGGAGTAATACTCAAGGCACCTATACTTTGAATTTTACAGCATATTCTAGTGCACCTGCGGCTCCTACTGCTATGAATGATACTATCTGCAAAAATACTAGTGCAACTTTAACTGCTGCTGGCACTGGTACTATTCTTTGGTATGACGTTCCTAGCGGTGGCTCTTCTATCGGTACAGGTACTACCTTTTCAACTCCCTTGCTTGATACTACCACTACTTATTACGTTGAAGCAGTAGCTGGTGCTTGTACAAGTACACGCGTTCCAGTTACCGTTTATGTTACTGATGTTCAAGCTCCTACGGCAATGAATGATACCATCTGCGTTGGTGACTCTACTACCTTAATGGCAACAGGTTCCGGAAATATTTCTTGGTATAGCGATTCCTTAGGTACCAATTTAATCGGCTCCGGTCCTACTTTCTCTACTTCTGCCCTATTTGCTGATACTACTTTCTATTTACAATCTGAATTGAATGGATGCTATAGCTCAATAGTTCCTGTTTCAGTTACCGTGAATATGCCCGGCATGGTTACTCCGAATGTTCCTGATACGGTTATGCGTGGGCAACCATTCACCGTTTCTGCTACTGGTGGCTTAACTTATCTCTGGGTTTTCGGACCTGGTGCAATCCCTGATTCTGCCTCTGGTCCCGGACCTCATACTGTAGTAATGAACATTCCCGGTATATGGTTTATTAAATTGTATTATACAGTTGAATGTGGCGGACCCGGCTTAGATTCCCTAATCATTCCTATTTATGTGGATCCAGGAACCAGCGTAAACAATCCTGTATTCCATTATGTGAACCTTTATCCTAATCCTAACCATGGTTCTTTCCAATTTACAGCTACCCTCATGAAAAACTCTAATGTTACCTTAGAAATCTACAATAGCCTCGGACAAAATGTTTATAGTCGTTCTTACCAGGATGTTAATGTTATCCGTGAACATCTCCACTTGAACCTACCCGCCGGCATTTACACTTATCAACTAATAAGCCATGATGCTGTTCATTCAGGTAAATTTGTTGTAGATTAAATTTAATTGAAATAAATGACAAACCCATCCTATATTTGGATGGGTTATTTTTTTGTATTTTAAAAAAATCTTGCCACGTAACTAAAGTTACAGAAATAAACTCTTATTTTTCATATTTTTACGATAAGTTTTGAATTCATATGGAAAATGAAAATATTGTTTGCTGTAAAACTACTTGTGAGAATCCGTTAGACCAAAATTATTGGAATGAAAAATGGTTAAATAATGAAACGGGATGGGATATAGGGCAAGCCTCACCTCCTATTGTAGAATATATGAAGCAATATCCCAACAAAAATATAAAATTTCTTATTCCTGGTTGTGGTAATGCTTATGAAGCTGAATTCCTTTATAAAAATGGTTTCCGTGATATTACTCTGATTGACATAGCCCCAAAAGCAGTAGAAATATTACAAGAAAAGTTCAAAAATAACCCTGAAATTAAAGTTCTCTGTCAAGATTTTTTTAAGCATACAGGTAACTACGATTTAATCATTGAACAAACGTTTTTTTGTGCTATTCCGCCAGCACGTAGAAAAGAATATGCTGAAAAAGCTTTTTCTTTATTAAATCCTAATGGAAAGCTTATTGGAGTTTTGTTTGATAAACAATTTAACCAACCTTTTCCGCCTTTTGGAGGCTGTCCTTGTGAATATAAACCTATTTTTCAACCCTTTTTTGAAATCAAAACCATGGAAACCTGTTATAATAGCATTCCTTCTCGAGCAAATTCTGAATTATTCATAAACTTTAAAAAAATATCGTAGTATGAAAAAGAACATGGGCAATTTAGATAGAACCATTCGTGTTAGTATCGCTTTAATCATTGGAATTTTGATATTTATGAATATCATCACAGGAAAATGGGCAATGATATTAGGAATTATTGCAGGAATTTTTGCTTTAACATCAGTGGTTAGTTTCTGTCCTTTGTACGTTCTTTTTAAAATCAAAACCTGCCCTAAAAAATAAATTTATACTTGACTTGAACAAATTTAGGTTTCCCATACTTTCGTACCTTCTGTGCAATTAGTACAAATGTCAATGTTTTTACGTCCTTTAAGTAGTTGATTTCTAAAATTCTGATAATTTTCATTAGACCAAATTTCATGGAATGAATTTTGGGGAAATATGCCCATTTGATATTTAGCATCTTTATCAAAACAGCAGGGCACAATGCGCCCATCCCAAGTCATTTCTGCACCTGACCACAACTTCCAACATTGATTTTTTAAAGGGTTTTTAATGGAATAAGTGCCATCCGCATTTTTTTTATATCTGCTGTAGCGATTATTTTCAGGAATTAAGGGGCTACCGTTTTGAAAATCATAGATTTGAGCCGTTTTAATAGCTACTTTGTCTACTCCTAATTTTTTTCCTAATTCAAAAATCTCAGGAATTTGATGTTCATTGGGTTTAACTACTAAAAACTGAAAAATTACAAAAGGCGTTGAGGATTTTAAGTGTTTTTTAGCCTGAATGATATTTTGAGTTCCTTCAATGACTTTTTCTAAACTGCCACCTTTTCTATAAGCTTGATAAATTTCTTGTGTAGTACCATCAATACTGATAATCAATCTTTTAAGACCTGATTCAACAGTTTGGAGGGCATTTTCATAAGATAAAAAATGAGCATTGGTAGAAGTGGCAGTAAAAATATTTTTTTTTGAAGCATATTGCACTAAGTCAAAAAAATCCGGGTGAAGGTAGGGTTCTCCCTGAAAATACAGAATAAGATAAACCAAATAGGGGTGCATTTCATCTAAGAGTTTTTGGAAAAGTTCTATTGAAAGCATTCCGGTAGGTCTTGTAAAAGCACGTAAACCAGAAGGGCATTCAGGGCAACGCAAATTGCAATAATTAGTAGGTTCTATCCCTAAACTAATCGGCATGCCCCAATGTTTTGCTTTTTTTGTATATTGTGAAAAAACGTAAGAACTATAAACCTTCAAAAAATTATATATCTTCTTGAAAGTCAATGTTTTTAATAACAATTTACTCTCTTGCCAATTCACAAATAATTGTTCACGTACAGAGTACATCTATAAAGCAACGAAAATATCAATTAAATCGTTTGGAAAAATGTTAAGTCATATCCAAATATCCCAAATTATCAAACATCATTTTGATTATCAATGAATTAGGTTTAAAATAGAACCTTCACACATGTGAATTTGAGCAATTTTTTTCCATCAAAGTATTAAAGACTATTCTCAATTTTGTGACGTTAATTTGAATGAAATAAAAGAAACTTTTGTAATTTTACGTTTGGTTACAAATTCGGGAATTAGTAGAGTATGAAATGAAGGAGGAATTTGTAACATATTGAATATGGAAAAAGAGGAGTAATGATAGATATACAATGGAAATTAAAACCGATACCGAGCCCTGAGGTTGTTCAGGAGCTTAGAAGAGAATTAGGAATAAGTAAAACGTTGAGTGAGTTAATGGCTCAAAGGGGCATATCTAATTATTATGAAGCTAAGCGTTTTTTTCTTCCTAAGTGGGAAGATTTACATGACCCCTATTTGATGAAAGATATGGATAAAGCCGTGCAAAGAATTTTACAAGCTATTGAAAATCAAGAAAAAATTTTAATTTATGGGGATTATGATGTAGATGGTACAACCTCAGTTTCTTTAATGACTTTGTTTTTTCGTGCTTATCATATTCCCGTAGAATATTACATTCCGGATAGAGAAAAAGAAGGTTATGGGCTTTCTGATGAAGGTATTGACTTTGCCTTAGAAAATGAAATCAAGTTAATTATTACATTAGACTGTGGGATAAAATCCTTAGATAAAGCGCAAAAAATTGCTGAAAAAGGAATAGATTTAATTATTTGTGACCATCATTTACCGGGAAAAGAGCTTCCGAAAGCATGTGCTATTTTAGACCCTAAGCAACCTGATTGCAATTATCCTTTTAAAGAACTAACAGGCTGTGGAATAGGATTTAAACTGATTCAAGCATTAGCCCCTATTTTAAATAGCCAATTTAAAACTCATGTAGAGCCCAAAAATTACATTGACTTAGTGGTATTAAGCATAGCATGTGATTTAGTTCCTGTGAATGGTGAAAATAGAATTTTAGCTTACTATGGTTTACAAAAAATTAGAAAAAAACCTTTGCCTGGTATCCAAAAAATTAAAGAACTTACAGATACGGAACGAAAATGGGATATAGCTGATTTAGTTTTTTTCATAGGTCCTCGTATCAACGCTGCGGGAAGGCTTAAACATGCTAAGTATGCTGTGGAAGTTTTAATCGGGGAATCTGAATACTTAAAAGAAAGTGCAGAATTTTTAAATGAATCTAATGCTGAAAGAAGACATATAGAACAAAAAATTATTGAAGATGCTTATAATTTCGTTGAAAATCAACTAAAAAACGGAAATACAGCAAGCATTGTCGCTTACCAATCAGATTGGCATAAAGGAGTGATTGGCATCGTTGCCTCCAAAATGGTGGAAAGATATTATAAACCGACCATTCTATTAACTTTTTCCAATGGGAAATGGGTAGGTTCTGGGCGTTCCGTGCATGATTTTGATTTATACGAAGCTTTGAACGCCTGTTCGGAGCATTTAGAACAGTTTGGTGGGCATAAATATGCTGCAGGTTTATCCCTCAGTGACAATAAACTCAATGATTTCGTGCAAGCTTTTGAAAATTATTGCTACCATAATATTTTAGAACATCAAAAATCTCCTATTCTCGAAATTGATATGGAGATTCCCTTTTCTCGCTTGACTATCAGCTTCTTACAAACTATTGAAAGAATGGAACCCTTCGGTCCTGAAAATATGAGACCCCGATTCCTCTCTAAGCCCGTTCGCCTAAATTATTACAGCATCCGCAACGAAAAACATATCTTCCTTCGTTTCCAACAAGATAACTATTCTTACGATGGTATTATGTTCAATATTGAACCCGAAGAACTTGAAATCCGTAAAAACTGGCTAAATCAGTTCAATTATTTTGAAGTAGTTTACGTTCCTGAACTGAATATGGACCATAAAACTTTACAAAAATACGTACAATTTACTATTAAAGATTTTAAACCTTTAAACATATGAAAAAACTGGTTTTACTTGCTCTGTTTCATTTTTTTACTTTTCCTATTTTCTCACAAGTCACTTGGTTTGCTGAAAGAATTACCTTAGACACTGTTCAAGTAGGAAGAAACCCTTCTTTTTTGATTGATAGCTTGGGCTACATTCATCTTTCATTTTGGGAAAATGCTACGGATAGGCTTATTTACGGAAAAAAACACATTTCAGACCCTACTTGGACTTTTGAAAAAGTGGATTCCGCTAAAACAGGTGGTTACGTCTCTAAAATCAAATTAGACCCCACCGGTAGACCTGCCATTGCTTATTTTGAGAATGTCAATGAGCAACTTCAAGTACGGCTTGCCACCAAACAATTTCCCAGTGGGCAATGGTCTATTGATACTTCTTTACAAATCAATTGGGGAATGTACGGTACGAATGCAATGAACGCACCCGGCTACTTACACGCTTCTATTGATTTTGATTACTATACCGATAATAAACCTTACATCATCTTTTTTGATGCTCGTTATTCCATTGATCCTGAATATTACGGCTTAGAAATGTTCTATGCTTATCCCAATAACGGTTCTATGACTTACCAATCCTACGGAAATATTCCCATGTTTGATATCAACATAACTTACCGCGAATGGAAAGCCGGTGCAAAATATGGTGAATTTTGTAACATCGTTAAACAAAAAAATGGCAACTGGTCTATCTTTACGCAAGGAACAGGCAACGGAGAACTGTACCGCTTTACGACCATTTCTAACCCCACTATCACAAATAGAACTGTGATTGATTCATTCCTTAGAGTAAATCCTACTCTTTCAGGAGCATCCACTATCCGAGAACACCGTTTATTCTGTACTTTTGAAGGTATTTCAGCAACCGAAGCCGAAAATGAAGATATTCACATTTCTTATGGTTACTCTAACTTATATGGCAGAAATAACTTTGCAAGTTGGTTTACCCCTGCACATTTAACCATGCAACATGTTCGTATTAAAGCCAATGGAGACATTATTTATAACAACATTTTTCCTCGTGACTCTGTTTACAGAAATTTTACTAGCATCCAAACCGTAGGTTCTGATAGTATTTTTATTACTTTTAATGAACCCAATAAAAACCGTTTACGTATGGTTTATTCTACTGACACAGGCGCAGCATGGACGGTCAAAGAAATTCAAACCATGTTTTACCCCGATGCTTACGCTCCTATTTTTATTTTTCAAGATTCTATTTACGTTATGTATTTCCACACAGACAACGAACGTTTAGAACTCGCTACTTTGCCTCTGAACAATTTAAATGCAAACTGGAATATCGTTCCTGTTACTCAATCCCAAAAAACTGGTACTACGATAGCTTCCTTAGTCCATAAAAATGGAAATGATTACGAAGTACATATCGTTTACAATAATCAACCAAAAAAACAAATTTGGTATGCTACCAAAAAATTAGGTCAATGGAATTTTCAGTTAATTGAAAATGGAAGAAATTGCACCTCTGCTGACATTCAATTAGATAATAACCAAAGCCCTGTCATTTTATATAATGATAAAGACAACAATGTAACTCGCTTAGTAAGAAAAAGTGGTAGTAATTTTATTTTTGAAACCGTCAATCCATCAGTTGCAGGAGACTACCTTAATCTCAAATTCTCCCCTACGAAAGATACCTTACACGCCTGTTATTACAATCTCAATCTGAATACCTTAGTTTATCAAAGAAAAATTGGTAATGGAATATGGGCTTCAGAGTTTCCTGAAACTGTTGGGATAGAAATTGCGGGAGAATTTCCTTCATTAACTATTGATGGCTACGGTTTACCGCATATTATTTATTACGACCGACAAAACACTCAACTAAAACATGCTTTTAAAACTACTCTCAACCCAAATTGGCAAAAAGAAGTGGTTATTTACGACGAAGATATTGACCAAGGTAGTTTTTGCAAGTCTGTAATTGGTCCGAATAATGTACTTCAAGCCTGTTGGGTCAATAAAAGTGCAAATCAAATTGAGTATGCCAAAAAAGTGCTGGGGGCATGGATACGTGATACAGTTATTTCAGGGACTGTCGGTTTAGTAGGTATGCCCTTAGCTATGACTACCGATGACAGTTCTTCTGCATGGATTTGTTATAATGTACAAAACGCTCTACCTGAGGTTCGTATAGCTAAAAAAGGTTTTAATGAACCCGAATGGGGCTCTATTCCAGTTGGTAAAAATAATTTTCAGCTTGGTAATGTATTTGATTTTGAGCTGATGGACACGCTTGTTTTTATTGCAGGTAGAACTAACAAAGATAATGAACTCGGTACAGGTCTTTTAACCGGTATCCTAAGCTTTACAGCAGTTTCTAACGATACTGAAATGTCTCTTGCCATTTCAATTTATCCTAATCCGTTCCAATCTTCCTTATTTATTGAGACCCAAGGAGCCAATTTTTCTAATTTCACTGTTCAAATTTGGGATTTACAAGGAAGAAAATTAGTAGAAAAACCGTTAGAATCAAAAACTATTCTTCATTTATCAGAAATACCTTCGGGGATGTACGTTCTTCGTATAGGGAATTACGTTCATAAAATTATTAAGCAGTAAATTCTGAATAAATATGTTAATAAAGACACATGGTTGCTCCATAGTAGGAGTAAACGCAATCCCTATTTTTGTAGAGGTAAACATAGGCGGAAGTTTTGGGTATGCGATGGTAGGTTTACCGGATAATGCCGTAAAAGAAAGTAAAGAACGCGTGGAAACAGCTATTCGTAACAATGGTTATGAATTTCCGAGAGGTAAAATTACCATCAACTTAGCCCCGGCAGATGTACGAAAAGAAGGCTCTGCGTT
>Ga0068706_1000202_pt1 | contig 30182 bp, 20 predicted proteins | sample YNPMSBMetaG_FD_65632 | JGI IMG/M metagenome (GOLD analysis project Ga0068706, IMG submission 65632) | Anoxygenic and chlorotrophic microbial mat microbial communities from Yellowstone National Park, USA - YNP MS-B MetaG | ecosystem: Environmental > Aquatic > Thermal springs > Hot (42-90C) >...
TTCTGGAGCAGGCTGGGGACACGGCAAAGGGATGCGTCAAAGCGGAGCAATAGGCAGAGCCCACAAAGGGTTCTCTTACAAAGAAATTCTATTCAGCTATTATTGCGGAACTCAATTAATTAAAGCTTATAAATAAATAAGGAGATTTTACAATGGCAAAAAATTTAAAAGATTTTTCATCTTGGAAAAATTTGAAATCTTTAAGAAAAAAAATGGAAAAGAAATCTCTTCGCGAATTATTCGAAAAAGACGAAAAAAGATTTGAAAAATTTTCGCTTAAAGTCGGCGGCATTTTTTTAGATTATTCAAAAAATTATATAGACGAAAAAATAATGAGCGAATTCGTTAATTTAGCAAAAGAAACTAAATTAAAAAATTTGATTGAAAAAATGCGAGCTGGCGAAAAAATTAATCATACTGAAAATCGCTCCGTTTTGCATATTGCTTTGCGAAATAGAAAAAATGCCCCTATATACGTCGATGGAAAAGACGTTATGCCTGAGATAAACAGAGTATTAAATCATATGAAAGAATTTTCCGAGCTGGTAAGAAATGGCAACTGGCGCGGATGTACAGATAAACACATTACCGACATCATAAATATAGGCATCGGAGGAAGCGATTTAGGACCCGCGATGGTTGTTCAAGCTCTAACTCCGTTTGTAAAAAACGATTTAAAATTTCATTTTGTTTCTAACGTCGACGGATCTCATATAGCCGAAACATTAAAAAAAATTAATCCTGAAACTTCGTTGTTTATAATTTCTTCAAAAACTTTCACGACTCAAGAAACTTTAATGAACGCTCATACGGCTCGTTCTTGGTTTTTATCTCAAATAAACGACGAGTCGGCAATATCGAAACATTTTGTCGCCGTATCGACTAACGAAAAGGAAGTCGCAAAGTTCGGCATTGATACAAGAAATATGTTCGAATTCTGGGACTGGGTTGGCGGAAGATATTCGTTATGGTCGGCTATTGGATTGTCTATAGCTTTAGCGATCGGATTTGAAAATTTTGAAAAGTTGCTTGAAGGAGCTCATTTAATGGACGAACATTTTTTTATGGCTCCTTTTGAAAGCAACATGCCTTTTATATTAGCGGCTTTAGATATTTGGTATAATAATTTTTATGAATGCGAAAGCAGAGCAATTCTACCTTATGATCAATACTTGTCTCGCTTTCCGGCTTTCTTGCAACAATTAGATATGGAAAGCAACGGCAAGAGCGTCGATAGAAACGGAAAATTTGTCGATTATCAAACTGGACCAATTATTTGGGGAGAAGTAGGAACAAATGGACAACATGCTTTTTATCAATTAATACATCAAGGAACCAAATTAATTCCCTGCGATTTTATCGCTCCAATCAAAAGTCAAAATCCCATAGGCGAACATCATAAAGCTTTAATTTCTAATTTCATAGCTCAAACTGAGGCCTTGATGAAAGGAAAAACTGAAAAAGAAGCTAAAGAAGAATTAAAAAAACAAGGGCTCTCGTCTTCTGAAATTAAAAAACTTTTGCCTTATAAAATTTTTCTTGGCGGCAAGCCAACAAATACGATTTTCATAGACGAAATTAATCCTTTTAATTTAGGCTCTTTGATCGCTTTATATGAGCATAAAGTTTTTGTCTGCGGCGCAATATGGAATATTAATTCATTCGATCAATGGGGAGTCGAATTAGGAAAGCAACTTGCGAAAATTGTATTGCCCGAACTTGAAAAAGGATCCGAAACTAAAGAACACGATTGCTCGACAAGAGGTTTGATAGATTACTTTAAAATGAAATTTTACGAATGAATAAATGAATAAGCGCATAAATGCATAAAAACTCATAATAAAAAGCTCGCCTAATCGCGAGCTTTTTTTGCTATTAAAAGATTTAAAAACGTTTCTCTTTAAACAATCTTTAAGCAATTTTCTAAATCCATCAAAATATCTTCTGGATTTTCAAGTCCGCAAGCTATTCTTATTCCGCCTGGATGAATTTTATATTCTGCAAGTTTATCCAAAGGAACCACGCAATGAGTCATAGACGCAGGATGCTCAATTAAAGTTCTTGTATGCCCTAAGCTTACCGCTAATGTCATGGTGTATGCGTTGTCGGCGGCGTAATTCATAAATTTAATTCCTTTTTGCTTGCTATCTTCGGCGTCTTTCCCTTTCAAAGCAAAATAAATCATCGAGCCGGGAGCAAAATTTCCAGCGTAATCTTTCATCTGTTTCTTAGCGACGTTATAAAATTTAAAGTTTGGCAATCCTGGATAATTTACAAATTCTACTTTCGGATGCGAATTTAAATATTCTGCCAATTTAGTTGCAGTAGCTACCATTTGTTTTTGTCTGATATGCAAGCTTGGCAAGCCGTAGGTTAATATCGCCCACGCGCTTTTTGTATTCAAAACTCCTCCAAAATCTTTTCTATACAGCAACAATATATCGCGATATTCTTTTGGACCTATTACTACTCCCCCCATGTCGGTTCCAAATCCGCCGATTCCTTTAGTAAGCGAATGAACGACAAAATCGGCTCCATATTCAATTGGTCTTTGGCAATATGGAGTTGAAAACGTATTATCTACAACAATTTTTATTTTATTGTTTTCATCTCGAGTTTTATTAATTTCATCGATAATTCTTCTAACTTCCGCTATATCGATTATTTCAAGATTAGGATTGCAAGGCGTTTCAAAATAAACAGCTTTTACATTATTATTAATAACGCTTCTAATATTTTCTGCGTTAGTCAAATCGATTCTATGAACTTTTATTCCAAATCTTGGATACCAATTATTAAGCAAAGAAATAGTACATCCGTATAAAGTTTCATGAGCGATAAGCTCGTCTCCTGTTTTTAATAAAACTCCCAATATTGCGGAAATAGCCGCCATTCCGCTTGAAAAAGTTACGGCAATCTCTCCTTTCTCTACAAATGCCAGATTTTCTTCTAGGATTTCTTTGTTTGGCTCTCCTAATCTGTCGTAAATATAAATAGGCTCTTTCTTTTCGTCGGCTTTATTTAAATTCGCGAATTCAAGAAATCCTTCTGCTCCGCGCTCAACTGAATCTAATCTAAAGGTTGTCGACGACGAAATTGGAGCCGTAACATGATGCGTGAACACCCACTTTGATGTAACGTTTTTGCCATAAATAAAACGAGTCTCCATAGAATATTTTGACTCGTCGATCTGATTTTGTTTTTTTTCTTCCATAATACTCCCCTAAATTTGTTTTTGTAAGTCAAGCGATTAATTTATTTCATAGCATTATTTAAATCTTCAATCAAATCTTCAATATCCTCTATGCCTATAGAAAAACGAACTAAACTTTTTGTTATTCCTATTTTAAGTTTTATTTCTTCAGATACGCTGCCATGAGTCATTTTAAAAGGAAAACAAACCAAACTTTCTACTCCGCCTAAACTTTCGGCTAATGTAAATATCTTTAAGTTTCTTAAAATTTTACGAGCTAAATTTTCATCTTCAAAATCAACGGATACTATGCCTCCGTAAGCCTTCATTTGAATAAAAGCTTCCCGATATTTTTTATTATCTTTGAAATTAAGCGGATAATAAATTTTTTTCAAACCAAGCTCATCCTTCATATAATAATAAAACTTCTCCGCATTTTCGCAATGAGCTTTCATTCTTATAGACAAAGTCTTTAACGATCTCAGCAAAAGCCAACAATCAAAGGGCGACGGAATTGCTCCTGTTGCATTTCTGAAAAATTTAAATTTTTCGTATAAGTATTTTTCTTTCGTAATTATAGCTCCGCCTATTACGTCCGAATGTCCGCCAATATATTTTGTCGAGCTATGAACTACGATATCGATTCCATATTCAAGCGGATTTTGCAAATACGGCGACATAAACGTATTATCAACGACGCTAAGAATATTATTTTTTTTTGCGAACTCGGATAATTTTCTTAAACTTAAAATTTTCAACAATGGATTTGTGGGAGTTTCGACAAAAATTAATTTTGTGTTTGAAGAAATTTTATTTTCTAAAATATCAATTTCTTCTATGTCAAAGTATTTAACATTTATTTTATATTCGGAAAAAATTTTGTCAAAAATTCGACTGGCTCCTCCGTATATATCGCGACAAGCTAAAAGCTCATCTTCAGGTTTCAATAATGAAATAATAGCGTGTATTGCTGCCAATCCAGAAGAAAAAGCTAGACAATAATCCCCTTTTTCAAGTTTTGCCAATACCTGCTCATACATCCTTCGAGTTGGATTATCAGTTCGCGAATATGTATACCCTTTATGAATTCCGATATCGTCTTGTTTATAAGTTGTCGTCATATGAATAGGAGCGATTATATCGCTCGTAAATTCGTTTGGCTCTTGCGCGTAGTGGATAGCGTCGGTTGAAAAACCCATTTGCTATATCTCTTTTTATTTATTTCTGTTATTCAACGGCGATTTTTAATCGCTCAAATTATATATCCTCGAACAAATTCCTCAGAACTCATAATTTTTTTATTTTCTGGCTGAATTGACAATATTTGCAGCGACTTATCGCAACATCCTACAAACAAATCCTTTTTAGTTTGCATAAACTCGCCAATCTTCAGTTTAGGCTCTTCGACAACTTTAGCTTTGAATACTTTATACATTTTATCGTTTTTAATAAAAAATGCGCCTGGGTAAGGCGACAAGCCTCTTATCAAATTTCTAATATTTTCTGCGGACTTGTTCCAATCAATTTTGCAAATTTCTTTTGTAATTTTGGGAGCAAAACTAACTTCGGTTTCATTTTGTTTTGTAGGAACGACCGCGCCTTGCTCAATCAAATCAAGCGTTTCAATTAAAACTTCAGAACCTATAATTTTCATTTTTTCATATAACGAACCAAAATCGTCATCGTCGCATATTTCAATTTTTCTTTGCAATATTATATCTCCTTCGTCGACTTTTTCTTTTAAGAAAAATGTAGTAACTCCTGTTTCCTTTTCTCCATTAATTAAAGCCCATTGGATTGGCGCCGCTCCGCGATACTTTGGCAAAAGCGAGCCATGCAAGTTAATCGAGCCAAGTTTAGGAATTTCGTAAACAATTTTCGGCAAAATCCTGAAAGCTACAACAACAAAAACATCGGCATCGTAGTTTTTTAATGCAGTTATAAAAGTTTCGTCTTTTAAGCTTTCTGGTTGCAAAATCGGCAAAGAAAATTCTTTGGCGGCTTTTTTAACTTCAGATTCGATTAAGCGCAAACCTCTGCCTTGAGGCTTATCTGGAACAGTTACAACCGCGGCAATTTCTTTTTTCGATTCTATAATTCTCTTTAAACAAAAAAAAGCAATTTCTGGGGTGCCAAAAAAAATTACTCTCATTTTCTCGGTCTATAAATTTCGTAATCAATTTCAACTTCGCCGCGTTTTATCTTTAAAAGTTCTGGTTTTATTTTTTCTTTTAAATTTTTATCCAATCGATCTGTAAATAAAATTCCTTGCAAATGATCATATTCATGTTGAATAACGCGAGCTAATAAATCGTCCGCTTCGATCTTTTGTTCTTTCATATTGATGTCGTAATAAACAATTTCAATCGCTTTAGGTCTATTCACTTCGCCTCTTAAATTTGGCAAACTTAAACACCCTTCGTTAAAAGAGCTTATTTCGTCCGAAAAACTTTTGATAGTTGGATTTATGAATGTTATAGGCGTAAACTTTTCATAACCTTCTACATGCGAAATATCGACTATAAAAACAGATTTGTCTAATCCAACTTGATTTGCCGCAAGACCAATTCCATGAGCTTGTTCCATAGTTTTATACATATTTGCGATAAAATTAATTAAATCGTCGTCTATGTCTTTTATCGGCTTTGTTTTCTGTCTTAAAATTTTATCTCCAAAAACTCTTATTGGTATTATTCCATTTTCAATAATACTCGATTTCTTCAATTTCTTCCTCCATTATTTCGGCGTTTAATTCCTTATATAGATATACGGCAGACGAATAAAAATAAATTTTTACCGCAAATCTAAAAATAATTAATATTTGTTGAAGAATAAAGCTTAAAATAAAGTAAACAACTTTTTCTCTTGGCAAAAAATTAGCTGCTATATTATATACAATCGCTCCTAAGCCTCCAATTAACGCGACTATAAAAAAAACGGCAAATAAATCGATAAAATTATTATAAATAAATATATTCACTGTAGGAATTGTTTTTAATATTTTAGTTCTTTCTTGCAAAGCGACAAATAATTTAAAATAATCGGAATACATTGATACTACGCCGATAAAAAAAATGCTTAAGATAAACGAAAATGCGTTTAATAAAGCAAGAGTATAATCTGAAATCGATTCCGAAAAAATAATAATAAAAATTTTTTCAAAAATTTTGATCAATTCAAAAAAAATAAAATAAAATAAAAGGCTTAATAAAAATATTTTAAAAAACCTGAACCAATACTTTACGCCCCCATAAAAAAAATCGACAAAATGATTTTTTTTTGGATTATGAAAAACAGCAATTGTTCCTCCAATGTAAAACAACTGTATAAATACGTATATCCCCGACGCTCCATAAATCCAGAAAGGCAATACTTCAAAAAATTTATTATTAATTCTATAAAACTGCAAAAACCATAGGTAATCAAAATCAAACAACAAGTTTTCAGATTGAATAGAATTAAGCAAATTTTCAGTCAATAAAAAACTTATTGGCAACGTAAGAGCTATTGAAAATACAACGTTTGTCGCCCAAAAAAGCCAAACAAATTTAAAGTTTTTTATCAAATTCCAGAAACCAACATTCAATGCGTTATTGACCAACTTTTTCATCAAGCCGCGCTTCCTAATATTACAAATAAATTCTGCATCCAAAAAAACCAGTTTATAGAAAGAGCGTAAATAGCCAGGTAATTATTTTCTAACATATATGAATTGTCGGCGTAATTTAATTCAAAATAATTTTTTTTCTTCGGATCTATTTCAACTCTTATAGGTTTTGTTTTGACGACAAAATCTATCGTTTGATAAGCGGAACTTTCGTTTATTTCTTTCTTTATCGTATCGTTTTCCGTTATAAAAAATATTTCGGCAGGAAAATTTCCATCTTCCAATTTCAATATTGTAACTCTATAAATCGTATCGTTAAGTTTTAAAACCGACGCAAGTTTATAATCATATTTTTTTGACGTGTAAAGAACCTCTGAAATAAAATTTCTATATTTTTCCCCGGCTATTTTTGTCAAAGTCTCCTCGTTTAATAAAAATAAATTATTTTGATTCTTGATATAATTGAGAAGAACTTTATTCAAAGAATCTCTTCCTATAATAACCTCTATGGTTCTTAATAACAATTCTGGTTTTCTGAAAAATGAAATCTCATAATTATAATCATTTTCTATAGCGTCGGAAGTCGACAATATGCCAGAACTTGTTGGATTGTACAAATAAATTTCGTTGGCTAATCTATCTGGATCGAAATAATAATTGCCAATCGAATAAACCAAAGGTATATTTTCAAAGCTAATAAATTTTAAGCCTGGCAAATAAAAATTTTTCACTCTGAAATATAATTTCTTTTTCGGAGTATTTTTTTTTAAATAATCGATTGTCAAAAAAGAAGAAATCCCTTTTAATTCCAATTCAATTCGCTTGTTTCTTTTATTTTTAATTTTAGTTAAAGAATTATAAATAATAGTTCTTGCGACATTATAATAAAATCCATAAGCGTCCTTCGGCTCGAATGTTGGATTAGAAAAAAAAACTACATTTTCAATAAATTCATTTTCATATGTCGCTCCTTCTTTGACTTCGAAAAAATAAACTTCAACTGGCTCCTTAATATTAAAATGTTGCGATAAAAAGCTCGAAACGCTATCGATTAATTCTTGCAATATCGTGATAGTTTTTTCGTTAACTTTTGGAGCAATTAAAAACGAAGCGGAATTTTTAAGCGAAATTATTTTATAGAGACTTGGATTGAAAATTAATACCAAAGGATAAGTATCAAAAGAAAGCTTGAATAAATTGTTGTTTTCTTGTACCTTATAATTATAAGAGTTAGAAATAATTTTTACGCTGTCGTTTAATTGAATCTTTAAAGAAACATTAAAATCGCTCAAAATACTGTCGTTAATTCTGATATCCGGCAAAAAATTCCATAATAAAGCGTATTTCAAATTGTTTTTTCTTTTCTCAAATGGAAAATATTGCGGCAGAATAGTAAAAGAAGCGTTAAATATTAACGAATTTGAATTTAAGTTTTTTATATTAAATCCGATCTTTTTTTCGTCGATGAAAATCGGCTGCGAGTTTGCGTTAAAATTTAATAATAAGATTTTATTTGAAAAAGCAAATTCTATTTTATCGATATTATCTTTTTTCTTTATTTCATATTCGACTAAAAGATTAAATGAATTGTCGTCATATTTCAAAAGAGCGTCGACAAATATAAATTTTTCGTCGCATAGCTCAAGGTTTTTGTGATTTGAAATGATCGAATCTTTTTTTAGAAATTTAAATTTATTTGAAACGTCTCGCAAATCTTTAAGTTCGGTCAATGAATATTTTACATCGTAAAAGAATCCAGCGGAGCAAAAAGAAATAAAAACTGATAAAAAAGTCAAAATTTTTTTTGTCAAACGAATTAAAAAACTAAAGCCCATAAAATATAATCTAAAATTAAAATTGTCCCGGAACTTAAAACAAATGATTTAATAGTCGATATCCCGACTCCTTCGGCTCCGCCTTCTGTGTCAAAGCCGACTCTGCATCCAATTAACGCAGTCGCTCCGCCGAAAATAGAACCCTTTATTATTCCAAAAACAAAATCTTGAAATCTAAAATATCGCTCGACTGAACTAAAAAAAACGTTAAAAGAAATGCCAAGAAAAAAATTTGAAATTAAAAAAGCTCCAATTGTCGCCACTATATTTGCAAATATTACTAATATAGACATCGTTAAAAATGAAGCGATAAATCTTGGCATCGCAAGATATCTTACTGGATTGATTGCCATAATTTCAAGAGCGTCAATTTGTTCGGTTACTTTCATTGTTCCAAGCTCGGCGGCTATCGACGCTCCCACTCGACCAGCAATAACAATTCCAGTTAAAACTGGACCTAATTCAGTAATTATTGCCCTGCTAGTTGCCGCGCCTAAAAATGAAAGCGGAGCGAGACCTTTTAATTGATAAGCGGCTTGCCAGGCTGAAACTGCTCCGGTAAAAATGGCTATCAATAAAACTAAAGGAATAGATTCTACGCCAATTCGCTCCATTTGTTTGAAAATATGTCGAAAACTTTTTTTAATTTCTTTAAATGACAATAGAATTTCAAAAAATAATACGAATGTTTTTCCAAAATAGAAAAAAAAATTATAAGAAGCTCGCCCTATTTTTTCTACAATTTTCATCATTTTTAGCTTTGTTTTTGTTTAACTTTTATTAACATCAAAAAAAATTGCAATATTTCCAAAGTGTAAAATACTCAAAAAAAAATTATAATAAATGTAAGCAACTTAATATAAGATTGCAAAGTCTAATTTTTGAAAGAAAATATAAATCATATGAGAATCTTTTTAATTATTTTAAATTTATTTAGCTCAATCAACTTGCATTCAAATCCCCAAAAAAACGAAATTATCGCATTAATAACATCAAATGAAATTATAGTTGACGGCATCGAAGACGAAATATGGCTTAAAGCCGATTCCGTCGACAATTTTATTCAATATGATCCAATCTTCAATTCCAGTCCAAGCGAAAGAACAGTGGCAAAAGTTTTAGTCGACGACGATAATATCTATTTCTTAATTAAGGCTTACGTTTCAAAATCGAAACTGGTTTTAAATAAAGGCATGCGCGACCAAATGACTGGCGATATAGTATCTGTAATGCTTGACACAAAAGACGATAAAAAAACGGCGTATAAATTTGCAGTATCCGCTTCAGGAGTAAAAATGGATTGCAAAATTTTAGAAGACGGCAGACAAAGAGATTATAGCTGGAATGGAATATGGGAAGCGGAAAGCAAAGTTTATGAATGGGGATACTTAGTCGAAATGAAAATTCCTTTTAAAACTTTAATGTACGATCCAACTCTTGATTACTGGAAAATAGACTTTGATAGATGGATACCAGATTTAAGAGAAGACATCTATTGGACTGAACATCAACTCAACGGCGGAATGCGAATTTCAAATTTTAGAAAATTAAAATTTGAAAATTTCAAGCCCAATAAAAGCGGATTAAATATAGAGTTGTTTCCATCCTTTATAACTAAAGCCGATTATATTACCGACAAAAAGTATAAATTTTCATACGAACCAGGTTTTAATGCTTTCATAAATCCTTCCCCAAGCTTTTCAGCCACATTAACCGTTAATCCCGATTTTGCTCAAATAGAAGCCGACCCTTTTAATTTTAATATTAGCAGATACGAATCTTATTTAAGAGAAGCTCGCCCTTTCTTTACCGAAGGGAACGAATATTTTGCGGCTTCTGGAAAAGACAACAATATTAATTTTTATCAACCTATAGAATTTTTTTACTCTCGTCGAATTGGCAAATCTCTTAAAAAGAACATTGTCGTTCCAATCGATTACGGGACAAAGTTATTCGGCAATTTTTTTTCTTACGAATATGGAGCGTTGATAGCTCATACTTCCGAAGTATCTTATAAAGTCGACACATTAATTTACAATGAGCCGGCTGCTTTTTTTTCTGTCGCAAGATTAAAAAGAAATATTTTTGATAATTCTAGCCTCGGTTTTCTTTTTGCCGGAAAATTTACAAGTCAATATGAAAATTTTGTTGCTGATTTCGACGGAATTCTAAGAGGCGACAATTCTCAATTTGCTTATCAATTTGCTCAATCATCTTACAATAACAAAAAAGATTATGCGGCGTCAGCTGGTTTTACTCAAGTTTCAGACAATTGGACTTTCGCCTTGCGAGCTCGACATATTGGCAATAACTTCAACATTTCGCAAATAGGTTTTGCTCCTTGGATTGGAACTTCGGAGCTTGCAGTTGTCGGCGGTCCTATTTTTAGATACAACAATATGCTATTAAAGAAATTAAATATTTACGTTGGCGGAAATATTTATTATGAAGAGTTAGACAAATTTGCTGATAAAAATTTATTTTGCGGAGCTAATTTTAATTTCTCGAATAAATTCGGATTTGAATTATCAACCGAATTCGGAACGCAAAAAGACAATTCGATAAAATATGATAGCTACTCGGGCAATTTTTTCTTCTGGATATCATCTTTTACCGAATGGAATATAAACGCTTGGATTAATTATTCGAAAAGTTTTAATTTTGCTCGCGATTACTTAGGATATCTTGCTTCATCAGGCTTTTCTTTTAATTACAAAGCTTCTAATTCTTTCAAAGTTGGAATTAACTACAGAACATTTATCGAACTTGACAATAACAAAAACATAGATCAAATAATATACAATGGACGCCCATATATTTCGCTGACTCCTTTTAATAATTTAAACTTCTATCTTTATGTCGATAACACACTTACTTCTTTGACAAAAAAAATTGAAGCTGCAAGAGTAGGTTTTTTAGCGTCTTACAATTATTCGACGAAAAGCTGGATTTATGTCGCATTAAACGACGGCTACTCTTTGAATGATAATTTAAAATTGGATTTAAATTTTAGGAGCTCGATTATTAAAATAAATTATTTGATTTATTTATAAACATTTAAGTTTTATTTAAATAAGAAAGAATATCAAGATATTTTGATCGCCAATAAAAAATACTTTACGTCGTAAAGCTATTTACAATTTTGCCATTTATTTGAAAAATTTATTAATAGCCCATAAGATCAGCGACAATAATGCGCTTATTAAGAGCATTGATACGATTGGAAAATAAATTTTTATGTTGGGCTTGTCGATTACAATATCTCCAGGAAGATGGAAAAGATTAATTTTTTTTATATAAGGAAACAACAAACCTATAAACAAAAATAAGAAACCTAAAAAAATAAAAATTTTTTGAGCGCCCATATTTGCTTTTACCGCTTTTATTGATATTCAAAATACAAAAGCAAGCTTGACGCTTCCTTTTTATATCAATAGTCAAGAGTTAATATTCTGCCTTCGGTAAAATCAAAGAATCTTTCTTTATCAGCCAATTTAAAGCCTTCCTTTAAATCTTCAGGCTTAAAACCAGCTTGTTTCAAACACATTGGACAAACCATTAATTCTACTTTATTTTCAATTAATTTATTTAATAAATTATTTAGCGAATCAAAATTTTCTATTCTTATATCCTCGGCATTTTTAACGGCTATTTTAACTCCTTGAAGATCCATAAATACAAGAACATTTTTATTTTCGCTCATCTTTAAAGCTAAAGACAAAGCCATTAAAACTTTATGAGGATTATCATAAGAAGACGACAAATGGATTAAAACTCCATCTTTTGGTTTGTTTTGATTAGGATTATATCCGCTTGATAGAAATGAAAATAAACAAATTGCAAAAATGAAAAAAATTTTGTTTTTCATAAAATAGCTCCTTTTTAATAATATTAAAATTTGTAAACGATAAGTATAATATAAAAAATTTCGTTCAATAAATTTTTTTGATAAGATAAGAAAGAACTGCTGAAATTTTTACAATATTAAAAATTTATAGAATTTTGGAGAATATTTAAGACATTTCTCTAGAAATGATTGATAATATCAAAAGAGCTTTGCAGCTCTTTTGATTATTAATAATTCAAAGTCAAAATTCGCCCGTTTGTAAAATTGAAAAATCTATCTTTTTCGGCAATTTTAATCCCTTCTTTTAAATCTTCAGGTTTGTAGCCATCATATTTCAAACACAAAGGGCAAACCATAATTTCAACTTTTTTCTCGAATAATCTTTCTAAAATATTTTTCATTGTATTATAAGGTTCAATTCTAACATCCTGGGCGCCTTTAACCGCAATCTTTACGCCTTCCAAATCTATAAAAAGAATTACTTTTTTGTCTTCGCTCATTTTATCTGCAATAGATAAAGCCATCAACATTTTATGAGGATTATCGTATGAGCTTGATAAATGAATAAATACCCCGTCGTTGTTTTTTTGTTTTTTTCTTTACTTTGCGAAAAACTCGCTGTTGAAATTAAGGCGAAGACAACATACAAAAATATTATTATTTTGTTCTTCATTTTTACTTTCCTGTTTTATTTTATTTAATTTAATTATTTTAACTAAGTTTTTATTATTCTTAAACTATTTAAAATTACAACAATAGTCGCGCCTACATCGGCAGCCAATGCTTGCCAAATTTTTACATCTCCTAATAAACCAAAAATCATAACTATAGCTTTAATTGATATCGCTATAACAGTATTTTGGATAACTATAGAGAAAATCTTTCTAGATGTTAGTATCATTTCGATAATTTTTTTTGGATTATCGTCCAAAATTGAGACATCAGCTGCTTTCATTGATAAATCAGAGCTTAATTTTCCTAATGAAACGCCTATATCTGCATTTGAAATTGCGACTGCGTCGTTTAAGCCATCTCCGACATAAATTATTTTTTCTTTTGAGTTTCTTTTTTCATTAATTATAATTTCTGATTTTTCAAAAGGCTTTAATTCAGCATAAAATAAGTCAGCTTTAATTTCTCGAGCAATTTTTTCAGCTTTGTTAAAATTATCTCCGGTCAAAATTGCTACTTTTTTAATTTTATATTTTCTGAGTTCTTCCCCTAAATTTTTTGCTCCTTCTTTAATTTCATCTTCTAATAAAATTCTGCCTATCAAACTAGAATTTTTTGCCACATAAACCTCAATAAAATTGGTTTTATCAAAGTTATTGATATTAATACCTTTTTCTTTCAGAAAATTTTTCGAGCCGATTAAGATCTTCTCGTCTTTTATTTGAGCGATTATTCCCTCTCCCGGAATTTCTTTGGCGCTGAAATTATCTATTGGATAGAAGGCGCTTTCCCCTACTATAGCTTTAGCTATGGGATGATTTGAGATTGACTCAGCTATTTTAGCCAATATTAAAATTTGGTCTTTAGAATAGCCGTTTAAAGCCTCGACTTTTTGAATCTTCAAAACATTTTTAGTTAAAGTTCCAGTCTTGTCAAAAAAAACTTTCCTCGATTTAGCGATTAAATCTATAAATTCCGAACCTTTAGAAATTATTCCCTTTTTTGAAAGAGCTCCAATGCCTAAAAAATAACTTAAAGGTATTGAAACCAAAAAAGCGCAAGGACAAGATATCATCAAAACTACAAGAGAACGATATAACCATTTTTTATAGTTATAATCTCCATCTAAGAAAATTGAAAAAATAAAAATCGCTAAAGCTATTAAGACGACAACGGGAACGTATTTTTTAGAAAATCTTCTAATAAACTTTTCATATTTTGATTTATTCAATAGCGAAGCTTCAACCTCAATTAAAATTTTATATATGTTTGAATCTTCAAATTTTTTTCTAGCTTTAATTTTTGCCAAAGTTTCCATACATATTGAGCCTGAAAGAACATTGTCGCCTTTTTTGAGAAATACCGGTTTTGATTCTCCTGTAATAGAAGACATATCAACCCACATATTTTCGCTTAAAAGTTCGCCGTCAACACATATCATCTCGCCATTCTTAAAAAGCAAGATATCTCCTTCTTCAATTTCCATCGGAGAAATAATTTGAGTATTTCCATTCGATTTTTCTCTTATAGCTTCTTTTATCTTCAATTTGTTTGCAGCCTCAATTTTCGCTTTAGCTTTTTCTACTGCTTTCTTTTGAATTAATTCGCCAAAATTATAGATTAGCATTATTAAAGCCGCTTCTTCGTAATATTCAAGCAAAAAAGCTCCAATAGTCGAAAGAGTCATTAAAAAAAATTCAGATAAAATTTTGCTTTGATAAACATCTTTAATTGCCCCTAAAAAAACGTTATGTCCAGCCAATAATATTAATATCAACCAAATGATTTCATTAATTATTCCTTCATCAGAAGAAGCAATTAAAATAAATATTAAAAATAAAATAATTGCCAATAAAAAAGCTATCTTATTTAGTTTCATAAATATTTAATTATTTTTTTTAATCTTAAATCTAATATACTTTAAAAGTCATTAAAAATTTAACAATATCTTGATTTATTTTATAAAGAAAATAAATTTAAAAAAAATATGTTAGGCAATCGCTTTTGATATAACAAAGCTTTTATAAAAAAAATTCTTTTGATCTCTGGATAATTAAAATCAATAAATTTAAATGCTTGCAAATAATGGTGGGTTTAGCAACATTCAAAAAAAACGACCCTCGATTTCCTCATGAATTCATCAAATAATATAATTGAAATTTTTGTCTTTTATCGCTATTTTAATAAAAAAAATATCAAAAGAAAGCTGGAGGCTATTATGCTAAAAATATTTAAATATTTTATTATTGCCGTTTTAATTTACAATAGCAATTTTTATTCGTAGAACAGCCCCGATTATATATTTGGCAATGATATGGGAAATGGTTGGAGCTATTTGGAAGGCTCGCAAGCAGAAACAAACATAGGCAATTCCTTCAAATGGACGTTTCAAGCAAATCAAAACGGCGAACAATTCTTTAAATTTGGAGAAACTTCTTAACCTGACGAAGGACAAGGATTTTGGCTATATAATTCTCTTGATAATTTTTCAATCAGAACTAACCAACAAAATTCTGCATATTATTTTTCTGAAATAAACAGCGGCGGAGCTTATTTTTATAACGTTGAAAACGGAATTTTCTATGTAATTAAAGCTAAAAAAATTTCCAATGAAGAGATAAATTTTATCGTTTTCTATAATGACGAAATTCCAGCCGATATAATAAGCGTTGGCAAGACATTGCAAAACTCCAAATTATACATAGATGTAACATTAAACAAAACTAAATCGCAAGAAGAAAAAATATGGATTAGATATACCAAAGATAATTGGAATACAAGTTACATAACAGAAGCTCTTAACAACATTTCAAACAACGTTTATAGGACTAACGAAATTAGCATTTCTATGGACGAGACTTTAACTTTTTACGTTTTCACGACATTGAATTTAACATCTCCGCCCGACGATTCCGACATCGATTTATTTGCAATTAACTATGACAACAATAATGGATTAAATTATTCATATACTTTAAGCCCCTTATCTGGCAATTATTATATACCCACTAAAAACGAATCTCAAGGTTTCGATAATTTGACAGACGCCATTAATTGCTTAAATAATTATGGCATTAATGGAACTGTTCATTTTTATTTGAACAACGATACCTTAATACAAAATGGCTCTTTATATATCAATAGGGAGGATTTATCTTTTGAAAATAGACTTATTATAAAACCTAAAAACTTGTTAAACGCAACAATTATCTTTAGAAATTTAAACGAAGAAACCAAATCGGCTTTTGTTTTTGGAAACGAATCGAATCATATTACAATCGATGGAAACTCATCAGAAAACGGCGCCGCTAAAGATTTAACTATTTTATTAGAGGATAATGTCAACGGACATTCATTTTTTTATTTTGTCAACTCAAGCTGCTATCATACAATTAAAAATTGTATTTTAAAGTACGCTTACATCCCGTATAATTCAATTCAAGGTTCCATTTATGCCCGCGATAAAACGTCAGCGTCAAATAATATTACAATTCAAAATTGCATAATAGGCGATTCAACCATCAGCAATAAATACGGCATATATTTTAAATCAAATTATAATAACTCTTTCTCAAATATTGTAATTGAAAACAACGCGATTTATTCGACCGAAGCTTGCATTTATATCGAAAATTTAGGCGAAAATAATTCATTAAATAAAATTTCCAAAAATAAGCTCTTTGCAAATGGCGCGAATGCAGCCTACGGAATATCGTTACAAAACATTAAAAATTGTATTTTGCTTATCGAAAAAAATTATATTCAACAAATTTCAATAAGCGATCAAGAATATGGAGAATTATTTGGAATTTTTTTAAGGAATTATTTAACCAATCAAACCGCCGATATCAACATATTCAATAATATAATTGGCGGAAATTTTAATTCAACCGCAAATTCAAGCTTAGTTAATTTATTATTTTTATATAACTTTAATAATTTTCACAACATCAATATTTACAATAATACTTTAATTTTAAATGAAATTGATAGCTCTCCAGAAATCGACGCCGAATTTTCCATAATCTCATGCTACGATTGCTCTTCGATAATAAATTTGAAAAATAACATTTTATATAATTTTGACAAAACGCTGTTTCTTTCAACATCATTGCTACAGAAAATATACTAAATTCTGATTATAACATATTTTATTATTCGGATTTAAATAACGACGCATACATCTTTAAGAATTATATTGAATCGACTAGTTATAAAACTTTAGACGAATGGAAACAAATTAGCAATCTAGATTTAAACTCTTTTTTTATAAATATATCTTTTGCAAATCCCGACAATTTAGATTATCATCTTTCCGATTTACATAAAGGCGACTTGAACTTATTAGCGTCGCCTATCGCTGAGATCACCGAAGATATTGACGGAGAAGCAAGACATAATCTATATCCATACAGAGGCGCTGACAAATTAAGTTTGCCTGCTTCAGTTCAACTAATAGAATTTAATGCTAATTTCGCTTCAAATAAAGCAATTCTAAAATGGAAAACTGCGGCAGAAATTAATAACTACGGTTGGGATATCGAAAGAAAAAAAATTGACAATAATTCAAACGCGACATATAAATGGCAAAAAATTGAATTTGTTAAAGGAAAAGGAAATTCTGTTTCTATAAACGAATATAATTTTATCGATCGCTCTATCGAAAACGGCTTTTTATATTTATATAGATTAAAACAAATAGACAATAACGGATTTGTTTCATATAGCTCTGAAATATCAATAACTACTGATAATAAAACATCGAGAGCGAGGTTAGAAATATATCCCAATCCTTTTAATCCTAAAACAACTATAAGATATTACTTGCCTGAGAGCTCTAAAATAAAAATAAAATTATACGATATGATTGGTAAAGCTATTAAAACAATAGTTGACGATTATCAAGAAGCGGGGATTTATGAAAAAAATATTGACGCAACAGAACTTTCTAGCGGCGTTTATACAATTGTTTTAGAAACAGGCAATAATATAATATCAAAAAAATTGAAATTAATAAAATAAGAAAAACAAAAGGAGCGGTTGCTCCGCTCCTTTATTCGCAAATAAAAAAATTTTCAGCGAGCGAAAAATATTCGCGCTTTGTTTTATCGAATAGCCTATATGATACCAATAAAATCAAATTTTAGTTTCAAAGTTATAATTTAAATAAAAATATCATCTTTTAGATCTAAAATTAAATACCTTTGCATTTTCTTCGTCAATTTTAAAACGGAATATCATCAAACTTAATTTCTCAGTTAATCTTTTCAACTCTTCAGCTGCTCTTGAAATTTCTTGAATTCCAGCCGCTGATTCGGACGACACCTGGCTTATTGATTCGATATTTTTGCTTATCTGTTCGGCGGCGCTGGATTGTTCTTCGCTTGCTGCGGCAACTTGATTAATAATATCTGAAACTCTTGTATTAGCTTCTAAAATTTCTTGTAATACCGAGCCTACTTCTTCCGTTAAAGACATACCCACTTCAACAGACTTTCGCGCCTCAGACATTGATTTATCAGCTTCCTTAGCTTCATTTTGAATTTGTTTTATCATTTCAGCGATTTCTTTTGTCGCTTTGGAAGTTCTTTCCGCTAACTTTCTTACTTCGTCGGCAACAACTGCAAAACCTCTTCCCTGTTCGCCCGCGCGCGCTGCTTCAATTGCGGCATTTAACGCCAACAAATTTGTTTGATCGGCAATATCGTTTATAACTTGAGTTATCTCCCCTATTTGATCAGTCTTGCTAGCAAGCGACGTAATAATTCTTCCAGTTTTTTCTGTAGAATCAACTATTGATGAAATTCCCTTTTTTGTTTCAATTATTTTTTCCGAGCCTTTCTCGGCGATTCTTTGGGCTTGTTTAGAATCTTCCGCCGCTAATGAAGCGTTTTTAGAAGTTTCTTGTATAGTTTTTGTCATCTCTTCTATAGCCGAGGCAATCTCGCCAACTTGACTGCTAAATTCCTGAGAGCCCGCGGCTAATTCTTCGGATGCTGAAGATATTTGATTGCTTGCGCTTGCCGTTGTTTCTACAGACTCTTTAACATTTGCAATCATATTTTTTATGTTAGATAAAGCTGAATTAAATCCTAAAAATATTTTCCCTATTTCGTCGTCTTCTTTTTCTGCTCTTAAAGTTAGCGTCAAATCCCCATTAGCAAACTTTTGAATGTTATCAAGCAAAATCTTCGTATTTCTTGAAAGATATTCTTGTTGATTTTCAATTTCTTTTTTAGCTTCTTTAGCTTCAAATGCGGCTTTTTCTGCTTCTTGACTTTTAAGATTTATTTCTTTCATTGACTTTTTAATATTGCTTACCATAATATTAAAACCATTAGATAGCATTCCCAGCTCGTCTTTTGATTCAATATCAACAAATACATCTACATCCCCTGCAGAGACTTTATCCGCGGCTTCTTTCAACTTTTTAATTGGCATTGTTATTTTAAGAGTTAAAAAGAAAATAAGTATTATTAATCCAATTGACGATATTAAAAGAATATAAGCAAATTGCGATTTTAAAGCGCTTATTTCTTCCTCTACGTCGTCAATATATATTCCGCTGCCAAGAATCCAATTCCATTCTTTTAATCCTTTCACATAAGAGACTTTTGGCGAAGCTTCGCTTTCTCCTGGTTTATTCCAATAATAATCTACAAAACCATCTCCGTCTTTTTTTACCTTTTCAGCCATTTCTAACATAAACGCTTTCCCTTTTGCGTCTTTTACTTTGCCGAAATCTGTTCCCTCTAATGATCTATTTATAGGATGCATTACCATATAAGGTCGATAATCGTTTATCCATATATAGCCGTCTTTTCCATATCTAACATTTCTTATAATTTCTTTCGCTTGATTTTTAGCTTCATCTTCTGTTAAAATGCCTTCTCTCGACATTTTATAATAAGTTTTAACAACATCAAAAGCGACTTCTACTGTTTGTTTTACTTTTTCTTGTTTATCTTTATATTTTGACTTTTTAACTAAAGGCATAAATATTAAATAAAAAATAAAAAGAATTGCTAATATTGTTATTGCAGGCGCAATAGATATTTTATAAAAAACTTTCCAGTTTTTATTATCGAGAATTTTCATTTTAAATCCTTATAGTTTTTTAAAAAAACTTATTTTTTAATATATTAATTCGTTAATGAATTATAAATAATTATAGTCTAAAATTATATTTTTATTTACTTAATAAAATGTAATTATTTTTTCACTTATTTTAAAGTTTTTTTATACACATATTTTACATTTTTATATTTTCAGAAATTTTAAAATTTAATACAATATTGTTAAGTTTTTCAGTTAATTTCTTTAAATCGTTTGAAGCCTTTGCGATATGTTGTATGCCCGCTGCGGTTTCGGTAGTAACCATGTTTATTGATTCCACATTTTTGCTAATCTGTTCTGCGGAACTGGAAAGTTCTTCAGTAGAAGCGGCAACTTGATTGGATAAATCCAAGGTTTGATTTATGCTTTCAATTATTTTGCTTAATGAATTTTCCGCATTGAAAGCTAAATTCTTTCCAGACTGGACTATTTCTACGCCGCCAATAATCGAATCGACTGCGTTTTTTGTGTCGCTTTGTATTGTTTTAATCATTGCCGAAATTTCTTTTGTAGCTTTGGCGGTTTTTTCTGATAATTTTCTAACTTCGTCGGCAACAACCGAAAAACCTCTTCCATATTCTCCCGCTCGCGCTGCTTCAATAGCGGCGTTTAACGCCAATAAATTTGTCTGATCCGCAATATCTTCGATAACTTTTATTATATCTCCAATTTGTCGGCTGCTATTTCCTAATTCTTGAATCATTTTAGAGGCGGCATCTACAACATCTGCAATTTTGTTTATTTCGCTTATTGTCTCTCTAATAACTTTTCCGCCATTTTCCGCAATTTCCACCGCTCGCTTTGAATTTTCAGCGACTTTAACAATGTTTTTTGAAACATCTAATATCGTCGAAGTCATTTCTTTTATAGAAATTGAAATATCATTAATTTGAGAACTTAACTCTTGAGCTGCCGCCGCAAGCTCCTCGGAACTTGTAGAAATTTCAGACGATGAAGCGGAAGTAACTTTTGCAGCTTCTAAAATTTGATAAACTAAAAGCTTTAATCTTTCGACGGCGTGGTTAAAACTTTTAAACAACTTCCCAATATCATCTTCATAATTTAAATCTATTTGAGTTGTAAGATCGCCCGTTTCAAATTTTTCAAAAGCTTTAATCATAATATCAACGCTATCCGATAAATATTTCCTTTCTTTTTCAGACTGTTCAATAGCTTCTTGTACTTTTTTTTCGACGCTCGCTTTTTCTCTTTCTAACGCTTCTTTAGAATTTTTGATATTTTCAACCATTATATTAAAAGACTTAGACAAACTACCAAGTTCGTCGTTTGAATTTAATAGCGACTTAACTTTAATATTTCCAATGGCGACTTCGCTTGCGGCTTTTTTTAATTCAAGAATAGATTTAGTCAAATACTTTGAAATTGCTAAAAAAATCGTAAATGCAAAACTCAAAGCAAAGATTGTTAAAAGAAAAGAAATAAGCCTGTTCTTTTTCTCGTTTGAAATTCTTTCTTCCAAAAGCGAGTTCAATTTATTATAAGAGCTTTCCCAAAATTTAAAGCTGTTTTCTAGAACAGTATTAGATAAAGTAAAATATTCTCTTGTGTCTATATTTTTTTTGCCTTCTGCGGTAAAATTGGCGCTAATAAAATTTATAAATTTTTCAACGTTTGATTTTAAATTATCCCACTCTGATTTCAATTCTTCTCCAATTGAGCTATTCGATGAAAAAACTTTTTGCAATTCTATGTTTGATATTTTTATCGCTTCTGATACAATTCCTTTATAATATTCTAAAGGATAAATATCTTCCGATGTCAGCGAAGGTTTTGATATTGCAATCAATCCTAAAGCTCTCAGTCTCCCAGAATATTCAATCGCTCGCAATAAATTATCAGTCGTTAATACGCTCATATAATAAGACGACATTTCAGTTTCAACTTTCAAATTGGAATTATCAGCTATTATTATTATAAATTGAATAACATCGTCGATTAAATCCATATGTTTATTTAAACATTCCTGAGGTTTTAATTCATATACCGATTCAGCTAATTTTTTCCATTTTATTTTCAACGCCTCTAAAGGTTCAGAGAGGTTTAATTCTTTATAGTTATAATTTAAACTGTCGATTTTTGCAAATGTATTTTCAATTTTTGTCTGATACTCTATTATTCTTTTAGTTGTTTTAACAGTTCCATATAAATATCCTACGCTAACAGAACGATGTTGTTGCAATAAATTTATAAAATTAACAACTTCTGGCATAAATTTTAATCCTTGAAGTTTTTTTTCAGCATAAGATATTTCTTGATTCTTATTTGATATATACGAGTAAAATAAAAATGCTATCGGCGTAATAAAAGCGGCGCTTACTATTAAAAATTTTTTATCTATCGAGATATTTTTTAGGAAGAATAATTGAGTTAATTGCATATTAAAACCTTTTATATTTTTGACAAACGCTCTTTTTTTAATATTTAAATCTTTTTTAAATATTATAGACGATTTTATACGCTTTACTATAAAAAAATTAGCTTTTATTATTATAGCAAATATTCTTATCCCAACAAATTTAAAGATTGATAATAAGATCAGAAAATTCTAGCAATAAATTTTCACTATTTAATATTAAAAAATTAGAAAAATTTTAGCGTATATAAAAATAAACTATAGTTAATTAAAATTTTAATAAATTTCAAAATATTTTTCAAAAAAATTTTTTTCTTCGCTTGTTTTTTTAAAAAACTTTTTTCTAATTTGAATAATTGAAAAGATTTTCTAATAACAATAAGAAAAGAATATGAAAACAGAAAAAAAAATTAAATTTGAATTTGAAACCATTAACTTAATTTTCAATGAAAACTCTGTCGACAACAGTTTAAAAAAAGCGCAAAGCATTTTTAACAATTCAATTGATCCTTTAGGATATGTTTCAATATTCGCCGCTAAAAACGAAGATGAAGATTTTGAAGACGAAGATTTTGAAGAATACGATGACGAAGAAGATAGCGATATTGAGTTTGAAGAAGATTTTGACGAAGACGAATTTGCGGATGAAGATTTTGAAGATGAAGATTTTGACGAATTCGACGATGAAGATTTTGAAGATGAAGACTTTGCAGACGAAGATTTCGAAGATGAAGATTTCGATGAATTCGACGATGAAGACTTTGAAGACGAAGATTTTGAAGACGAAGAGGAAAATTAATCAAAAGATTTTCTTGCTAAAATTTTCGCGTTTGATAATTATCAAACAAATACAATCGCTTTTTCAGATTAATCATATCATTTTTATAAAAAAAAACGATTGCCAGATGAAGGCAATCTTTTTTTAATTATAACAATAATTACAAAAAACTGTTTAGAACCGCAATTAAATTAATTATTATCAATAATCTGTTTGATAATTTCAATTGCAATATATTGGATCACATCTACAGGCGCGCTATTGCCAATAAGTTTATAAGCGATATTATCCGAAACGTCCAATTTAAAATCGTCGGGAAAGCCCATTAATCGCGCGCATTCCCTTGGCGTAAGTTTTCTAACCAAACCATCCACATAATAAGCTCCCGTTTTTGAAGCGGCGCCTCCGCCTTGCGAAGATAAAGTAATCGCGGTTCCGGATGGATGATAAATTCTTTCTCCTTGCCCGCCTTTATTAATAATGCCTACTTTAATGGGTCTTAAATATTTTTTTTTAAATAAAGTTAGTTGTTCAATTTTATCTTTGAAAAGAAAAATATCTTTTCTTTGAATTATATAATTGTCTAAGTCTTTTCTATTCTCTAAGATATCTTTTAATATTCGAAATTTTGCGGCTCTGTCGGGAAAATCGAATTTTGAAATTTTTTTATAATTATTTCTAACGCAAACAAAAAAAATTCTTTCTCTTTTTTGAGGCAATCCAAAAAATGCAGAATTTAAAATTTTAAAAAAAACTTGATATCCAATGTTTTCTAAAATTTGTATAATATCTTTTAATACTTTGCCATTATTTAATCTGGCTAAATGCTTAACATTTTCCAAAATTAAAATTTTAGTTTTTTTTTCGTCTGCAATTCTTGCAATGTCAAAAAACAAAGCTCCTCTTGGATCTTCAAATCCTTTCATTTTGCCAGAAATGCTAAACGATTGACAAGGAAAACCCGCGCATAAAATATCGTGATCAGGAATGTCTTTAGCTTGTATTTTTTTTATATCGCCTGAAGGAATATCTCTAAAATTGTCGTAATATATTTTATTTGCATTCCTATCAATATCGCAAGAAAAAACTCTTTTGGCGCCAAAACTTTCTAATGCTAAGTTAAAAGCTCCAATTCCGCTAAATAGATCAATAAATCGCCAATTTTTTAAAGCGGAAGAAAAATTTTTTTCTATTTTAATCATTTTTAATAATTTTATCTTTTATTTTGCAAAATTCATTATATTAGTAAAAGTTTAAAAAATTCTTTGATTTAAAAATGCAAACGTTAAAAATAGAAGTTTTTAAGAAAATATCAAAAATTATATCTAACGCCGACGATCGTTCTTATAAATCTTTAATCGAAGCCTTAGATTTTATTTGCGAAGAATTTGAATTTTATGCCGCGGCGATCTTTAAGCTAGTTTCTAGCGACGAAGCTATCTTAGCCGTCAAGTCGTCTAAAGTTAAAGATTCTTTAATCGACGGCAAAGCTTATGAAATTAATTTATCAACGGCTTTTAGCGAAAATCTAGTTTATCCAACTCAACCGGCTTCCCTTGCAGATATCGAATTATATGAAATTTCAACAAAAATTGTTCTAAGCGAAAATGATAAATTTATCTTAAAAGTTGGGAAAAAAAGCAAGTTTGTTCAAAATGATTTTATCATTTTAGATTCTTGCTATGAATTCTTAAAAAATCTGCTCAAAATTATTTTGTCAAATCAAAGCGAACTTCCGCAAAATAAATTTTATATCAATCAAATTTTGATAGATTTATCAAGCGAATTTCGCTCGCAACTTAATAATATAATTGGATTTTCTTCTATATTAACCGAAGACGATCTGTCTGCCGCTCAAGTAGAATATGTTAAGAATATAAAAAATAACGTTCAAAATCTTTATTATACATTAAATGATTTGATTGAAATAGCAAAACTTGAATTAGGAAAAACAAAGCTGGATGTTAAACAAAATTCAATATTATCTTTGTTCGATGAACTAAAAAACTCATTCGCTCAAAAAAAAGATGTCGAAGACGTAGATTTGCAATACGAAGCTGGACAAAATCTACCCAACCAAGCGTCATTTGATTTTGCTAAACTAAAGAATTTGCTTTTATATGGCGTTTCTTATTATAAAAAAATCGCTAAAACAAATAAAATTTTAATTAAAATCCGAAGGGATTTGCATTCTTTCGTAGTATTTGCATTTATGAAAAACGATATCTCAAAAGAGCTGAATTTAATCGAATTAACTTCAAAATCTAAACAAGAAGAAGAAACTCAAGCGAAAATTGACATACAAAAAATATTTTTATACAAATTAACGGAATCCTTAAACGGCGAAGTCGAAATAGTTTCTGCAGATAAAGACAACATTTATTTATATATAAAAATACCTTTACAATTAGAAGAAATCAGACAAATATCAGCCGATGAGAAAATTTCAACTAAATTCCCTATCCTTCTTTTATCAAAAGAAGAAAGTTCTACAAAATTAATTGTCGCCAACTTAAGAAAATGGAATTTTATAATCGATCATGCTTCAGATTTGACAGAGTGCGTTAAATTGGGAGAAAAGAACAATTATCTTGCAATAATAATAGATTCCTCAGGACGAGATTTAAATTCTTTAGAAGCTGTTAAAAATCTAAGACGGAGTCCCAAATTAAAAAACTTGCCGATATTTATTTTCGCAATGGAACCTTTATCTCAAAAAACAGCTTTTATGGGACCTGTAGAATATTTTGTAAAACCAGTAAATTATAAAGTTTTAGTAGAAACGCTAAACAGCTATAAATTAAAAAAGGATTCTCAAATTTTATGCGTCGACGACGATATAACGATTTTAAATCTTTTAAAGGAAACGATAAATAACGCAGGCTATCAAGCTATTATAGAAAATAAGCCAATGAACGCTTTGACTATATTAGAAAAAGAAAATATTGAGCTTGCTATTATAGATCTTGATATGCCTGAAATGGACGGATACGAGCTTATCAAACAAATAAAAACAAATTCGAAATTTGAAAAATTGCCAATTTTAATTTATACTGGAAAAGAAAATTATGAAACGGATTTAGATAAAATTAAAGGGATGTTTGACGAAATTCTATCTAAAAAAAATCAAACAATAGAAGATTTGGCTCAAACAATCTCAAAATTCGCATCCAAAATTGAAACTCCTACTCCCCCTGAAACAATTAAAACAAAAAAAGACGTGATAAAAATACTTTTAGCAGAAGACTACAAACATTCTCAAATTATTGTTACAAGATTGCTTAAGAAAAACGGATTTGAGAATGTCGTTGTCGCTGAAAACGGCGAGCAAGCAGTAAATTACTGCAAACAAGACAAATTCGATTTAATTCTGATGGACATGCAAATGCCAGTGATGAGCGGATTTGAAGCTATGCAAAAGTTAAGAGAAATGGATGAATATAAAGACACTCCAATTATCGCTTTAACCGCTTTTGCTATGAAAGGAGACAAGGAAAGATGTTTAGAAGCTGGAGCCACAGATTACATTCCAAAACCAATCGACAGCAAAGAGTTTATCGAAAAAGTAAAATATTACACCGACAATCTGAAACGACAATAATTTAATGTTATAATATGAATTCTAATGAAATTCGAACTAGATTCGCTCCAAGTCCTACTGGCTACTTGCATGTGGGCGGATTGAGAACAGCATTGTATAATTATCTTTTCGCTCGCAAACATAATGGAAAATTTATTTTAAGAATAGAAGATACAGACAGAAATCGTTATGTTGAAGGAGCGATTGAAAATTTAATATCTACATTAAAATGGGCTGGTCTCTCATATGACGAAGGACCCGATATTGGCGGACCATATGGACCTTATATTCAATCGCAAAGATTAAGTTTATACAAAGCTAAAGCTGAAGAATTGATAAAAAAACAAAAAGCTTATCGCTGTTTTTGTTCTCAAGAAAGATTAGAAAAATTAAGAGAAGAACAATCCGCTAAAGGAGAACAGCCAAAATATGATAAACGATGCTTGTATTTATCTCAAACTGAAATCGAAGAAAAATTGAAAAATAACGAGCCATATGTTGTTCGTTTGAATGTAGATCCTAATTGCGTCGTAGAATTTCATGATTTAATTAGAGAAAGAGTAGTTTTTGAAGGCAATACTATCGACGATCAAGTTTTGTTAAAAAGCGACGGCTATCCAACTTATCACCTTGCAAATGTAGTCGACGATCACGAAATGAAAATTACTCACGTTATTCGCGGCGAAGAATGGCTTTCCTCTACTCCAAAGCATATACTTTTATATGAAGCCTTTGGCTGGAATAAGCCTTTTTTTGCTCACGTTCCCCTTCTATTAAATCCAGATCGATCTAAATTAAGCAAAAGACAAGGGGATGTGGCAGCCGAAGCGTATCGCGACAAAGGTTACATGCCCGAAGCTATGATTAATTTTCTCGCTTTGCTTGGATGGAACGCAGGCGATTATAGAGAATTTTATACGCTTGAAGAACTTATTAAAGCGTTTTCTATTGAAAGAGTTCATAAAGCCGGAGCTATTTTTAATTTAGACAAGTTAAATTGGCTAAACGCAGAACATATTCGTCGCAAATCGACCCAAGAATTGTTGCCTAAAGTTAAAGAAGAATTGCAAAAAAGCGAATTCGCAAATTCAATTTCAAACGACGAAACTTTAATGTTAATTATTGAAGCTATGAAAGAAAGGGTTCAATTTATCAAGGATTTCATTTACGCTTGTCCATATTTTTATGTCGATCCAATTGAATACGATCAAGAAGTTATTGAAAAAAGATGGTCTGCTGAAACTCGATTAGAGCTCGAGAAGTTTTGCGAAAATTTAAATTTGATAGAAAATCCGTCGAAAGAAGATTATGAAAAAATTTTACAACAAACTTGCGAATCTTTAGGAATAAAAAAAGCTAAAATAATTCACCCTATTCGATTAGCCGTCTCCGGAATTGGAACTGGACCGGGTTTATACGATATTTTATATATTATAGGGAAACAAAAAACAATTGAAAGAATAAGAAAAGCTGTGGAAAAAATAAAAAAATAGAAAAATTATGGAAAAGAATTTGCCTAATTTTGAACAAGAGAATAAAAAGCATTTTATTAATGAAATAATTGAAGAAGATTTAAGAAAAGGAACTTATAAAAAAGTACATACGCGATTTCCGCCCGAACCTAATGGTTATTTGCATATAGGACACGCTAAATCTATTTGTTTGAATTTTGGGCTGGCTTTGGAATATGGGGGAAAATGCAATTTAAGATTTGACGATACAAATCCAACTAAGGAAGATGTCGAATATGTCGAGTCGATTAAAGAAGACGTAAAGTGGCTAGGGTTTGATTGGGAAGATCGCTGTTTCTACGCTTCCGATTATTTTGAAAGAATGTATGAATATGCCGAGTTGCTTATACAAAAAGGCGTCGCTTACGTTTGCGATTTATCGCCTGAAGAAATGAAAGAATATCGAGGAACTTTAACCGAACCAGGCAAAGAGAGTCCATATCGCAATCGCAGCGTCGAAGAAAATTTGGATTTATTTAGAAGAATGAGAGCTGGAGAATTTCCAGAAGGCTCAAAAACTTTAAGAGCTAAAATTGATATGAGCTCTCCAAATTTAAATATGCGAGATCCAGTTTTATATAGAATTATTAAAGCCGAACATCATAGAACTGGAAACAAGTGGGTAATTTATCCAATGTACGATTACGCCCACCCTCTGTCTGACGCTTATGAAGGAATAACTCATTCGATTTGTACGCTTGAATTTGAAAATCATCGTCCGCTGTATGATTGGTGTTTGCAATGGTTAGACATTCCTGAAAAACCAAAGCAAATTGAGTTTGCTCGTCTTAATTTAGGTTATACTGTGATGAGTAAACGCAAATTGTTGCAATTGGTTCAAGAAAAAATTGTCGACGGTTGGGACGATCCTCGAATGCCGACTATCGCTGGATTAAGAAGAAGAGGCTATACGCCGAAAGCTATAAGAAAATTTGCGGAAATTATCGGCGTAGCTAAAAGAGAAAATCTTGTAGAATACGAACTTTTAGAATATTGCTTAAGAGAAGATTTAAACAAAAAAGCGCTAAGAAGATTTGCAGTTTTAAATCCTATTAAATTAACCATCGTAAATTACCCTGAAAATAAATTCGAATATGTCGAAGCTCAAAACAATCCCGAAGATCCAAACGCTGGGACAAGAAATTTGAAGTTTGGCAAATATCTATATATTGACGCCGATGATTTTATGGAAAATCCGCCTAAAGATTTTTATAGATTATTTTTAGGAAACGAAGTTAGATTGAAATATGCTTATATTGTTAAATTAGTCGAAATAGTGAAAGATAATAATGGAAATGTCGTCGAATTAAAATGCGAATACGATCCCGATACAAAAAGCGGAAGCGGAATAAGCAAAAAGAAAGTTAAAACGGCAATTCATTGGTTATGCGCAGATGATTGCGCGAAGGCTGAAATAAGATTATATGACAAATTATTTACAATTGAAGACGTATCAGAAATCGGAGATAAAGACTTTAGAGAATTTATAAATCCAAATTCTCTGATAATAAAACCTAACTCTTTAGTCGAGCCGTCGTTAAAAGAAGCTAATCTCGAGAATCGTTATCAGTTTGAACGACTGGGATATTTTGTGTTAGACAAATATAGCTCAAAAGAAAGAATTATTTTTAATCGTTCGACGACATTGAAAGATCAATGGAAAAAAAAA
>Ga0068706_1000203_pt1 | contig 30066 bp, 34 predicted proteins | sample YNPMSBMetaG_FD_65632 | JGI IMG/M metagenome (GOLD analysis project Ga0068706, IMG submission 65632) | Anoxygenic and chlorotrophic microbial mat microbial communities from Yellowstone National Park, USA - YNP MS-B MetaG | ecosystem: Environmental > Aquatic > Thermal springs > Hot (42-90C) >...
TGGCGTTCCACTGATGAAGTCTTTTTCTCAGTTTAGCTTTCCCATCTCCACGCATTCCTTTTTTGAGTTTTTTAAGATTCTCCACTGCTATAGCTTTACCTTTCTCAATAGCTAAATCCAGTAGCTGATGGGCTAATATCCACTCCTGGTGGTCTTTGCTGTTTTGTGAAAGTCCTAAAAGGTGGTGTAAGTTGATGGTTTGATAGCTTACCAATTCTCCAGTTTTTGAAACTTCCGCTATGGCTAAGTGTATGGGCGATGCGTTGGTGTCTATGGCTATTACTCCGTTCTCTTTTGTGTGTTTCACTTTAGGCGTTGGGATTTCAAAGGATACACTTCCATAAACTTCTCCATCTCTTAGCTTTAACTCCACTGTATAAGGGAAATAGCTTTGGGTCTGCCAGCTTTCCAAAAGCATAGCCATAAAAGTTATCCACTTATCTTTGTTGTTGCTGGGTTCTCTTAACACTTTGGCATAGATAAAATCTCTGTTTCCTGTTGTAATCCTAAGGCAAAGCTGTCCGTTTAGGTCTTCAAATCTCGTTAGCCTGTTTCCTTTCTCTGCTTTTGACCCAATGCTTACAAGTGTTCCCTGCCTTTGTTCTTTCCATTGCTTTTTAAGTCCTTCCCTTGCTTTACCTGTAAGGTGATTTTTGCAAAGTTTTTCAAAAAGTCTTTTGCCTCCAAACACTACTGGTTTATCTGTGGGATATTGCTTAGCTTTGTATATGGCTGAATCAATATATTTTGTTGGTAATTCAGGGAATAGCTGTCTTAGTCCGTGATATATTTGGGCGTGTGGGTTTCTTGTTTTCTCTTTTTCCAACTCCTTTAGCATATTGTATGCTACACGAATGGCAGAGGATTGCTTACGCATAAGCTCTATGAGTTTTTCTTTGTCTTCCTTTTTTAGTTCAAGCTTAAACTGTAAGCTAACAAACATCAGGGTTAGATTTTAGCCTTAAAACTCTTCTGTGTCAATGGGTTTGTATTTTTAGGCTTGACATGAGTAAGCCCTTTGAATAAAATAAGCACCCTAAACTTTTTAGGAGGTGAAGCTATGCTGAGACCGTTAGTTTCTCCGACTGCTGTAGTATTAGCTTTAGCGGTGCTTTTGGTTGGGCTATTTGTCCTAAGCCCTGATTTGGCTTTTGCTGGATCGGGTGGTACGGAGTTATCGAGTTGGTATACTGAGATTTCCAACGCTTTAAGGGGTATTTGGGGTAAGTTGATAGCTATGGCTTTCATAGGCTCCAGTCTTATGTTTTTCAGGGAGGGCGCTATTATCCCTGGCATTTTTCTGATATTTGTTGGGCTTGGTGTGGGCATGATCCCCGACATAGTGGACGCAAGGTTTTCGCTAACTTTCTAACGTGGCATTTTTAGAGTAAAGCCATGCAGAGGTATTATGTTCCCAAGTATATAAACGCCCTTCCGCAGATATTGTGGTGGGAACTTGATGAGTTTTTAATCTTTTTGGGTGGGGTGATAGTGGGGATATGGACTAATCATGCTTTTTTGGGTGCTTTAGCGGGTGTGGTTTTATCCAGACAATACATGAAGCTGAAGTATAACAAACAGCCCGGGTTTTTATTTGCTTGGCTTTACTCTAAGGGGCTGTGGGGCAAGAGGGGGCTTTTGCCTGAGTATTGGGTGAAGGAGTTAATGGAATGAGGGCGGTGGGTTTATTTCTTTCTGTTTTTGCTTTGGTATGTTTGATTGTCCAGCAAAGTTTTGGTCGTAATTTTTTGGATAGTGCGATAATAGAGTATGACAAGCCTGTTAGCATAAAAGGTAAGGAGATGACCACTTTTAGTGGGGGTGGGATAAGGATAAGGTGGGTGGATCAGAATTATGCGTTGTTTAATGCGGTGCCGCCGTCGTTGAAGATGGGGTGTGGTGGGATTGATGTTAATCTTGGGTCTTTAGGGCTTTTGAATTTTGACCAGTTTGGCAAGCTTTTTGAGGCATTGATGGGACCTGCGGGGGTGATGTTTGCGGCGCAGCTGGCTTTAAGTGCCTTATGTCCTCAGTGTGCACAGGTTCTCCAGCAGCTTATGAACTTGGCTAATCAATTGAACCAGATGCAGATAAGCAAGTGTGGTGCGGTTCAGATGGCAGGCGTGTTTGGTCAAAGAGTGGGAGAGTGGGTTCATAACAACATCCTTGGAGGGGGTACAGATTCTTGGGTAGCAAAGTTTGATAGTGCGGTAGCGTCTGTGGGCAATTATCTTGGTGTCCTTAATCAACAAATATCCAGGCTTTGTCCAAACGGGAAGTGTGGGGCGGCGCTTATGTTAAGGGGAGGGTGTATTGTGGATGCGGCGGTAGGAGAAACTTCAGTGGCGAACTTTTTGGGTTTGGACAATCGTTCTTTAGCTGCTGTGGTGCGTGGCTATTTGGGGGATGTGTGTTTCCCTGGGCGGAGTTCTATAAGGGATGCCTTCTCGGGCGTGCCGCAGGAGCCCGCATCTTATGCAGGAATAGGAGACCCGCAAAAGTTTATTCAGACCCTTGCAGGGATAACGGGGACCAGTGATAATGGACGGATTACAAACATTAATTGTGAAGATGGGTATACCTACGGGGAATTTCCTTTTGTCTCTATAGGCTATCAAGGGAATATAGAGTTTAAACACTATAGTGTCCGTATAAACACCACTATTTGTGCGGAGGCACGTAGGCTGTCGGATCGGGTTTTTAATGCTGTTCAAAGCAGGTATCCTTTGAGTGTGGAGGACAAGGCGTTGCTTTCGGCAATGCCAGTGGGTGTTTTTAAGCTAATCAACTACGGGTCCGTGTATACTGGCTTTTTGGATGGCATAAAGGAAGACCTTGCTTACTATATAGCAGAGGAGGCCGCTATTGGGCTACTTCAGAAACTCAATCAAAAAGTAGCAGAATGGGTTGCCGTTTATCAAGCGGGCTCAACACAGAACGATAACGGTCAGCCTACACCCGCTTGGGAGGCGGCTCAAGATCTTTTGAAAAACGTAAGCGAAGCCCAGAAGGAGTTAGCAAAGTATCGTAGGTATACGATGGAACAGTTAAGGCAGAAGGTTCAAAGCTATCAGGTGGCCAATCAGATATACAATGATATGTTGGCGCAGATGGCGAAGTCTCCCATATATGGGAACATGGTATTTTCAAGGCTTATAGGTTTAGGTCCTGTGGGGAATAGGTGATGGCGTTTACTGTTTATTCGTGGGGTTATGGAGATAGCATGGTAAATGTCCTACAGGGCGTTGCCATGTTGTTTGGGAACGATGGGAGTTTTTATGGTATTGCTAAGGTGGCGGCGCTGTTTGGATTTATTGCAACCCTTCTTGCGTATTTTTCCGCCCGTGCTGCGGCGGACCCGCTGAGGATTGTAAAGTTTTATGTAGTGTTTATTGGGGTGGTCTCGGTATTTTTTGGCATGACTGCCAACGTGCAGGTTCACGACAAGGCATTGAACCGGACTTATGCTGTTCAGCGTGTTCCCTATCCTGTGGCGTATGTTCTTTCTTTTATGACTCAGGTAGAGGATGCTATAGCAAGGCAGGTGGATAGTGCTTTTGGGATAGGGGTGGACCGTTGTGGGTCTCAGAATATGGGTATATTTGCCTGTAGCCAGATTATGGCGCAGGCATCGGACATGAGGGTAGTAGACCCGTATCTTTACCTCAATCTTACCAATTTTTTTCAGGACTGTGTGTATACGAACATTTTGGATGGAAGCTTAGATGCCCATCAGCTTGAGACTTCAAACTATCTGTATGGTTTGATTTTTAGCAATTTACATCCAGCAAGGTTTACTGTTCTTTACGGGCAGGGTCAATGCACTTATCCTTGCAGTGCTCCTTGTGGTGGTGGGTGTTCTATGAGTTGTGTGGATGCGGGGGCTTATTTAAGAAGCACCCTTTCCCAGTGGGTGAACACTCAAGGGCTTAATGCCCTTTCTGCGGCGGTAGGGCAAACTGTTTTAGCGGACCTTTTGAATACAGTTCCATCCAATGTTATGCGGGTAAGTCAGACGGGAACTGGGTTTTTAATGCAGTCGGTTCTAATGAACCAATTTAAGGAGACTTACAGTTCTTGGGCGGCGTCTCAGGGCGTGGGGCTAACAGAACAGGGGCTATTCACAAAAGGGCAAATTGAGAAGGCAACTGCAAACAGGTATTTACCCTTGATAAACGGAATATTGCATGTTTTGTTTGCATCTCTTACTCCTGTGCTTGTGATTTTTATGCTTACACCTTTAATGCAAGGGGCGGTAATGCTTGCTTTTACTTTTGGCTTGTGGATGATAGTCTGGAGGTTTGCGGAGGCGGTGGTGAATGGCTTTTTCTACTCTAAGCTTTTAGGGAACTTTTACAACTTTGCCCAGCAGAATGGATGGGATTATAATGTGTTGAATGCACCCGTAATATCCGCATTGCTTGTAGACCATATATCACTTGGAGGTTCTCTGTATTGGCTTGTGCCTACTGTGAGTTTTATGATAGCGAGCTTGGGAGGGTATGCATTTCATAGCTTTGCCACAGGGCTTGGAGGGGTTGTTCAGGGCACAGCCCAAAGCTCAGCGGGTGATGTGGCGAGAGGAAGCTTCAATGCAGGGCAGGTAAATTACAGGAATGTGTCAGCGGGAACTACAAGTTTGGGGAATTTTAGTGGGTGGGAGACACGGGGTTTTAACACAAGCTTTCTACAGGGACAGATGGGGAATATCACATGGCAGGGAAGAAGGGTAGAAGGGAAGGGGCTGTCAGTTGATAATGCATTGAAGTTAGCGGCTACTCATGGAGATGATTTTACCCAAAATGTTATAGCATCAATGTCAGCTATAGCTGGTCAGGGGGCTTCTGCAAGTATGGTAATGAACCCACAGGGGAGGCTTGAACAGGCAGAAATGGTTAGTGGAGATGGTGGGTTCAGAGTGGTTTATGATGGGCGTGGTAATCTTAAGGTGATGAAAGGTGGAGTTGAACATGGGAACATAAAGCTAAACGACAAGGGAGAAATTGATGGACCTGGAAGGCTAATGAACTTGGGAGGCATAAGTGCATCAGATGTTGAGGGTATGACAAAAGAACTTCGGGAAACGGCGGGAATATACAGACAGGTGGCAGAAGGGATAAGGGATTTTGATTCCATCAGGAAGGATGCCAGCAGGTTCCAAGCGTTCAAAGAGGCTTTGGGCAAGCTTTTACAGAAAGATTTCAATACTTTCAGAGAGGTAATAAATGCTTTAGGTAAGGACAAGACTTTTGAAAATGCTATAAAGGAATTAATAGGTAAAAAGCGGGCTGATGAATTTAGCACAACTGACTCAACGGGACTCAGCGTTGGAGCTAAAACAGGGATGCCGTGGGAAATTGTAAGGTTTATACCTGCTCCTAATGGTGGCTTTCAGGTTGACTACAAAGACCAAAGCGGGAAAACATTCACAACATATCTAACCGCTGAAGAGGTTAAGAGTGCATCAGAAAAGGTTTCTGATAGTTTAAGGACGGGAATTGGACAAAGGGGCGGAACTACCAGATCCAAAACAGAGGGAGAAAATTATGAAAAGGGTGTTAGTGAAAGCGAAAGCTTTGAAAGTGGGAAGGCGGCTGAGGTTTCTAAGATGTTATTGAAAAAGGCTGATAACGCCCTAACATTTGCCAATAACAAAAGTGTGCAGATGGTGGACAATCCTTTGAATGATTATTATCAACAGAAATACGAGGAAGGTTTGAAGCTGTTTAACGGTGATAAGGCAAAAGCCATAAGATATGCACATGAAGAAACTGAGAAGCTGACAAATGATAAGAACGCTTTAAGTAGCTATATAAGGCAATATGCAACCAACCAAGGGCTAAAGGATCTGAGGGAGCAAGAGGCTGAGTTACGAGAAGTTCCAAAGCAAGTGCCAACTGAAAAGGATATAAAGAAAGAGAGGGAATATATAGCAGGGACAGTGGAACAAGAGCAACGAAAGGCAGAAGGGGAAATTAAAAAAGGCAAGGAGGGGATAAAAAGATTCAACGTTCCTGAAGTAAATCTGCCAAAAATTGAAGTGCCTAAACTTAACTTTAACTTCCACAACAAAGGAGAGGTGCCGCCTGAGTATGATAAATATCTGAAGTGGTTAGAGGAAAGGAAAAAAGAGCAGCCAAAGGCATATCAACGACCTCTTGAAGTCCCTAAAGGAGATCCAAACACACCACCTCTTATAAACGATAGGTTTGATTTGAAGAAATAAAGATACAACCCTCTTGGAGGAGTGCCTTAATTTTCTTCTTTTTTGTGTTTACGCTTTTCATACTCTACTTTCCCGCTATAAAGGGTGAAAATTCCAAAAGCGGTGCCTAACGTTAGGACAAAGAAGAATATGGCTTTAGCAAGGTAATTCTCTCCACTCTTAGTGAAAAGAGAGGCCGTAAAATAAGAAAAGGCAACGGCTGCGAAAATACTAAAAAAGACAAGAGAGACAATAAACCCTATCCACCAGTATGTCTTGGCTACCCTTTCAGTGTGCCCCAAAAGGACAGCCTGCTTTGCCACATAGTCTATGGGTTTTTCCTCTTCCTGCTTTGTGTCGTCTTTCTTTTTATTCTTCTCCACCACCAAAGCAAGCAACTCCTCCCTCAACTTCTCGTCCTTGACCTCTTCCATAATCCTCTTGATCAGTTCCCTGTCGTTCATGGCTAATACCTCCTACAGTATTTATTTTAGTTAATATTAAGTATCTGGCTTAGCAGTCCCTACAGGGTTAACTAAGTCTTGGAAAAAAGTAAAAGAGTTAGTTAACCCTCTATGCTTGGATAACTAAGCGTTCTGCAAAGGTCGGTTAACTCCCTCTACAGGGTTAACTAAGTTTGTGCTTTTTGAGTAAGGGTTAGTTAACCGCCCTGAAGCCTTGAGTTTGTGGTGCTATAGTAGGGAGGGTCCAGGAAAATAAACACGCCCTCTCCCTGGGTATCGCAAAATGCCTTTTATCATTCAATCTTCAAAAGTAGTTCTGGGTTTAGCACAAACTCATCCTCTTTGCGTATCTTTTCCATTAACTCCACAAGGTTTGAGACCTCATACCTTTCACGAATCTGCATGAAGAACTTCAAAAACTGAAGCTTCTCCCTTTGAGTTCCCTTCTCCTTGAGTTCTCCAAAGACCTGCACCGCATCAATCTGATTGCTTTTTGCAAGCCTTTGGGCAATGGCAAAGTTGGTAGGCATGGAGAACTCTTCAAAGTAGATGTCCCTCAATGTCTCATAGACCTTCTGGCTTTCCTTTGTGCTTCTGAGAAAATACCTCAGCATCCTCACATCGTCTATAAGCTTTCCTTTCACCACTCCCTTTTTGAGGGTCTTTAGTGAAAGTTCCCCCACCAGCTGTGCCTCCTCTTCACAGACCGCCTCCACCGCCGCATCATCCCACAGTTCCTCATACTCCAACTCCATTAACACACCCTTTAGGTTTGGCTGGATGTAAAGAACCTCCTCCTCCAGTGGGCTGGAGACAAGCATGTTAAAAGCATCCTTCATTCCCTTCCCTGCTAAATACCCCACATAGCCTATGTCCCAAAGCCCAGGACGCCCTGCCCTTCCCGCCATCTGTAAAAACTCCCGCTTAGAAAGAGGTCTTCCTGCCTTTTGTAGCTGACAAAACACAACGCTTTTAGCTGGAAAATTCACGCCCAACGCTAAAGCATCTGAAGACACCACCACTTTTATTAGCTGGTTTCTGAAAAGCTTCTCCACAAAGACCCTCTCTTTGTATCTCATGTCTCCAAAGTAAAGCCCAACTCCATGCTTTGCCGCTGAAAGCAAAAGGGTGTTTGTTATGCTTAGCCTTTTGGCTATTTCTTTTGCCCTTTCCCACTCTTCCTTTGTTGGAACCGCCTTTAAAGACCCAAACAAATTTTTCAGACTTTGAACAACCTCTTCTGCCAAAGACCTGCTAAAGACAAAAAATATGGCTGGGAGATAGTCCAAAAGACCCTTACTTAGTTGCAAGGGAGTATGCACAAACTCAAGCTTTACAGGACGCTTCTGGACATTGATAACATGCATTTTTCTTCCGCTTAGCTGTTTCAAAATATCTATGCCCTTGTCGGTAATGGTGGCAGACAGAAGTAGTAGTGAAGAACTGGGATGGGTTTTGCGGATGCCCAACGCATATGCCCGTGCCCTTTCTGGGTCTTGGAACATGTAATGAACTTCATCTATGATTACCCTCTGGTCTGGAAGCTTAGAGAACTCCGAGGTGTATATTTCCTGCGTCATGCAAAGAACTTTAGCTTTGTCGTTCAGCCTAACATCACCTGTGAGTAGCCCTACATCAAGCCCAGCCCTTTTGAGTTCCAGCCATCTTTCATTTGAAAGGGACTTTGTGGGTGCGGTAAAGATTACCCTCTTGGCAGACTTTTGCCCAGCCCAGATATAACTTGCTACGCTTTTGCCCGCCCCCGTAGGGGCGGAGATTATGAGATTGTTGTGGCTTCTCGCATCTAACTGCCACGGAAGAGGGATTATTTCCTTACCGTAGAGATTGACTGAAATAAACATGGCTCTTTTACCTTAAAATTATAAATCTATGAAAGGTAGAAGAGGTTTCTCTTTAGTGGAGTTGATGTTTGTGGTGTTAGTTATGGGCACCCTTTTGGCAATAGTAGTTCCAAGACTTTACAGGCAGGCTACAAACACTGTAGATGGTTCAAGGTTAATATCAAGCTTCCAGTATATAGCCCAGGCTATAGGCAACTACGCTTCAGATAAAGGGCAATATCCAAACCAGCTTGCTGACTTAAACGCAGGGGGTTATAAGTATCTACCTGAAGTAAGTATAAGTGGGAACACAATTACATTGGATGGGTTTGATTACAACTATGTGCCCTCGGACTCCGCGTGCAGCGGAGGTCCTTCTTTGTCTGTAAGCGGATTGCCTACTGAGGCATACTATGAGGTAAAAAGCTATATTGGAAGTGCAACAAAGTGGAGGACTGATAATGGGAGTAAGACTATCAAGCTTTGTTTATAAGCGTCGGAATGGTATAAGTTTAGTGGAGGTGATGTTGGCGTCTTTGGTGTTCGCTATAATAACCGTCATGCTTCTTAGGAATTACATAACAGAAAAGCAAAGGGAGGTATACAGAAGTTTAGCCCAGGTTATTGTAGCTTTTGACAAGGGGGTTTTTGATGCATCGCTTGCTGTTCAGTCAGTAGATTCAAATCTAAGACCTATTCTATTTGGAACTGGGAACCCAAGTGGCAATGATTTCTCCATAGACTACACTCCTTCTCAACTTGTGGAACCTTTGCGAAACACGAGGAGTTGGACGTCTCTTCTTCCCAATTCTGACCGCCTAAACGCAAGCGTGCCCGTCAATCTTTTAGACCCAAGATTGCAGGCGGATAAACTGGTTGGAAAGTATGTGATAACCGCTTGGTTTCGGGCGGTAGATGCGGATGGCAACCCGTCCAACGGCATATCTCCAAACCCAAGCACGGGTGGATACAGGTATGCTTTGTTTGAACTGGAGATAAAGCATGCAGACGGAAGCCCTCTAACGGATGCGGAGACGGATATTCTTTATGCCTTGTTAAAGGATAAGTTCTGTGTGGATGCGTCGGGCTTTGGCCACTATGCGGTGGCGGGAGGGAGATTTGGCAATCAAGACAAGAGGTGCCCAAGTTCGCAGGTTTCAGCTAACTATTACGTAGTGGAACTTAGATGATGGAAAGATTAATTAACGAGTATCTGCCCAGGGTAAATTTTGTTTTACTCGTGGTGCTTGTTATCATGGTATTTGTAGTGGGGCTTAACTACTTTATGGGAAAGCGGGAGAAAGGCAAAGGTTCTTCTGTGGAGGAGGTAAAGCAAACCCCGATCATAATAGTGGTGAAGGATGGGATTTTCTATATGCTTGATGGGAAAGAGGTATTCATTGAGAGTTTATCTCCTTTGGTTATCAGGCATCAGGACAATGTTTTTAGGAGGGAAGGACGATTTTACCTATACACGAAGGGCAATGTGATTTACATTTTTGATATAAACAACAGGAAGTTGGTAGGAGAGAGAAAAGGAGGTGGACGATGATAAGGATTGAGGAGAACAAGAAAAATATCAAAGTAGGCGAGTATTATGTGCAGGTCAATGGTGTATATGTAGTTGGCGATAGAGGAGATCTGTGGCTTCTGTGGAGGCTTTATATAGCGGATGGCTACAAAAGGGTTGTGTTTGAGGAAAAGCTTGGCGGGAAGGAGGGTGTAAGGTATCACTACTTTTCCTTTGAGGCAAAGATGTATAGGGTTTACGGTTCTATTCAGGGGCTTCTGGAGCAGTTTGGAGATGTGTATGTGCTGGACTTGGACGATGTCCCGCCCAACAAAAAGTCCGTAAAGAAGCCGTCTGAACTTTTAAGTAGAAAAAATGTGCTAATTTTTGTAGTTTTGCTTGCCGCTATAGTTGGAGTTTGGACAGTTTCTAAAGGGACCGTGGAAGAACTTAAGATGGTTCAGCCTCTGCTACCTCCTCAAGATTCTCAAGCACCTGCTTATGTTCCCTGCCGCACAAACCTACCCAGTTTTGCCAAGTCCTTTGAATATTCAGACCAGGTTGTTAATGGCAAGATTATAAAATCCCTTCAGGACAAGACGGTGGAGGCGCCTTTGGAGTTGGTGGAGGTAAGGGCGGTGGAGAAAGCACAGATAAGTCTGCCCGCTACTGTGGATGAGAAAAGTTTCAATATGCAAGACATGAGGGACAAAACGGTGTTTAGCATGAGTGGGTATGATAACTGTTTGATGTTTATAGATTTGAATATGGCTTTGCCTCTGGTGGTAGAAGAACTGACTATGGGAAGTTGCAGGCTGTCTTTGGAGAAGTCCTGCATTGGAGGAGGATGATGCTGGAGAAGATGCGGATTGACCTGCGTAGAAAGTATGATGATGCGGTTGTGGAGGTTGTGGGTAGGCTTTATGGGAAAAGGTCGGATGTTTATTTGATTGATCTACTTAAGGAGATGTATCCAGGGGAGGAAAGATTTGAGGAGGTCAAGGCTTTAATCAGGAAGGGAGAGGATATTTTTACCGCACTACACAAAAAGCATCTTATCTCTTCCCAAACTTACGAGTATTTAGTTTCAGCCCGCAGGATAAGGAACCTTAAGGAATTTGTGAAGGCATACAGGGATAGCAAGAAGGAGATAAGGGAGGTGGTCAATAGCTTGAGGCGTCAGCTTATATCTCCCGCAATCGCACTACTTATGCACTATGCGGTCTTTTGGACGATGCTATACAAAATATTGACTGCCTTTCCTATAGACAAAAAGGTTTTATCCCTTTTGCCTTCTTACTTTCCCTTTTTGATTTATATGTCTAAGAACTCTTGGGTGTTTTATGCATACTTTGCCTTGACGCTTGGGACCGTGCTGGTTCTTTACCTTAGCCAAGACAGGTTCAACCCTGCGTATAGAATGTCTGAGAAGATGAAGTTTTATCTGTATATTTATCAATCCACAAAGGCGGGCAAAAAGGTAGAAGAGGCGGCAAAGGCTTACAGAGGGAAAGCCATAGATGTCCAAAAGTTCAACTTTGCAATGGATGCGGGAAGACCTCTTGGAGAGGCAATACTTCAGTCCATGAGGTATCCTGTGTCTCCAGTGGAGAGAACGCTTCTTATATCCGCCTTAGAAGGAGATGAGAGGGAAATTTCCAAAAACATAGAGGATCTCTACAGGGAGATGCTGGATATGACAAAGGTGGTGGTTTCCAGAATTGGGAACATCTTGAGTTTTACCGCTATGGCTGTTGTAGCTGGAATGCTGCTTTTCTTCTATGGCGGGTTTTACCTACCACTAATAGAAGCCATAAGAAGTGCTTTGGGGTAATATAATATATATCCTTTTTAGGAGGTTGGGCTATGAAGGGAAAGTTTGGTGTAATAGCTTTACTACTTTCAAGCATAGTTTTTGCTGCGCCTGTGTCTACACCAAATACGCTGAACGACACTCCAATTATTAGTGGTGGTGGAAGTGGTGGTGGTGGTGGTGGAAGTGGTGGTAGCGGCACGTGCAGGAGAGTAGACCTGACTAATGCAACAAGCGACTATGATCTACAAACCTGTGAGGAAGCAATAATAAGATTTACAAATCGGTCGTCTGTGCCATTGAGGATTGCGACGGGTAATGATCGTCTTTATGAGATATTTTTGCAGTTCAGTGTTAATTTAAAGTTAACAGGGGTATGGGCATATCTAAACCCCAATAACACCACTTACGCATCAAGCTTTAGTCATGTGTCATGGTATTGGAACAGTGGTGGAGGCAATAATTGGGTGGCTTATACGAATTGGGATCCTGCTTTTAGGTTATACAACCAAACACCGCACTCTTACATTATTTTAGATACAACAAGAAGAATTTTTAGGGGATTTACAGGCTGGGAATGGGAAGGTCCCGGTGTAGGTTATGGTATTTTTGCAAGTAAATGGCACTCTAATTTAGTTTCTTGGACTTCACTTGGGACTTTTGCTTTCCCAACAACAATGTCAGGCTACATCTTAGTCAGGAGGTTAATATGATGAAAGTCTTCACAACCACTATGCCTCACCCCACCCCCGAATAACTCAAATACTGTTCCTCCGTTATAAGCCCTTCCTTGTATAGCTTCTCTATCTGCTGATTTAAAGTTATTCCTTTCTCTTTCAACTTCTCCCTTAACTCCTCAAACCTCCCTTCCCTGATAAGGATCCTATCTTCATGGTCAGGAATTAAATACTCCACCACAGGCTTTAACTTGCCATCCTTTAACCGCACAAGCACCTGATTAACCGAGATCAAAAGGGTTGAAGACATGTTAAACCTCACATCCTCCGCACTCATCTCCCCCGTTTCTACCGCCTTTAGAATAAACCTCTCTATAGCACCCACGCAATCGTTTGTGTGAATGGTGGTGTAAGTGAGGTGCCCAGACATTGCCGCATCTATGGTGTTTTTTGCAGTCTCTCCGTCTCTGGTTTCCCCCACCACGATTATATCTGGAACCGCCCTCATGCAAGACCGCACACCCTCTGCAAAGCTAAACTTCCCTATAGGCATCTGAACAGTCCCCTTCACTTTCATCTCCACAGGATCTTCAAGCGAGATTATCCTCCTCCTCTCTGGATGGGCTTCCAAAAGCATAGACTTGATCAGCGTGGATTTACCCTGCCCTGCGGAGCCACTAACAAGGATGAGACCGTTTCTCCTTATGGCTAACTTCCTCGCTTTCTCTATAAACCCCTTCTCATACCCAAGTTCCTCAAGTCGCTTGTTAAAATAGCCCGTAATGTTGAATATCCGCACCGCTACGCTTTCTCCTCCCACCGCAGGCTGAAACTCAAGCCTAAGTTCCACCTCATTCTCTATCTCTATCCTTCCGCTTTGAGGTTTATCGTCCACGTTAGCCTTAACCTCTGAATACTCAGATGCCCTGTTTTTCAACATCTGAACCAAATTCTCTCCCTCTTTGGCAGTAAGCGTCATAACACTAACTTTCCCACCACCAAGCAACTTGTAAAACACCTTATACACCGACCCTTGCCCTTCTACGAGAATGTCATTAACCTCACTCCCTAAAGCCTTTCTTACTATATCTACAAACACCTTCCACAGATCTCCTTCACCAACTATCTCTCCTTCAGTCTTATTTTCACTTACCTTCCTCATGTAAACACTTTTAGGCGCCAAGACAACATCCCCGTCTATCGGTAAATAGTGATGCTTAAATCCCGTTTTTCTATCCACCAAACACCCATCCCTATCCACAAAGTAGTCATCCCCCTCAAGGGACAGCACATACTGATTGCCATAGACCTCAGAATAAACCTGCACAAGCCTTTCTTCTTTCACCCCCTTCTCCATTGTCAAATAACTGTATCGGTCTTTTCCAGACTTTATTATCTCATCTATTATGCTGTCTGCCAACTCTGGACCAAAAAGCAACTGAATAACCTGTCTTGGCTTTTCATAAAGAGACGTCCCTACCCTCATTGCAAACACACCCTTTGGTTCATCTTCCTTACCCTTACGCAACCTTGTAATCAAATCCAACACCCTCATTTCTCCTGGTCCTCACTGGCATACATATCCATCCCTTACAATCACCAAGTGTCCTGAGGAATTGTTTAAAGAATAAACTAACACATTACCCCCTCCGCTTACATACCTTCTATCTATGTCCTGCAATATTGGAATAACTCCACGTGCATCCGTTAAATCCATTTCTATTGCTATCAATTTCACTAACTGCCCAGCTGCTACCTTCTGCTGATTTTGGGAATCCACCACAACCTCGTAAGGGTCTTTTACAGGAACAGCACGAAAAGATACCCTCCCTTGCAACGCCTTAGGTATCATGTAGGTGTTCAAATACCTCTTCTCAAGAATACCCGCTAAACACAGTTTGTTATCTTGACACATCCCGCTAAAGTCCGCCGTATTCCCACCACACCCCGAGTTGTTGCTATCTATGTTATCAAAACACCTAACCATACAATCCCCATTCATCAAAGCCCTGTAGACTGCATCAAAGGAACTGCCCGACACCATCAAATAAAGCCCTCCATTGTCCCCCTCAACCCCCGACACATTGGACTTCCTAAAAGAAGAATTCTGCAAAACAACATCCGCCATATACAGTCCCTTGTCCACCGCTTTCACAAACTCATCCACCTGATGGGCTGTCTCATAGTCTGCGTTCGTTCTGTATACCCTAAACATCGCAACCATAAGCCCCCCGATGATGAGGGAGACAAACATCAACTCCGCTAAAGAGAAAGCCCTACGCATAGCTATTATCTTAGAGGAGGCGGAGGTGGAGGCGGAACAGGAGGCATCCCCACTGGAGGACTTCCCCCACCAAAGGAAGGCATGCCCGTCAGAAGCTGCGGAGAAGACACAGATGTGGTTTCTGCTTTGGGATACTTTATGTTCTCCATAACAGGATAGGATACTAAATACCCTCCCACATAAACATGCCCATTCTGAACCACAATCTTGTCTTTACCCATCAAAACAGTCTCATCCTTCAACACCATCCCGTTTGTTATTACCATGTCCCCTACCACACCAGAAATGGGAATGTTGTAATAGTAGGGATAAGACATCTGCACCTCAATCTGTCTGTTTTTATACTTCTGGGCTTTTAGGGCGTGTTCGGCTTCCAAAAGGGACCTTTCCAGATTAACCTTGTCAATCCTTGTAGCCTTGTCCGCTTTTTGATATTCGTTGTATGTTTGCCTTAACATGGTCTTCTTTTTGAGTTCAATAAACTTTTTGTCTTCTGGCTTTAACTCAATGGGAGACATTTGATTTGGGTTTGGGTTTGCCGAAACTGTAGGTGGGGGAGTAGGAGAGGGCGCTGGCATAGGTTGGGCTGGTATGGACTGCGTCGGTGCGGGGGATATTTGTGTATGGTTTGTCTCCGGTATGGGCATAGGTGTAGGTGTGGGCTGTGCATAAACCCAACTAAACAAAAACAATCCTAACGCTAAAGGTTTTTTCACTGTTGCGTCCCTCCTTGACTTATATTATAATATAACCCAAAACTTTTAGGAGGTATTAGCATGAAGCGTAGGAGAGGCTTTACCCTAATTGAGTTGATTGTAGTTGTTGCCGTCGTTGGCGTGTTGTTAGCAATGGTGGTGCCAAGAATTATAACTTCCACGGATGATCCCAACGCCAATCTGATAACAAAGAATGTGAAGGACATCAGGGAGGCGGTGGTAATGGCCAAGATGAAGTGTTTAAGCAGGCTCCATGCTAATTCTACTGGTGATGTGGGATATGATACATCGTTGCTACTTCAGGCTTTGGCAAGCAATGAGTGTCAGATACTTCCTCAGAACCTATACATTATAGATAATCAAAACTGGGCTAAATTGAAGGGATTTAAATTAAGAACAGACTACCAGAGTGCCAACAATGCCCTTAAGGTAGACATAAACTGCAATGGAAGCAACAGCATATGTGGGAAGGTAAAGGAAGAGTTGAACACTATGTACGGTAGCGGGGCTTGTCCAGACGACCCCAGCAACGGTGTTTTGACTTGCACCCTTCCCCTGTAAGGAGGTGGTGGTGATGAACATGGTGCTTTTGGTGGGTGTATCTGTGGGGTTTGCTGTGAGTGTTTTGACTTCCAGCAACTTCTATTCAGAAAAAACCTTTATTTCAAGCGCACATTCGACGGAAAAGCAATTAAGCAAGATATTAAACAGAAGGTAAGCAATCCCCCCTCTGGAGGGGGATTTTTATTTGGGTTCCTAAATCATCGAGGCACCACCCTGAAGGTTATGTTATTCCTTGCCTTCAGGGTCTCACCACTTCCAAGCTTTACCTCAACCTCCACATAGCCGCTTACAGTGGGAGTTGAACTTCCACCGTATTGCCCACTATAAACACCAGCATCTACGCCCGGGTTTATATCCACCTTCGTATCCTGAGAATATCTCAAGGAAAGATTGGGCAAAACTCCGCCAGGGAAGTTTATGCTAACGGTATTACCGCTTACAGACACACTGCACACCCCAGATGTTCCCTGATTGTTGCACAAAAGCGTGGTTCCCTGATAGACCTCCACTACCCTTCCAGACACCTGATATACATAAGCGGCCACTGCAGAGGGAGGAGGCAATGCATAAGTTATGGTGTTTCCTAAGGCAGAGGCTTGCGTCCAGCTGATGTTTACTGTGGCAGGCGTGCTAACAAAATTGTCATTGAACCTATAGCTTACCTGCCCAGTTGTGTAATTGACACTTCCAGTGCATTCTCCCACTAAATTGCCAGCACCGTCGTCCAAACACTGCTGAGACCCAGAAACCACATAATTTATCTGCACGTTTGTAGCACTTCCTACGCCATTTATTTGAAAACTCAAGGCACCAGTGGTGTAGTCAATGCTTCCACTGCACGTTGCAGAGGGCGTTCCCGTATCCTCTGTAATACCACCTGCCCCATCATCTCTACACCTCAACGCACCTGCGGTTAGCCTCACGCTGTTTGGACTTATCTGGTTTCCAGTGGCAACTCCCATTGGGACAACTACATTAACAGTTCCCATTGTGGAAGTGTAGCCGCTGTAAGTGGTCTGTTTGATAAAGTCTCCCACGCCAGTTAATGTGAGGGAGTTTCTCGCCACAGGCGGATGCAGAAGGCTTACAGTTCTAATTGCATTGAAGTAGTTGTCCGTTTGCGTTCTGGCTGTCCCTGAAGAGGTAAGAGGGACAACTTGAAAGCTTGTGGATAAGACCTTGTCCTCATAGGGATTTATAGCAATCCAGGGCAGGCCAAATTTGTAAGCGTTCAAAGACAGGCTAAAGCTAAGCGGATTTGCGTTGGCAGTTATCACACCACCCACTGGAAGCGAGTAGCAAGACAGCCCATCAAGACACAGCTGCGCCCTTTGGACAACTCCCTTCAGAGGATTGGGAGAATTCCCTGAATAAGCGAGGGAGACGCTTCCGCTTATGATGTCCTCGGGCACGGTGATGTCGGGCGGAGTTCCGCTTACGGCGGGAGAGGTGATGTCCATTTGGTTGAGTCTAAGACTTAGGGAGTAAAAGCCGCTTACAGAACCGCCCGCACCAGATGTTCCTCCGCCGCCGCAGGCAAACAAAGCACCTAAAAGAGGCAACACCCAAACTTTCCTCATACCTACACCTCCTTTATATGAATTCCATTGTGATCACAAGCCTAAACAGTTCGCTTGTTTTCTCTTTGGTTGAGAAAAGATAACCCAAAATGGGGATGTCCTTCAAAAAGGGGACGCCACCGTCCCTAAACTGTTCCAGCGTCTGTGCGGTGGAAAACAGAACCAGCGTCTCCCCCCTTTTTAAAAGGGTTTGATTTATGTTCGTTCTTGTTGCAACCAAAGGCAAGGACAACTCGTTTTGAAAGCCCGCCAAATCTACCCTCCTCGTATCCAACCTCTCCAAACTGTCCTGACGCCTGTATAAATCTACCGCAATCGTGCCCTCATCCACAAAGTATGGCACTATTATCAACACGCTGCCCGTGGCAATATCCTCCGTCTGCACCGTTATAGTGGGAGTGGGAGGTGCGCCCGCACCAGAAGAAATGTAAGAAAGTTCAAAACGAGAAATGATCCTCTGCTTTTGCAGCGGAGAATACACCATGGGCTGGCCGTTCAGGGCACTTAAAACGCTGTCCTCTATAAGCTTAGCCTTCCCGCTTTCTGCCAGTGCGTTCAGCTGCGCCTCAATCCTCGTGGTGGCAATGGAAAGATTGAAAATAGGATTGGCCACCGCATTTTTCAGACCTGCACTCACTCCACCTTCCCTTGCATCCCACGAAATACCCAAGGAAGAAAAATCCCGATCACTCACCAAATAAACCTTTAGCTTCAGAGGTATGGGTTTTGTAAAGTTTTCGTTTATCTTATTCGCTGCACCCTCTATAGCCACCACTTCTGACGGCCTTGCACTAACATACACATTCCCCATCTCATCAACCGACACCTTAGAACCGCTGTCTCTTAGAAGCTTTTGCAAGTTTGCTTCCAAGTTCCTCGTAAATTCTCTCTGATAGGCAAGGGTTAATCCACCGTTCTTCTCATCTATCTTCTTCTGTAAAAAAGGAAGATGCAAACTAAAGACCTTAGTCTCATACTTGTATATCACTATTCGCCCACCCTCATACTTCCACCACAGGTCAAACATACCAGTAATTTCGTCAAGCACCTGAGATAACCGCTTGCCATCCGCAAAGTATGAAAGCGTAAAATACTCACTCTGGGCTTGCGTTTGTCCTCCTTGTCCTGTTTGCACCTGTCCTCCACCCGCTTGCACCTGCTGAGGATAGGCTATGTCCCTTAAAACTATCGGAACCTTAGCGTATTGTGAAATCAAAGACACTAAATAGGTCAAAGATACATTACGAACGTTTGCAGATATGGGAACATTAAGAATTTCCTGTTCCGACACCAAACATGCTGACTCAGAACGACTATTCGCTGGCATCTGACTCTTACCTATCCCAATGTCTTCCGCCTGGGCTATAGCCCCCAGAAATAAAAACGCCACCAAGCCTTTTCTCATTCCTTCACCCCCATAATTTTCATTTTAGCAAACATTATTGGTTAACTAACTCTTAACAACAAATTAAAAACTTAGTTAACCCATTTTCTCAGTTGACTAATAAAAGAATGCGGGCAAAAGCCCGCTACTCAGTCTTCACCAGTGTGAAGACTATTAGTGTCCTTCCCGTTATGGGAGAAGAACGCGTTCCTGCGGTTTGGAAGCCGCACTGGCTTAGCACCCGTTGGGAGGGAGTGTTCCACTCCAGCACGGTTGCCAAGAAGACCTTGGCAGGAAGTTGTTTTATAGCCTCCCGCACAAGGAGTTTTGCGATGCCATTGTTTCTATATTCGGGCATCACATAGAGGTGGCAAAGTTCAATGTAAAGCCAGCCAAGTCTTCGCCACCCCTGACAGGCTACCACCTCGCCATCTTCCTCATAGACAAGGTAGCCATGGGCAGGAGAAGGGCTTCCCCCTATCCCCTGCTCTTCAAAGGAGGCACTTACTAAGTGCCTCACTTCCTCCCACCTTGCGGTTCTTATCATTTTTTCGCCTCCTTAACCTCATAAGGAACCACAAGGGAGGTTTCATTAAGGACGTATAGCACGTCCCCGTCCCTCAAACCGATTGCCACCTCTTTGGGGCATTTCCCTCCCACAGGGTAGGCAATCAGCCTGTAGTTGTCCAGACGGTAAAGAACACCGTCTGTGTCCAAAGCCCAGCGTGGCATGTATTTGTAGCTGGGCTTTATTTCAAAGGACAGCCCGTCGCCCAACACGAGGAACAGGCCGTCCTCTCTGGGGATGATTTCTCCTAACACCGTTGTAAGTTCATCCCCAAAGTATGGGTAGGCTACTCCTCCCTCTACCTTAAAACAGAGGGCGCCTACCTCTACGATGATGTAGTCCTCTTCTGGACTACATTCGCATAGGAGGTCTTCCTTTTCCTCCCACTCTTCCTCCCAGTAGAGGGAAGGATAGGAGTAGGAGTAGGAATAACTCCTACTTTTGAAAAGACCCGTGTAGGTCCTTCCAAACTCCCAAGAGGAGTTAGAGGTCTTAAGACCCCTTATCTCCTCCCACCTTCCAACGAGGAAGGGTTCCTCCTCGTCGGGGAGGCACACCGCAAAGCGGGAGTGTGCCCTTACCCTCTCAAGGAGGCCACCTTCCTTTAGAAGCAGCTTAAGCTGCCTCTTGTTTAGCTTGAGTTGGCTAAGTTGAAAAGCCAACTCGTAAGTGTCCGAGGACCCTTGTGATAGAGTGATGTCAAGGGTCCCGTTGTGGAAGAGGTAGGCAACCCCCTCTTCCAGCTTAATCTCAAAGGGATGGGTCTGCTCTGGACAGACCCTGCCCCTTGAGACGATTCTGAAGTGCACAACGAGAATAGAACCCTGTTTTGTATAGGGTTCTATCTCGTTCCAAAGGGCTTCAAACTTCATGAAGCCCTTCTTCATCTTCCACGTGCGGGACTTTTCATCCCACACGCAAAAACCTGCTCCGTGGGAGTTTGCCTCCCACATAAGTCTGGCGTCCTCTTGAGTGAGGACTACACCTTGAGGTTTGTAGGCTATTACACACATGCTTACCTCCTGTCCCGCAAACCTGCCCTTTGGCAGGAGAGAGATGGCGGCGGCCTATGGCCGCACTTACCTTGGATGGCCATCTCCCTGCGGGACTAACAAAAAGCGGGGGCAATTGCCCCCTCCCACTCAGCCCCCTGTGGGACTTATTAGTGCCTCCTTGAGTAGAGGCACTATGTATCTCCTTTCCTCTTTGGAAAGGAGTTTAGAGAAAGCGGAGATCAGCTTGTCTCCGCTTGCGTCAAGGGGAGGCACTTTGAACCTTCCCTCCATTATTGCCCAGAAGACCCTTTGCATAAAGAGGGACATGAGCAAAATTTTGACTGGGTCGCCGTGCTTAGAACAACCCAGTCTTATCTCCACGGTGTGGGGCAACGATGTGAAATTGACCCACCAATACCGTGGAGGGACTAACGCCTCCACCCTCGTGGCGTAGGGGTTCATTCCCCGCCCGAAGATTGAGACGAGGTTAAACCTCCTCTCAAGGAGGCGGACAAACGGTAGGAGGAGTTCAAACATCTCCTCCACCCGTTCCCTGAAGGGCCACATGTTTATATGAACATGTAGCCCTGAGTGTTTGGAACTGATAAAGAGACCTTTTACAAGGTCCCTTAAGTCCTTGAGGAGTTGTCCTTTTTTGAGAACCTCCTCAAGTGTGGCGGGGAAGGGAGATAGCTTTATCTCCCCACCATCCACGGACGCATCCCTCTCGTAGTGAGAGATGAGTCCGTTCTTCATCAGGGATGAAATTACCCTCAAAAGAAGGGTCATCTCAGCCCCTCTCCCTTCTGGGATTTCAAACTCCACCCCCAGAAAGGGAGTATCATACCCATCCCTGCGGCGGGTATAACTTTCTCTCTCCGCAAAAGGATGGGACATCACCTCATAGAGGCCGCCAAGTTCCTCTATGAACTTTGCCTCTTTGGAGACTTTATCCATCTCCCACAGAGGCAAACAATAGGGAAATTCCTCCACATCGGGAGAGAATTCCTCTTTGAGTTCTTGGTGCAAAGCCTTTATATGCTTACACCAAGTTCCTGTTCCCGCCCTTCTGTTTACAAAATCAGGGCAGGAACACTCGGCGTGCCCGCCGTCATGGATGCGAACTGTGTAAAACAGCCCGCTATCCAGACTTAGCAGTTCAACCCTATCTGGACTGAACTGCTTTATGGCCACTCGGGCAGTCTTTTCAGAACTGCCCTCTGGCACCTCCCTGAGGAGGAACGCCCTCAGCTTGTAAAACCGAGGCACATCCTTCCTCAAATACTCAAGGACAGCCCTTGCGGTTTGGGGGCTAAGTTCTTGGTTTACCCCCAATACAAGGAACCGTCCGTAGATTTGAGGGCGGAGTCTGATGTCCGCCCTGTTGGGTCCTTCAAAGGCTATTCCTATGTTGGCCCCATACGGGACCCCACGAAGTATCCCCTCTACGGGAGAGGGGGACACTTTTAGAAAGTTTGGTTTAAGTATAGTTTGTGGCATGGCTGCCTCCTTGCCCGCAAACCTGCCCTTTGGCAGGAGGAAGGTGGCGGTGGGCTTTTGCCCACTCTTACCTGTGGATGACCGCCTTCCTGCGGGCTTGACAAATTTTTCTTCGGGTTAACTAAGTCTTCATGTTTGCTTTAAGAGTTAGTTAACCCCCCTCAGCTAAAATAAACCTCATGAAGGTTCTGAGACTTGCAGACATTGACAGATACGCCATCAACCTTATAAGGCGTGTGGGCTTTTCTAAGGCCTATGAGATTTTTTACGAAAAGTGGAGAGAAAATCCACTCCCTCACTATACCGCCATCGCTATGGCACTTGCGGAGATAACAGGGAGAGAGAAAGTGGAAGGGTCTTATAAGGGTTATTGGGGCATCTTTTCAAAGTTTTTATACCTTCGCCAAAGAAGACTTGCCTATCAAGAGGGCAAGCAATACACCTCCGCAAGCTATCTGAGAGAAATCCTCATCAATGCCAAAGAGGAGGAGCCTATATACCTGTCTGAGGTGTTTTTGATGGGAGTGATAATGAAAGAAAGATACCCTGCAAACTTTCAGTCCCTTGAAAGACACCTTCTTACCAATGCCACAGTTCACACAGTCTATATGTTCAAGCTTCTTCACTCCAATAGGTTTATCCTCCCTCCTCCAGACCTGACCTCTAAGCTTATGGCATACTACCACGCTACTTTACACCTTCTCCCAGAGATGGAGTGGTTAAGAAAGGAAATTGGAATATAAGCGCCCCAAATGGGGCAACTCAGCACAGCATACAAGCTGTGCTTATGTTCTTGGCAAGGATCAGGGCTTTAGAAAGAACTAAAAGACTTTCTCTCTTTGTAGGAATTATCGGATCAAAAATTAGAAAGCCCTGTCCCGCCAAAGCGACGACCTCCCCGCCAGATGCTACTTGCACAACGGGAAGACCGTCTTCAGTCTCCGCAGGGATGATAAAGCCTTCCCTCTGCGGAGGGAAAGGAACATCAAGGGTGTCTATAACCCTGATGTCCCGCACATAGAGTTCTCCAACGGGCACCAAAAGGGTGCCCACGGAGATCTCTCTTGCCGATAGGGAACCCATCCCTATCTCATAAGCAGGGGGCTGATAAAAAAGCCCCCAAGCGATCCTTTGTATCCTGTGGAATTGGTCAAACATGGCTGACCTCCTCCACAGATACAAGCTTTTCTCCTTCCCAGTATCTCTTAGGGAAGGAAAGGAGAGTATCTACCTCCTCCTCGGAGAGGAACCTCAAGTATTCCTCCCTCAGAGGCAGACCTCCTCCCAGCCTGTAGGAGACTTCTCCCTCTTGTAGAAGCGTCTCCAACAGGTTCTTCGCCAGCTTGTAAACTATACGGAGAGTTTCCCTCTCCGCATAGATGCTGGCGGGCACGCTTTCATAGGCAAGCCCATAGGGCTTTATCCTATAAAAGCCAAGACCTGCCAGTTTTTCCTCTCGGCAGGACTTTCCGTAGGTGGGCAGAAGTACTCTGCCCACAAAATCATCCAGAACCCTTACAATGTCCTGGGCAAAAACCCTCAGGGCATTGCGGGTTGCTTTGTCTTGAGAACCAAAGCACATGGTTCCCAAGATGGGATAGACCTTGCCCTTGGTGGACAAGGTGCAGTCTATGCCACTGAGAAGGGCATAGAAGTTCTCCAGATACTCCTCGGGAGTATCTGCAAGGTCGGGTTCTACCTTTAGGACAGAACCCTCTGCCCTCACGGGAGGTTCAAATCCCTCCTCGGGAGGGAAAACATCCTCAGCAGGAACCACCCTGCCGTTTACCACCACCTCAAATTCTGGCTCTCCCCAGAACCTGAGGCGGCCAGACACTTCTGCCCTTTCAAACCCTTCCTTCAACAGAAGGTCTGAAAGGGTGCTAAAAACCTCAGGTTCCTTTAGTGTCTGAGGTTCTACAAACACGAGGGTTCTCTTGGGATTAGACCCTCTGCCTATTACTGCAAGGACTTGCCCATTAGAGGTAAGCCCTATGCAGTCAAGAAGCCCCTTTTCAGAGACTTCCACTTGGATGGAGGATGAAAACCTTTTGGAGACTTTCACCTCCACATACTCTACCCTGCGGGCAAGAACAGTTCCGCCAAAGAAGTTTGGGACGGTAATGTCTTTGGTCTTTACAGGGTAGACCATAGGCTCCAAAGGAGCCTCAAACACCCTGTCCCCATCCCAGATTGGGGAGGGGAGGGTGGGGAGTGAGATGCGTTGGGTCTTTAACATGTCTGCCTCCTTGCTTGCCCTGTAGATTTCCCTGTGGGCGGTGTCCTTTGGACACTCTTACCTGTGGATGACCCACAGGACAGGGCAAGCTTGACAAATCCAGACCTGACATAACTAACTCAGGGGCATATGCCTGCCCCTACGAGCGGGAGGCAAAGCCTCCGCCTCCCGCAACTGCCCAGAAACTGGGCAGTAAAATACTGCCCTCACAAAGAGGGCAGTCAAAATCTGGACCCACAACAGAGACACAAACCTGTCCCGTGTGGACCCAGCGGGGTGCGGCCTTTAAGACCGCCCAGGCACAGGGAAGGAGTGGAAGTTCTCCTCCCCTGGAGAGTTTTTGGAGCTCCCCAGCCTGGTCCCCCAAAGGAGACCAGACTGGGTCGGGGTGGTTTTTTACCCCCCTTTATCCCCCTTTCCCTCCCTTTTTACCACCCCCTCGGTCCCCGCCCATTGCGGGCGGGGTTGACCAATTCACATAAAACCAAAAAAGTGCGGGCAGGAGCCCGCCCTAACTCAGGGGGATTATGCCCCCTTATAAAAGAGGAGCTTTAACTCCTCTGAAAGGTGTATCGCCTCCGCCCTTGAAAGGGCAAAGACGATACCATCAGAGGGCTTTCCTTTTTCCCCCTGACGGAGGACGAGGGCAATGCCCCCGTCTTGGAAGACTTCAACGGACAGCTTCTTATACTGTCCGTTGCTATTGGCATGGAAGAACTCCACTACGGAAGCCCTTCCGCTACCATTAGCGGGAGTGGGTCTTACCACTCCCATGAGGTAGAACTCTACCTCACGGGACAGAGTTATTAACTCTGTCCTACTAAGAGAGAAGACGATGCTTTTCACACCGTCTCCCTCCTTTTCAGAGAGGCGGAGGATTACTCCGCCTCTTTCAGAACCAGTGAGGGTAAGCTTTTTATACTTGCCCTCTCCACTGGTGTGGAAAAACTCAAGGACAGGATTTTCCTGCCCTTGGGCTTGAGGCCTCGTTTGAGGCCTCGGTTGTTGCTGCTGCTGTTGGTGCTGCATCGCCTGTTGCCTCATGACTTCCTCCTCCCTGCCCTATCCCTTGCGGGACGGTGCGGCGGCGGCCTTTGGCCACTCTTACCTTGGATGACCGCACCATCGGGCAGGTTTGACTAATTGAAGAAAGCGGGGCATAAAGCCCCCCAAACTTAGCGGTTATGTTGCCCGCTTTATACGGGAGAGGATTTTTTGAATTTCCTCTCCCATCTCCTTCTGGAGGGCTTGGTAGATTTCTTCATCCTCCAGAAGATCAAGGACATACTGAGGGCCTAAAAAGCCCTCTTTGTATTCCTTGATAATAAGACGGGCCGCATAAAGCCCGTCTTCTCTATACTCTCGGTAGAGGAATTTAATAGCCTCCACCGATATATCCCTAAAGTGCTTCTTTACAAGAGAGTAAAGCGTGGGCATTCCGCCCATCTGCCTTACTCTCCTCCAGTAGGAGGACACATCCTCTCCCTCCTCGGGAGGGATATAGCCCTCCTTAAGTTCGTTTATGATCCAAGAGGGAATATCCACCTTTCCCTCTTCTATTAGGTGGGAGACATAAGGCCAGTTCATTTCATCTCCCACCACGATTATCTGATCACCCGCCCATCTTCCCACGAACGGGTGATCGGCAATACTGCTATCTGGGATAGCAGTAGCTGCAAGGAGAACCCCCGCAACATTTATGTTGGAGGCTATCTCCCCAAGCTTAGCGGGAGCCCCCAGCCTGTGCGGGTGGATATACTCCCGCTTAGAGAGATTGGCTAACAGGTAGTATTGACCCATCAGCCAACCTCCTCAAGATCTACAGGGCAGAGGAATTTAATCACCTCTGCCGTAATATCCCTGAACTCCGCAAAAATTATGCGGTCCAGGGTCTTGTAAGCAGGCTCTCCCCACAAGGCCTGCAAGATGGAAGGAGGGAGGGTTAGCTTTCCCTCCTTTATCAACCGGGTTGCCTTGTAGCAGCAAATATCCCAGTCTGCTAACAAGACAACCTGATCTCCATCCCACCTTCCAAACATTGGGCTGGGGTGATCTCCGCCCCATAGAAGGGCGAAGAACGGGTCTACAGGCGGTTTTCCGAAGAAGGAGTCATAAACCTTCCCCAGGTCTATAAACTCCTTCTTTGTGAAGTTGACAAGGAAGAGGTATATCATGTGATTACCCTCACCTCAGGGAGACTTTCATCCCCCCGCACATAGAGGACGAGGTCTTCGCCCTCATCCAAGAGGACTTCCTCGCCCTCTATGAACAACTTTACGGAAGGACCTTTTCTGATAATCCTTCCGCTTGGGAGGACTTCATGCCCTCCTGCGAAGTAGGCAGCCCCTGCCTCAAGGACTACCTCTAAATTCCCGTCGGGAAGTTCCTTAACGGAAGCCTTCCCAAAACGGGAGAACCTAAATCCGCTAAGGATAACATCCTCAGCGATAAGGATGGTGGCTTTTTTGCATACCACCACTCTTTGCCACGGTTCAGTGAGGCAAAATTCACTGCCCCACTGGACCGCTATTACCTTACTGAGGAACTCATCTTTGTCCCTCAGGAAATCTACAGGGCGCCTTTCCATCGCCCTGGCTTTTTTGAGGAGTGATGGGAAATACCACCCCACCACATCCTCTATCAAATCCTCGTGGACCAACAGGTCCACGGGAAAAGGCTCCCACTCCTTCAGTGGAACGCCCCTGTATGCCCCTGGCTCATCGGCCAGAGGTTCAAGGAGGAGGACATATAAGTCCTCCCCTACTTTCACCACCTCTCCTCCCTTGAGGGGAGGGAAGTGGGATAAGAAGTTTGTGAGGAGTAAGGCTTTTTCCATCCTTTCCTCCACCCCACCCATATTCCTTGCGGAACCGCCACGGCGCCTCCCTATGGGAGGTCTTACCGTGGATGACCGTGGCGGTAGGCGGGGCTGACAAATTGCATAATCTAAAACTTGAGGGTGTCAGGGATAACAGAAAAGGCTTGATTGCCCGGATGTATCTGGACAAAAGGATGGCAGGTTTTCAATAGAGTTGAACTTCTCACGCCTCTATAAAGCCCACCAATTCCTCCCTTAGCCACTTCTCCGCAAAACTCTTGGGTTCTCCTTTTGGCAAGCTTTCTGGGTCGTTTTTGATTACCGCTATAGCGGTCTGGATTAGCCTTATGTGTTTCTCAGGCAAGCCCTCCTCAATAGCTTGAGATAGCCTGTCAGAGAGTATGCGGGAAAAGGTGGCGTGGTGTTCAGTAAAAAACTCATTGTATATATACCTTAGCTTTAAAGTGTTAGGAATAGCCATTAAGTCCCAGTCATACAAAAGGTTATCTGAATACATTTCAAATCGTTTGACTGCGTTAAGAGGAGAAAGAAGTGCCTCTTCACTTCCACAGTCTCCCCTAAGAAACGACAAATCGTCAACTCCACTCGCAAAACCATAAACACGAAGTTCCTCAAGATTTTCCGAGATATACTTTCTCAACTCAATTTCTTCTTCGGTTAGATCTTTGGCATCCACTACAATCGGAATGATTGACCACATCAGCTTTTTTGACCCTTTTAGCCCAGAAGCAAACAAGAACTGTTCGTTTGGAAACTCCTCAAAACAGACCCGCCTGTCTATCAAAAACGTAAAACTCTTCTCTGTCCACTCGTAATAAAGCCTCTTCAAGGGTTCCTGCTGTCTTTCTTTCAACTCTTGGGCTGTTTTAAGTCCTGTGTAGAGTTCCTCCCTCTCAACATGGAAAAGGAACTCTTTATCCACTTCTTTGGCAAACCTAAAGAAGTCTTCCAAAACTGGCTTGAGAAAGTCTAAAACCCTCATGAAATTCATTTTAGCAAACGGAGTGTATTAAAAAGGCGGGGCGGTAAACGAACTCTAAAAGGCAACAGGACTGAGGGGAGAACTAACTTGCTATTTCATTCCTAACTTGCTATTTCATTCAGTATTCTTTTTACTTGGAAGTATGCGTCAACGACCATTCCAAATTCTCTCTGGAATGGTCCCTTAAGGTCATGAAGGACCTTTAGGGCAAGAGCCTCATCCTCCGGTTCCAGTTCTAAGTAAGCTCCTAACATAATCAGTTCGTTGACTTTAGAAACGGGGTCTTGCATTTCTTCCAGCTTGTAGTGGTATGGACCCAACCATTTGGTTTTTCCACGAGTGACGGGAGTATACACTATCATGGCTGCACCTCCTTTGGTGTGGTGTAGTTTTTAAACCCTTCCCCTACCACTGCTACCCTCCCCCGCCCCACGGGAGATCGCAGTGGGTCGGGGAAGGCAGCGTAGGGAAGGGCTTCGGAGGAAGGTTTAGTCCCCATGCACGTCCCTCACTGGCACCAACACCAGGTCTCGGGGCATGGAGAGGCCTTCCTCCTACACCTCTGCCTTAGCCTCTAAGAGCTTTAACCCTTAGGGCAACCCTCCCACGTAAGGGAGGGACGAGGGTCCCAAGACGCCACCCGGACCCTCTCGGCAGAGGTTCACAAATTCCATTACTCCCTTAGTCTATCTGAATTTCACCAATACCATATAATTTCTGCACTTCTACTCTTGGGTTCCTCCACCCTCACATCACACCCAAGCTTCATCAGGGCCACTCCACAGGCGTTTAGGAAAGGAGTTTCTCCGTATAACTTTATCTGTCTTCTGTAAAACTTCTCTAAGTATTCTTTCACAAATTCCGCCTTTTCCACTATGGGCTTTAGGTATTTGTATAGTGCCGATACAAGTAAAGGTTCTTCTGCCTCCCTTTGCATCTTCCAAACATCCACCAGCACTTCAAACCAGTTTGCACATCCCAGAAACACTCCATACCTTGTCTCCAGCGTGCCCGCATCTCCATCCGGTTCATTCTCATCCAGCAACTCTCCCACTAAAATCATCCTCTCCTCTTTTGTCAATGGCTTTTCAGACACCTTGCAAAACTCTTTTAACTCATCCAACTGACGCCTGAGTTCCAAAATCTGCAAATACTTACTGAAAACTCCCACATTTACCAAATACCTTGCGGTCTCCAATATCTCATCATCTGTTCTCAGTCTTTCTCCCTCCTTGACTACAATCTCTCCCTTCTCCCACGCCTTCAGCATCCTCTCAAGCCTTCTATCCGCAAGTTTGCCATACTCCTCATATTCCATTCCACTTAAAGCTTTCACAAATTCTCCATAGACGCTTCCCTCAGGGAGTTTGCTACTCATTGGGATAAACTTAAAGACCTTTGCCACCGCCCTCAAATAAGCTTTCTTGAGAGGTTCCGCTTCCTCCTTCTCCCTCTCCAATGCGAAATCGTGGAGAAGAATTGCATCAAACACAGAATTCTCCCTATACATAGAGAGAAACTCCTCATCCACACGGGCTATAAAGCCCTCCATCTCGTCCCTAAGAGGGACGATTAAGTCTATAAGCCCCATCTCACTCATGGGATTTATTTTAGGAAAAAGTTTTGAGGTGGTGGTTTGTAAAAGGGGAAAGGGAGGGAACTAACTTAACTCAAGCAAAAGAGCTGATAAAAAACTAACTAAAACTCAGATTTTCAAAGCCCCAAGCCCGTTTCGGGCTGGGGAGGGAGGGCCTTACTGCAAAGCCTGTAGCTTTTCAAGTAAGTCCTCTCCCTGTTGCTTGGGGAGAGCGGGATTTTCCACGGAGGGAGATGGGAATGAAACAAACGCAGTCCACTCTCCCTTCTCGTTCGGAAGAGGTTGTATGTATATTCTCACCTCCCCGA
>Ga0068706_1000207_pt1 | contig 29690 bp, 29 predicted proteins | sample YNPMSBMetaG_FD_65632 | JGI IMG/M metagenome (GOLD analysis project Ga0068706, IMG submission 65632) | Anoxygenic and chlorotrophic microbial mat microbial communities from Yellowstone National Park, USA - YNP MS-B MetaG | ecosystem: Environmental > Aquatic > Thermal springs > Hot (42-90C) >...
ACATAATGAAAATATAAAACAATCAAAACCTTTAGATTTTAACAGAGGAGTAAAAGATGTTGTCTTAGTGGTTAAATCTGATCCCAATATGGTTACTTGACAACATACTTGTCTAACACCGAATTCAAATGGAATTTTCCACAAAACAAAACAGATTTCGCCTAGGTCATTTTTGAAAAGATGATATATATCATGGTTAGATTATATATGATTTGATGCGGTTAATTTTGATTTCGCTCAAAAATTTGGTATACTTATTATAATCCCGCAAAAGGGATTATTTTTAATTTAATGGAGGAGATAAAAAGATGTTTAATATCACAATGAAATCATTACTTGAGGCAGGGGTTCATTTTGGTCATCAGACATATAAATGGAACCCAAAAATGGCTAGGTATATTTTCGGGGAAAGAAATGGAATACATATTCTTGACCTTCAAAAAACAATGAAGGAATTTAAGAAAGCATATGAGTTTATGGTTCAAAGTTCAAAAGAAGGTAAGAGTATAATTTTTGTTGGTACAAAAAAGCAAGCAAAAGACATAATTAAATCAGAGGCAGAAAGAGCAGGTGTTTTTTCTGTTTATGAGAAATGGCTTGGTGGAATGCTTACCAATTTTGAAACCATAAAGATTTCAATAAGAAGACTTGATGAACTTGAAAATATGGAGGCAAAGGGTTATTTTAAGGTTATGTCTAAAAAAGAGGTTTCAAGATTAACTAAAGAAAAAAATAGACTTCTAAAATTTTTAAGTGGAATAAGAAATATGAAGGTTATTCCAGATGTTATGTTTGTTGTGGATCCTGTTGAAGAGCATAACGCAGTAAATGAAGCAAAAAAACTTGGAATTAAAGTTGTTGCACTTTGTGATACAAATGCAGATCCAGATCTGATAGATTATGTTATACCTGGAAATGATGATGGAGCAAGATCAATAAGATTATTTACTATTGCAATGGCTGATGCTGTTCTTGAAGGAAAAAATAAAAATTCAAACACAGAAGAACAGCAATTAATGGAAGAAGATACTTCTCAAACGGAAGAGTCACAAAAGTTAGAAGAAAATTTATCAAACGATTTTAACAATGAATCATCCCAAGATAAAGAAGATGAAGAGATGAATATCGAAGAAGAAAAAGTTGAACAAAAAGGAGAATAATATGGCAGAGGTTGCAGTTACAACATCACAAATAATGGATTTAAGAAAAAGAACAGGTGCCGGAATGATGGATTGTAAAAAGGCACTCATTGAAGCACAAGGAGATATAGAAAAAGCAATAGAAATACTTAGAAAAAAAGGGCTTAGTGGCCTTGCAAAAAGAGCAGAAAGAGTAACAAATGAAGGAATTGTTGTTATAAAAAACAAAGAAAATCTTTATGCAATGGTTGAACTAAACTGTGAAACAGATTTTGTTGCGAAAAATGAAGAATTTGTTGCTCTTGCAAACTCACTTGCTGAAGAAATGCTTAAAAATCCTAATTTTGATCCAGCAAAAGATGAAAAAGCAAAAGAAAGATTAAATGCAATTGCAATGAAGATTGGTGAAAATATGATTATAAGAAGAGGTGTTTTAGTTAGTGAAGAAAAAAATACAGTAGTTGGTTATTATTTGCATAACGATAATAAAAAGGGATGTATAGTAAAACTTGCCTATGATGGAAATCCATCAGATATAAATAAACTTAGAGAGGTTGCAAAAAATCTTTCAATGCAGGCAGTTGCAATGACTCCTAAATGGATAAAAAAAGAAGATGTCCCAAGTGATGTAATAGAAAAAGAAAAAGAAATTTATAAATCAAGCCCTCAAGCACAAGGAAAAAGTGAAATAGCTTTATCAAAAATGCTTGAAGGAAGAATAACTAAATTTTATAAAGAAGTTTGCCTCTTAGAGCAAGATTATATAAGGGATCAGAGTTTAACAGTTGCAAAATATATTGAAAATACTGCAAAAGAAATAAACTCAAATATTAGTGTTTTAAGATTCGATCTTTTTATAGTTGGGATGGAATAAAATAAAAAAAAATTCTTTTCGTTAGTAAAGCAGTTTATTTAAAGGAATAAATGAGAAGGGTACTTTTGAAACTTTCCGGTGAGGCGTTATCTTTAATAGGAGATAATAAGGATCTAATTTCCCCAAAGGCTCTTACATTTATTGCTGAAGAGATAAAGAAAGGACATGAAAAAAATGTGCAAATTGCTATAGTTATTGGTGGCGGTAATATATGGAGAGGTGCATTTAAGAATCATAACGGAATAGATAGGGTTACATCAGATAATATGGGGATGCTTGCCACAATAATAAATGCTCTTGCAATACAGTCTGCTTTAGAACATGTTGGAGTTGTTACAAGAGTTCAAACAGCAATAGAAATTTCAAAGATTGCTGAACCATTTATAAGAAGAAGAGCAATAAGACATCTTGAAAAAGGAAGGGTTGTTATATTTGCAGGTGGAACAGGAAATCCTTATTTTACTACAGATACAGCTGCAGCTTTAAGGGCAAGCGAAATATCCGCTGATATAATTCTGAAGGCAACTCAGGTTGATGGTGTTTATGATGATGATCCAAAGAAAAATCCTTCTGCAAAGATGATCAAAAAGATTACATATATGGAAGCTATAAAAAACAATTTAAGATTTATGGATCAATCGGCGCTTTCCCTCGCTATGGAAAACAAAATTCCAATAATGGTTTTTAATCTTCATAAAAAAGGAAATATATATAACGCTATAATTGGGAAAAATATAGGCACACTTATAACAAATGAGTGATTTTAAAGAGATATTTAATAATTCAGTAAAAGAATTATCACTTCTTCTTTCAAAAATAGAATATCTTCAAGATGATTTAATAAAGATTGCAAATGTTCTTATTGATTGTCTAAAAAATGGGAACAAGATTCTTATTTGTGGAAATGGTGGAAGTGCATCTGATGCTCAGCATATGGCTGCAGAGATTGTTGGAAGGTTTAAGAAAAATAGAAAAGCGCTTGCTGCAATATCTCTTACAACTGATACATCAATACTTACTGCTATCTCAAATGATTTTTCATTTGATGATGTTTTTGAAAGACAGGTTGAAGCGCTTGCAAAAAAAGGTGATGTGATTATAGGAATTTCAACTTCAGGAAATAGCAGAAATGTGATTAAGGCATTTAATAAAGCAAAAGAGATGGGTGTTATTAGAATAGGTCTTCTTGGAAAAGGTGGTGCATTAAAGGACTTATCTGATTTTTGTATTACTATAGATTCATCAACTCCAAGAGTTCAGGAAATTCATTCCCTTTTAATTCATATTCTCTGCGAAATAATAGAATCAGAAATAAGTTGATTTTTATAGAATGAGATAAGACTTGATTTTTTAAAATCCCCCTCTCATTTCCCCCTTTCATAAAGGGGGATGCAAGAGGGATTTCAATTTTTCTTACGATTCTCACATTTCACATCTTATTACTTGGTTGCTTGATTGCAAACCTAAAGGTTTGCCCTACAGTTTTTCCTTTTTTTCAAATAGGATTTTATAATATTTTTATGGGCAAAATTTTGATCTATTAATCTTTTTTAAATTTATTCTTTTACGGCTTTATAAAATTTGTATAATTATTTTATAGGTTTAAAATTTAAATTGTGGAGGTAGGGTATGGAAATTTCTGAACTTATTTCAAAATGTGAAAAAGAAATGTCTACAAAGATTGATAAACTTAAATCAGAGTTTAATTCACTTAGAACTGGAAGGGCAAATCCAGAACTTTTAAATAATGTTTATGTTGAATACTATGGATCAAAAGTTCCTTTAAAACAAATTGCTGCTATAAGCGTTCCTGATGCAAGAACGCTTGAAATAAAACCATGGGATAGAAGCGTTATAGATGCAATAGAAGCGGAATTAAAAAAGATTGATTTGGGTTCTGTTCCGCAAAAACAAGGGGATATTATTAGAATAAATCTCCCCCCAATGAACGAAGAGCAAAGAAAAAAACTTGTTAAAGTTGTTGCTCAGATAGCAGAGGAAATTAGAGTTGAGATAAGAAATATAAGAAGAAATTATATTGAAAAAATAAAAAAAGCACAAAAAAATTCTGAAATATCTGAAGATGATGCAAAAAAATATGAAAATGAAATACAAAAAGTAACAAACAAATATATAGAAAATGTAAATAATATGGCAGAGGCAAAGGAAAAGGATCTTCTTACAATATAAAGATGATAAACAAAATTAAATCTCTACCTCCAAATAAAATTCCCATTCATGTTGCCATCATAATGGATGGGAACAGAAGATGGGCTAGAAATAAAGGTTTTCCACTATTCTATGGGCATAAAAAGGGTGTTGATACTGTTAAAAGAATTGTTGAAGCAGCAAGAAAAATACAAATAAAATATCTAACACTTTATACCTTTTCTACAGAAAACTGGAATAGAAGTAAGAAAGAGATAAATATGCTTTTTTCACTTTTGAAGAAGTGTATTTTTGATTATCGTGATGAACTTAAAAGTAATGATATATCCCTTAAAGTAAGTGGGGCTTATCAAGAATTTTCAAGTGATCTTGTAAAAATAATTGATGATACTATTTCTTATCTTGCAGATTGCAAATCAATGGTTTTAAATCTTGCATTAAATTATGGTGGAAGAAAAGAGATTGTCGATGCAGTTAATAAGGCAATAAAAGATGGAGTTAAGGTTATTACAGAAGATGAGATTGAAAAACGATTATACACTTATCCCCTTCCATTTCCAGATCTAATTATTAGAACAAGTGGAGAGATGAGAATTTCAAATTTTTTGATATGGCAGTCAGCATATTCTGAGTTTTATATAACTAAAAAACCATGGCCTGAGTTTACCGAAGACGATTTTTATAAAGCAATTATTGAATACTCAAATAGAGAAAGAAGAATGGGTAGGTAAGTTTATGGTTCTTCCAAGGATAATTACAGCAGTTGTAGGAATACCTGTTGTTCTTGCCTTAATATACATTGGTGGATTTCCTTATTTTCTTTTCATAACTTTTGTTATAGGAATGTCTTTATATGAGTATTACATTATGATGAAACTTTGTTTTAAACCAGTTGATTTATTTTCTTTATTTTTCTGTGGGATTATAATACCTGTTTCTTTTTATCTAAATTATGATATGGAGAAATATTTTAATTTTGTTTCGATGTTTGTCTCTCTTTCTGTGATACTTCCAATTTTTATTGAGTTATTTAGAAAAGAAAAATATCTTGAGAGGGTTTCATATACAATTAGTGCAATATTTCTTATTTCATATAATCTTTCGCATTTGATACTTATTAGAAATATGGAAAATGGAGCAAAGATTGTTTTTTTGATTATTCTCTCTATATGGATTGGGGATACATTTGCATATATTGTTGGGACAAGATTTGGAAAACAATCTTTAAATCAGATAAGTCCTAAAAAAACAATTGAAGGATTTGTTGCAGGTTTTATATCAACAGTTCTCTTTTTCTATATTGTTTCTAAATACTTACCAATTTTTTCGCCTTTAAAGTTTATTATTTTTGGTGTCGTAGTTTCTATTTCTTCACAGTTTTCTGACCTTGCTGAGTCGCTTATAAAAAGGGCTTGTGGGGTCAAAGATTCTTCAAACCTTTTGCCGGGGCATGGTGGTTTTTTTGATAGGTTTGATTCATATCTTTTTGCTGCTCCAGTTTCATATTATTTTCTTATTTTTATCAGATAATTTTGTATGAAAACGGTAAGTATTCTTGGCTCAACTGGATCTATAGGTAAAAATGCACTTGATGTTTTATCAAAAATAAAAGGATTTAAAGTTGTTGCCCTTGCTTCACATAGCGATATAAAAACTTTAATTGAACAAGTTTATATATATAACCCGAAATATATTACTGTTTTTGATGAAGAAAAAAATAAAGAGATAAAAAAATTGCTTTCATCAAAAGTAAAAGTTTTTCCCTCAGGAATTGTTGGGCTTGTTGAGATGATAAAAAAATCTTCTTCAGATATAACTATAAATAGTTTAAGCGGTGGAATTGGGTTAATTCCTCTTATTGCAGCAATTGAAAGTAGCAAAAGGGTTTGTGTTGCAAATAAAGAGCCAATAGTTATGGCTGGCAAGATAATAAATAAAATTGCTAAAAAAAATTCTACTGAGATAATCCCAATAGATTCTGAACCATCAGCAGTTTTTCAAACACTTCTATCAGGAAGGATTAATTATCTTTCAAAAGTAATTCTAACAGCATCTGGAGGTCCTTTTTATAGATATGATGGAGATCTTTCAAAAATTACTCCACAGCAAGCAATAAAACATCCAAACTGGAAGATGGGTAGGAAAATTTCTGTTGATAGTGCAACATTAATGAATAAAGGACTTGAAGCAATAGAGATAAAAAATCTATTTGAGATAGATATTTCAAAAATTGAAATATTAATTCATCCACAATCAATAATTCATTCGGCTGTTGAGTATGTTGATGGATCAGTAATTGCTAATATGTCAGTTCCAGATATGAAAATTCCCATTCAATATTCTATAACATATCCAGAAAGGGTAGTTTCTAATGTGAAAAAACTTTCACTTTCTGAGGTTTCAAAACTTGAGTTTTATAAACCAGATTTTAAGAGGTTTAAATCAATCTCAATTTCTTATTATTGTGCAAAAAAAGATGGGCTTTTCCCAACGGTACTAAATTCTTCAAATGAAAAAGCAGTTGAGATGTTTTTAAATGGTAAAATAAAATTTACAGATATAATACCTATTGTAGAAAAGGTTGTTGAGTTATGGGACAAATCACGAAGCAAACCGAGTTTAACAATTGAGAATATAATAGAGTGTGATGAGTGGGCAAAAAATAAAGCACTGGAAGTTTCCGCAAGTATTATAAAGGAGAGTTTATGATATTATCTATAATTGGAGTAATATTTACATTTGGGATTGTGATAATTTTGCATGAGTTAGGGCATTTTATCTTATGCAAAATTGTTGGGATAAAAGTTGAGGAGTTTTCTTTTGGTTTTGGCAAACCTATTTTTCAAATTAATAAAAATGGAACTCTTTATTCTATAAGGATGATTCCTCTTGGTGGTTATGTAAAGCCAAAAGGAGAGGATATAAATGAGTATAAGGGCGAGGAAGATGAGTATTTTTCAAAAAAATGGTATCAGAGAATTCTAGTTGTTCTTGCAGGTCCATTTATGAATTATGTTCTTAGTTTTTTTATATTTTTTGGTGTTATATACTTTGTTGGAAAGCCAGTTCCTTCATCATCAACAGTTATAGGCAATGTTGCACCTGGATTTCCTGCTCATATGGCTGGACTTAAAGAAGGTGACAAAATTGTTTCAATAAATTCTGTTAAGGTGAATAATTGGAAAGATATGACGAAACTTATATATCCCCAAATAGAGAAAAAAATTGACATTGAATATGAAAGAGATGGAAAAGTTTACAAAACAAATATCATAACTAAAAAAGATCCATCTTATAATAGAGGTGTTATAGGAATAATTCCAAAAACGGATTATGAAAAAGTTAGAATTTTTGATGCTGTTAGATATTCGGCTTATCAGTTATGGTATTGGACTGATATGACAATAAAAACTCTTGTAAGAAGTATATATCATATGGAAAAACCAGATGTGGCAGGTCCAATAGGTATAATTAATATAGTTTCAAAGGCTGTACATTCAGAGTTTTCAGATTTTCTATATCTTGTTGGACTTATATCTGTTGCTGTCGGATTTTTTAATATTCTCCCCCTTCCACTTCTTGATGGAGGACACTTTATTCTTTACCTTTTTGAAGGTATATTAAGAAAAAAAATAACTCCTACTGTTATTAAATATGTAAATAGTACAGGGATTGTTATTCTTTTTTCTATACTTATTTTTGCAACATACAATGATGTAACAAGAATTTATAACTCAAAAATAAAAAAAGAAACACCTTCACAAGTTCAGGAGAATAAATGAAAACAAAGGTTGTTAAGGTTGGAAATATTTTAATAGGCGGAGATAATCCTATAAGAGTTCAATCAATGATTACATCTGATGCATCTTATCCTGACATATGTATTAAAAAAATAAATGAACTTGAAAAATGGGGCTGTGAAATTGTTAGATTAAGTGTTCTTAATATGGAAGGTGCAAAAAATATATCAAAGATTAAGGCAGCAACTAATATCCCGCTTGTTGCAGATATACATTTTGATTATAAACTTGCAATTGAGTGTGCAAAACAAGGAATTGATAAAATAAGAATAAATCCTGGAAATATTGGTGATAAAAAGAAGGTAAAAGAGATTGTAAAAATATGTAAAGAAAAAAAAATACCTATAAGAATAGGTGTAAATTGTGGTTCACTTAAAGCAATCAAAAAATACGATACATCAAAGTGGGATAATAATAAGTGGGTGAATCAAATGGTAAAAGAAGCAGAAGAAGAAATAAATATACTAAAAGATCTTGATTTTAATGATATAATAGTTTCACTTAAAGCAGATGATATAGAGAGAACTGTTCTTGCAAATGAAATTTTTGCATCAAAGTACGATATTCCGCTTCATCTTGGAGTAACTGAAGCAGGAACTCTTATAAGTGGAATAGTAAAATCAACTATAGCAATCTCTCATCTTTTAAAAAATGGAATAGGTTCTACCATTAGAATTTCTCTTACTGAAGATCCTAAGTTTGAGGTTAGAGTTGCATTTGAGATACTTAAAGCACTTGAACTTAGAAAATACGGACCTGATATAATTTCTTGTCCAACCTGTGGAAGAACACAAAGTGATGTTATTAGTATTGTTAAAAAGATTGAAGAAGAGATTTACTCAAATCCAGTTCTTAGAAAAAAATCAGAGGGTAAAAAAATTGCTATTATGGGATGTATTGTGAATGGACCTGGTGAAGCAAAGTATGCAGATTTTGGAATTTGTGGTGGAAAAGAAAAAGGAGTTCTTATAGAAAAAGGAAAGATTTCAAAGGTTATTAAAGAAAACGAGTGGGTAAATGAGATTATTAGAAAAATTAGAGAAAGTTAGATTTAGAATGGAGGTTTTTATATGAGAAGAACAAGGTATTTTCTAAACACTTTTAGAGAGGATCCATCAGATGCTGATAATATTTCAGCAAAATTAATGATTAAATCTGGAATGATAAGAAAACTTGCAAGTGGAATTTATGAGTGGTTACCACTTGGATTTAGAGTTCTTAAAAAAATTGAAAACATAATAAGAGAAGAGATGGATAAGAGTGGTGGAATTGAAGTTTGGCTTCCAGTAATTCAGCCAAAAGAACTTTGGGTTAGAACTGGAAGATGGAATGTTTATGGAAAAGAACTTCTAAGAATAAAAGATAGAAAAGATCAAGAGTATTGTTTTGCTCCAACAGCAGAAGAAGTTATAACAGATCTTGTAAGAAGAGAGATTACTTCTCATAGACAACTTCCAGTTTTGCTTTATCAATTTGGTCTTAAATTTAGGGATGAGATAAGACCAAGGTTTGGTGTAATGAGAGCAAGAGAGTTTTATATGAAGGATGCATACTCATTTCATACAACTGAAAAAGATTGCCTAGATTGGTATCAAAAACTCTATGATTGTTATACAAGGATTTTTACTAGATGTGGTCTTAATTTTAAAGCAGTTGAAGCTGCAACTGGAGCAATAGGTGGAAACTATTCACATGAGTTTATGGTTCTTGCAAATACCGGGGAGGCTGAAATTGTTTATTGTGATTGTGGATATTCTGCAAATGTAGAAAAAGCAAAAGTAAAGGATCCGGATTTAAAAACTAATCCTTTAGAGTTTCTTGAAAAAAAGGATGTTTCGACTCCAGGATTGTATAGCGTTGAAGATGTATCAAAATTTTTAAATATTCCCCCTTCAAGGTTTATAAAAACAATGTTTTATAAATCAGGAGAAAAAATAATACTTGCGCTTATTAGAGGAGATCACCAGATAAATGAAAACAAGATCCTTGAAATTACCGGGTTTGAAGGTCTTGAAAAACTAACTGAAGAAGAGTACTCAAAACTTATAGGTGGAAAGGTTGGTTTTGCTGGACCACAAAATATAAGAGATATAGCTATAAAGAATGGTTATAAGATAGATTTAATAATTGGTGATAATTATCTCAAAGGTGTTTTAAATGGAGTTTCTGGAGCAAATAAAGATGATACACACACAATAAATATAAATTATCCAAGGGATTATTCAGTTGATATATGGGCTGATATAAAAAATGTATCCGAAGGAGATAGATGTATTAAATGCGGAAAAGTTTTTAAGTTTACTCGTGGTATTGAGGTAGGACAGATTTTTAAACTTGGAACAAAATATTCTTCTAAACTTGATTGCTATTTTATTGATGAAAAACAAGAAAAAAGACCAATGGAGATGGGATGTTATGGAATAGGTGTATCAAGAACAGTTGCAGCCGTGATAGAACAATTTAATGATGAGAAAGGAATAATATGGCCAATTCAGATTGCTCCATTTCATGTCTATCTAATAAATGTGAAGCCAGATGATAAAAATGTTCTTGAAAAGACGGAAGCTCTTTATAATAACTTAATTTCTAACGGAATTGAAGTTCTTTGGGATGATAGAAATGAAAGAGCAGGTGTTAAGTTTAATGATTGCGATTTGATAGGAATACCTTACAGGGTTGTGGTAAGTAAAAAAACACTTTTGGCAAATGAATTTGAAGTCAAAAAAAGAAATGAAAAGGATTCTTATAGAATTTCATTTGATGATTTCTTAAAACTGGTAAATGAAATTAAATCAAAAATTTAAATAATAAAAGGGATTGTTTATGAAGATTGGAATTTTTCAATACAAGATGAAATGGGAAGATAAAAAAGCAAATAAAGCAAAAATATTAAGAATTTTTGATGTAAGTGATATAAGAGGAGTTGATTGGATAATATTTCCAGAGATGAGTTTAAGTGGTTTTACAACAAATATAAAAGTAGCAACTATTTTGGAATATGATTTATCTTTTTTTGTTTCGCTTTCTAAAAAATATCATATAAATATATCTTTTGGTGGAGTTGAAGATAAATATAACAAGTTTATAACTTTAAATAGAAGTGGTGATAGAATTGCTGAGTATTCTAAAATAAACCTTTTCTTTCCAGGAAAAGAAGATAAATTTTATAAAAAAGGAAAAAAGATAATAACTTTTGATATGGAAGGATTTTTAGTAACTCCTTTTATATGTTTTGACTTAAGGTTTCCAATAAATTTTATAAAGGTAAGACCAAAAACGACACTTTATATTGTAATAGCTGCATGGCCATATTCAAGAATTGAACATTGGACAACACTTTTAAGAGCTCGTGCAATAGAAAATCAAGCCTATGTTATTGGTGTTAATTCTATAGGCGAGGATAATTTAGGAAATGAATATAAAGGATACTCTTGTTGTTATTCCCCTAATGGAGATCTTGTTCTTGATTGTCAATCAAGAGAAGGTATAAGTGTCGTTGATATCTCACCAGATTTTGTTCTAAAAACAAGAGAAAGTTTTAAAATAATTAAATAATCAATTTTTGTAAAAATAAAAAATGTTCATCAAATATATACATAAAATCTTATTTTTTAAATTTCATAAGTTTTTTAATAATTTTTTTGACTAAAAAACAGATTAAAATTGAAGAGTTTTTGTTCATAAAAGAAAGAATTTAAGTAGGAATTTAATTTCCTAAATAATTGAAATTTAATGAAATAAATTTGTTGTACCCATTTTTTAAAGGATAAAATTAGAATTTATACTTGTTTTTCTCCCTTTGTTTTTGATATATTATTATTATAAGGCAAAATCCTTATAAGCCTTTTTTAAAAGTGGCTTTGGAAAAGCCACTTTTTTTTTAAAGAGGAGTTTTATGAACGCAGAAGAACTTGAAAAAAAACTTGAAGTACTTTTTGAAAACTCTGGTTTTGAGATAGTTGATATAAAGATACATAGAGGAAAGTCAACGACATATCAGATTTTTATAGACAAAGAAAATGGAAGAGTTACTATAAAAGATTGTGAGGTATGGTCGGATAAGATTGGTTCGTTTATAGATATGAATTCGCTAATAAATGGTTCATATATTCTTGAGATTTCATCTCCTGGAATAGATAGAATTATAAAGAAACCAAAAGATTTTGAAAGATTTAAGGGAAAAGAAGTAAAAATAACACTTAAAAAACCTTTTGAAGGCACAAGAATTTATTATTCTAAGATTTTAGGTTATAAGGATGGAGTTGCAATTTTTGAGGATAATCTTTCTTTTAAAATGGAAGATATAGATGAAATAAGACTTCATATTCCAGATGATGAAATTTTAAAAGGACTTGATAATAATAAATAAAAAAGGAGTGCTTATGGAAAGTTCATCAAAAAATAAGAATGAGTTTCTTGCAATAATAGAACAACTTGAAAAAGATAAAAATATAAAAAAGGAAGAGGTATTTAAAACCATAGCAGATTCATTAGTAATAGCTTTGAGAAAATACTATGGTAAGGTTGTTCAAATAGAAGCAGAGGTTGATCCAGAAACAGCAGAAATGAGAGCATATTTTATAAAAGATGTTGTTGATGATGCAGCAATTCCTGAACTTGAAATAACACTCCAAGAAGCAAAAAAATATAATCCTGAAGCAAAGATTGGCGAGAAGATAAGAATTCCAGTAGATATATCTGATTTTTTAAGAATAGCATCTCAGATTGCAAAACAAACTCTTCTTCAAAAAATAAGGATTTCTGAAAGAGATAAAATTTATGCTGAATTTTCTCCAAGAGTTGGCGAAATTGTTACCGGACTTGTTACTCATATAAGCAATAAAGATCTTCTTGTAAATCTTGGCAAGACAGAAGCAATACTTCCTTACTCAGAGCAGATTAAAAAAGAGAGATATTCTGTAAATGATAGAGTTAAGGCTATAATTCAAAGAGTTGAAAAAAATAAAACCCCCCAAATAATTCTTTCAAGAGCTTCAGTTGAGTTTATGAAAGCTCTTCTTGTAAATGAGATACCTGAAATATATGAAGGAAGTGTAGAAATAGTAAATATTGTTAGAGAACCTGGAGTAAGATCAAAGATAATAGTTAAGAGTAATTCTCCAAAAATTGATCCAGTTGGGGCTTGTGTTGGAGTAAAGGGATCAAGAATAAAAACGATTATGGCTGAGTTATCTAATGAAAAAATTGATTTAATTCCATACTCAGATGAGATAGTTAATATAATAGCAAAAGCATTTTCCCCTGCAAAGGTGAGTTCTGTTTCGATAGATAGAGAAAACAAGATTGCAATAATAATAGTTCCAGATGATCAACTTGAACTTGCATATGGAAGGGATGAGATAAACAAAAAACTTGTAGAAAAACTTACAGGTTATACTTTTGAGGTAAAAACTGAATCAGAAAAACAAAAAGAGTCAAGCGAGGCATTTAAAAGACAGGTAAAAAAACTTATGGAAATTGATGGCATAACTCAAAAAATTGCTGAAACGCTTGTAAAAGTCGGATATAGTGATCCAGAGAAAATCGCAAATCTTTCACTTGATGACCTTTCAAGTTTGTCAGGGATAGGAGAAAAAACCGCTAAAAAAATTCTTGATTCAGTAAAACAGTATCTTGAAAAAAACAAAGATAAATGATTAATTTTGTTAGTTTAAGGAGTTGAAAAATGGAAGATGAGGAAAAAAAGGCAAAGGTAAGAAAAATATCAATAGATAAGATTACTGGTAAGCAAAAAGAAGTAAAACCAAAAATTGATAAAGAAAAATTAAAAGCATTTATTGAGAAAAAATTAAAAAAAGAACAATCAGAAAAACCTCAACAAGAGGAACAAAAAACTAAAGAAGAAGTACTTCAAGAAAAAGTTGTTGATGAAAAAACAAAACAAAAAGAACCAGAAGATCAAAAAACTAAAGATTTAACTTCTAAACAGAAACAATCTCATCATAAAAAAGAAAGTGTTGAAAAAGAGACTACTATAAAAGAAGAAAAAAAAGAAGAAATACTTCATAAAAAAAGTCAAACCATAAAGACAGAAGAAATTTCAAAAGATATAAAACCTGATATTGAAACAACTCCAAAAAAAGAAGAAAAAAAGATTGAGCCAAAATTTGAAACCTATGAGATAAAAATTTCCCCTTCAAAACAAAAAGAAAAGGAGAAAAAGCAAGAAAAAACAAAGCAACAACCAACTTCAAAGCCAAAAGAAGAGGTAAAAGAAGAGAAAAAAATTGTTCTTGAAAAGAAAGAAGGTGTAGAGTATAAAAAATTAAAGGTTTCATCTACTCTTACAGTTAGGGAACTTGCAGAAAAATTAGGAATAAAACCTGTTGATTTAATAAAAAAACTTATGAGTATGGGTGTATTTGCTACAATAACACAAAGGCTTGATGAAGATGTTGCTGCTGTGGTAAGTCTTGACTATGGTTATGAACTTGAGTTTATACCAGATTTTGAAGATACTGCAATAGTTGAAGAAATTGAAAAGGATGATCCATCAAAACTTAAACCAAGACCTCCTGTTATAACAATTATGGGTCATGTGGATCATGGTAAAACAACACTTATTGATGCAATAAGACATTCTAATATTGCAGATAAAGAAGCAGGGCAAATTACCCAGCATATTGGCGCTTATATGGTAACTACACCAAAAGGATCAATTACAGTTATTGATACTCCTGGCCATGAAGCTTTTACTGCAATGAGATCTTGTGGAGCAAAGGTTACAGATATAGTCGTGCTTGTTGTTTCAGCAGTTGATGGTGTTATGCCACAAACTGTTGAAGCAATAAATCATGCAAGAGCAGCAAATGTCCCAATAATAGTTGCAATAAATAAGATAGATCTTCCACAAGCAAAACCTGAAAATATAAAACAACAATTATCTCAGTATGAACTTATTCCAGAAGAATGGGGTGGAAAGACACCAATGGTCGAAATATCTGCAAAAAATAAAATAAATATAGATAAAATTTTAGATATAGTTCTTCTTCAAGCAGAAATAATGGAATTAAAAGCAAATTACGATGCAAATGGGGTTGGGGTTGTTATTGAAGCAAAAAAGGACTCAAAGAGAGGAATTGTTGCAACTGTTATTTGTACGAGAGGAAGAATAAAGATAGGTGATATATTTGTTGTTGGAACAACATATGGTAAGGTTAGATCACTTATTGATGATAGAGGAAATAGATTAAAAGAAATTACCCCTTCAATGCCCGCTGAGGTTCTTGGCATAAATGATGAGATACCAGTTCCAGGCGACATATTTAAGGTTGTTGAGTCTGAGAAAAAAGCAAAAGAGATTGCTGAAGCACGAAAACAAGTTAGAAAAGATAGTATTTTAAATCAAAAAAATATTTCGCTTCTTTCATTAAAATCTCAGATTGAACAGAATATGATAAAAAGGTTTAATATTATATTAAAAACAGATGTTTATGGCTCTCTTCAGGCAATAAGAGACAGCCTTGAAAAATTTGTAAACTCAGAAGTTGCGATACATATTCTTCATACAGGAATTGGTGATATTACTGATTCAGATATAGAACTTGCAAAATCATCAAATGCAATAATATTTGGTTTTAATGTTAAAGTTCCAGATGAAATAATGGAAAAAGCAAAGGAAAAAGGAGTTGAAATAAGAATATACAAGATAATATATGATCTTTTTGAAGATCTAAAAGCTGCCTTAAATGGTATGCTTGAGCCAGAGATAGTAGATGTTGAGATAGGAAAAGCAGAAATTAAAAAAATATTTAATATTTCTGGTGGAAAGGTATGTGGAAGCTATGTTATTGAAGGAAAGGTTACAAGAAACTCTCTTGTGAGAATCCAGAGAAATGGAGAAGTAGTAGGTGAAGGAAAGATACTTAGTCTTAAGAGATTTAAGGATGATGTTAAAGAAGTAGAAAAAGGTTTTGAGTGTGGTATAATGATAGATGGATTTAAGGATTTTGCAGAAGGTGATATAATAGTTGCATATGTAAAAGAAGAAAGAATAAGGAGAATAGATGAATTGGAGAAACGATAAACTAAAATCAATGTTTCTTGAAGAGATAAACAGAATAGTTTCAAAAAGAGAAGACTTAAAAGAAATAGCTTTTTTTACTATAACAGATGTTGAATTACTTGATGAAGGCAAGATGTTAAATGTTTATTTTTCTGTTTATGATAAGGATGAAAATGTAAATCCAAAGATTGAAATGCTTGCATTGAAACTCCAAGAAATTTCCCCTGAAATAAAAAGCATAATTAGAAAAAGAATAAAGACAAAGTTTGTTCCAAATATATTTTTTAAATATGATGATACTCCTCTTAAAGCAAGTAGGATTGAAGAAATTTTCAAAAAATTAGATTCTGAAAAAAATAACTCATAATTTTACTATCTATATGAGTTTTGAAAAAGAAGTAAATGAGTTGAAAGATATAATATCAAAATATCATTCTTTTTTTTTAACACTTCATATAAATCCTGATGCTGATTCGTGTGGAAGTATGCTTTCCTTTTATTATTATCTTAAAAATATTGGTAAGAATGTTTACTTATATTCTCATGATAAAATACAAGATAATTTAAAAATCTTACCTTTTGTTAAAGATATAAAAAATACTATTGATAATAATAAGTTCTTTGATGTTGGTATTTTTTTTGAATGTTCCACACTAGATAGAGCTGGGGATGAGATTAAAGATTTGTCTTTTAAAAAAATTATAAGTATAGATCATCATAAAACAGCAGATAGATATGGAGATTTAAATATATATGATTTCGAATCATCTTCTACGGCAGAAATAATGTATGATATATATCAAAATCTCGGGGCAAATATTGATAAAACAATAGCGATTTTATTATATAGTGGTATAGTTACGGATACAAATAAGTTCCATTATTCTCAAACAAAACCAAAGACACATATAATTGCTGCACACTTAATTTCAACAGGAATAGATTTTAAAGCGATCAATGATAATTTTTTTATGAAAACAAGATATGAAAATATAAAGCTTCTTGGAAGAGCCATTGAAGGTATGAATATTTATGATAATTCAATTTCTGTTATGTGTTTGTTAAAAAAAGATTTTGAAGAATTTAAAGCACTTCCATCAGACAGTGAGAATATTATAAACTATCCAATGATGATAGAAAATGTAAAAGTTAGTATTCTAATAAGAGAAGATGATGAAAAATATACAACAACATTTCGTTCAAAAGATTCTATTGATGTTTCAAAGGTTGCAATTCTTTTTGGTGGTGGTGGGCATAAAAATGCTTGCGGATTTAAAATATCTAAGACAAAGATTAATCTAAATTCCTTAATAGAAAAGGTTGTTGATGAGGTGAGGAAAATTTTATGAATCCTCAAGGAATACTTCTTATTGATAAACCACAAGGATTAACATCTCATGATGTTGTTGATGTGGTAAGGGAAAAGTTAAATATAAAAAAGATTGGTCACACCGGAACACTTGATCCAATGGCAACAGGTCTTTTAATACTTCTTATTGGTAAATACACATCAAAGCAAGCAGATTTTCAGAAGTTTGATAAGGTGTATGAAGGAATAATTCAACTTGGCATTGAAACAGATACTTGGGATATTGAAGGAAAGATACTTAAAGAAATTACTGATTTTGAAGTGGATGTTAAAAGAATTGGTTCATCAATAAATCTTCTAAGTGGCGTAATAGTTCAAAAAATTCCAAAATATTCAGCAGTAAAATACAAAGGGCAAACTCTCTACAAACTTGCAAGAAAAAATAAATTTGTTCCAGATCTTAATAAAAAAGTAACTGTTGATTGGCAAAAATGGTCAGTAAAGGGAAAAGAAATCTTTTTTAAAATAAAATGTTCAAGCGGTACATACATAAGATCACTTGCATACCAATTAGGAATTTTCGTAGGTAGTGGCGCTACTTTAAAACAATTAAGAAGAATATCCATTGGTGATTATTCTATTGATGATGCCATATCACTTGATAAATTTAAAAAGATGAGTTTTTCAGAAGTTATAAATTTTTTAAAAAAATGAAAAGCGTAATTACCATAGGCAGTTATGATGGGGTTCATAAAGGTCATCAAAAAATAATAAAAGAAATAAAAGAGATTTCTCAAAAGTTTTCGTTAAAATCAGTAGTAGGTTATTTCCCCATACCTCCAAAACTTTATTTATCTAAAAATTATAAAGAAAACCTAATAACAACTCCACCTGAGAGAGAAAAAATAATATATCAATTAGGAATAGACATAGTAGAAAAAATTGATTTTACTTCTGAAATTGCAAAAATGCATGCAATTGATTTTTTTAAAAATTATCTTTTAAAAAAATTTTTTCCTCAATTTATTGTTGTTGGAAAAGATTTTTCTATAGGAAAAAATAGAGAAGCAAATTATAAATGGCTTAAAGAAATATGTTTCTTAAATGGTATTGAAACAAAAATAATTGATTTTGTTAAGTTTGAGAAACACAAAATATCATCATCTCTTATAAGAAATTTTCTACACCAAGGAATGATTAAAGAGGCAAATAAATGTATGAATAGAAATTATTTTATTGAAGGTTTTGTTATTAGAGGAAATGGAATTGGAAGAAAGATTGGTTTTCCTACAGCAAATATTAAAACAGATCCATTAAAAATACTTCCATCAGGTGTTTTTGCAGTGTATATTAATATTGGACAAAATACATATCCAGGTGTTTGTAATATAGGTTTTAGACCAACTATAGAAGATAAACTTAATGAAAAAACGGTTGAAGTTCATATTCTTGATTTTAATAAAGAGATATATGGAGAAAAAGTAATGGTGAGTTTTATTGATAAAATAAGAAACGAAAAAAAATTTAAAAACATTTATGAACTTATTAATCAGATAAAAATGGATATAGATTTTGCTTCAGATATTTTTAAAAAAGGGGTTAGGATTTTATAAAGTATATTAGGAAATACAAAATTATCTCTGATAATAATATAGTTTGTAAATGTTGTTATAAAAACAGGTTTTAAAAAAATAAAAGATATCTTTTGTAAAGTCAATTATACTTTAGAAAAGTTAAAATGTATTTATTAGAAAAAATAGTTTTTGATAATAAAAAATTCTAACAAACCATTGTAGAAGATTTGTTTATTATTAGTTTTATTTTAAAATAAATTTAAAATAAATCTTTTTTATTTCATTGGTGTTTAGTTTTGGAAAGTGCATTGTAATTGAGTTTTTGTTTACAAAATAAGAAAGAGGGTTTAATTTTTCAATTTTTTCTTTTATATCTTTTCTTTTATAAATATTTTCAGCAATAAGTGTTATATCAGTTGTGTTTTGAGTGGAATTTATGAAGATATATCTTATTTTAGAGTTTTTATTTTTTTTAGATGTTATAAGTGTCATTTTTGACTTTTCAAATGTAGATCCAAGAAATATTTGGAGATTTTTCTTAGCTGCATATTCCATTGCTTTGTTTTGTCTTATCTGTGAGTCAAATTTTGATATTTCAAGAATTTCTGTATATGTTATTTCATCAAGTTTTTTTGCATTTTCTATTTTTGATGGATTTGAAGAGTATACCCCTTTAATATCGCTTAAAAGGTAACAATCTGCTTTAAGTTTGTTAGCTAAATATACTGCAGTATAATCAGAGCCACCTCTACCAAGCGTCAATGGGTTTTGATCTTTATCTATTCCTATAAAGCCAGGAAGAATAATTATATCAAAGTAGTTAAAATTCTTTTTTATCAATTTAAGATCAAGAGATTTGATTTCTTTATTTTCATCTATTTTAATTTTTAATTGATAATGATTAAGTGATATCGCCTTAATTTTTCTTTTTTTTAGAGCCATTTCAAAAAGATATATGCTTATTTGTTCTCCTATGGTTAGGATCTTTTCAAGTGTTGTATTGTCTGGATTAAAATAGGATGATATTTTTATAAGATCATCTGTTATGTTTGATGGAGCAGATAGAACAATAAGAATTTTTGAATATGATTTTAAAAATTTTTCTGACCTTATTACAGCATTTTCTATTTTTTGAGAATTTGAAAGAGATGAACCACCAAATTTTAAAACTGCGATTTTTCCCATTAAATTATCAAACCATAGTTGCAGTAACTCTTATTACCTCAGAGAGTGTTGTAATTCCACTTCTTGCTTTAAGTATTCCATCCATAAGAAGCGTTCTCATTTTACCACTTTGTATTGCAATTCTTTTTATTGTATCTGTTGGAGAGTGGTTTAAAACCTCTTTTCTTATCTCTTCATTCATAAGCATAAGTTCAAATATACCTGTTCTTCCAATATAACCAGTTCCTCTACACTCAGAACACCCACTTTCATTTGCAACCATATAATTTGCATTTGGTTGAAGAAGAAGATCTTTTACAAGTTTTCCTTCAAAAGGATCCATATTTTTTATAAATTCATTTACACTTGCTTCACTTGGTGGTACTGCCTTTTTTGCACATTTAGGACATACTTTTCTAACCAATCTTTGAGCCATTGCCCCAATCATTGAAGATGCTATTAAAAACGGCGGAATTCCCATCTCAAATAATCTTTCTATTGTACTTGGGGCATTGATTGTATGAATTGTTGTAAAAAGCAAATGTCCCGTTAAAGCTGCTCTTAAAGATATCTCTGCTGTCTCATAATCTCTTATTTCTCCTATCATTATAACATCAGGATCTTGTCTAAGTATTGTTCTTAAACCTTCAGCCCATGTAAAACCTGTTTTAAAGTTTATTTGTGATTGATTTATTCCCTCAAGTCGGTATTCAACTGGATCCTCAAGTGTTATTATATTTATTGAAGGTGAGTTTATATTTTTAAGCATTGCGTATATAGTTGTAGTTTTTCCTGAACCTGTTGCTCCTGTTACAAAAAATATTCCATAAGGATTTCTTATTATTTTTTTAATTATAGAAAGAGTATCTTGCTCCATTCCCAGTTGATCAAGTTCAAGACCGAGTTGTCCTTTATCAAGAACCCTTAATACAAGTTTTTCTCCATTTATTGTTGGAAAAGATGACACTCTTACTTGTATCGCTCTATTGTTTATTATCTTTTGAAATCTTCCTTCTTCATTTCTATACTGAGATGGCGGTTCTGGATCAAAGCCAGCAAGGACTCTTATTCTTTGTACAAGGGGAATTTGAGGATTTTTTGGAATATTTAAAACATCATGAAGTATTCCATCTATTCTAAATCTTACTCTCAGGTTTTGCCCTTGCCCTTCTATATGAACATCACTTGCTCTTTCTTTTATTGCGTATTCAAGAATCATATCACTTAATTTTATAGCAAGATCAATTGCAGGAGATTTAAGTTTAGAATTCAAAAGTTCATTGTATGCTTCTTCAAGTGAGGCATATTTTGAAATCCCTGAATCTGATTGATTTTGTTTATCTTTATCATCCTTTTGTCCCCAAAAAGCCATAGAAATCCTCCTAATATTCTATGGATGCTATTTTATATTCTTTTTCCATTCCATTTGGAAGTTTTACTTTTCTAACTTCATCTAATTTAGCACCAAGTAATGCTTGTGCAAGCGGAGAATTAACTGAGATTCTGGCATTTATAGGATCTGCTTCTGGCATTGATACAAGTTGAAAAGTTTTTTCTTCGTTTGTCTTTGTATCAATAATTTTTATCTTTGCTCCAATTCTAACTTCATTCTTATTTATTTCTGAATCATCAACTATCTTTGCTTTTCTTACAAGATCTTCAAGTTCAGATATTCTTTTTATAATCATATTTTGTTTTTCTTTTGCATATTGATATCCAGCATTTTCACTTAAATCTCCCTGTTCTTTTGTTTCTTGTATTTCCTTGTTGAGTTCGTTTTTTTCTTTATATAATTGATTAAGTTCTTCTTTTATTTTTTCAAGTCCTTTCTTTGTGAGATATATATCCGTCATTTTTGATTTTCCTTTTTTTGATTTTTGTGGCACCGGGAGGATTCGAACCTCCGACCTAGCGCTTATGAAACGCCCGCTCTAACCACCTGAGCTACGGTGCCAGTTCATTATATTAAATTATACCAAATTATTCAAACTTTTTGATTATTCCTTTCTTCATTCTTAGTTTTGTATCTTCTATTACCCTGTATATCTTCTCCTCGGCAGATTTTCTTAGCTCTTTTTCTGTAAGTTCTCTTCTTGCAATCTTCTGTTTTATAGCCATAAGACCCACAGCAACCGCTTCTTCGACAAAAACATCTGGTTCACTCATTAGAGGAATTATATAATCCTCACTTAAACCTTTTTTTTCAGCATATTTTGCAAGAGCTTCAGCCGCAGAAATACACATTTCATCTGTTATTGTTTTAGCATAAACATCAAGCGCTCCTCTAAATATACCTGGAAAACCAAGTGAGTTATTAACCTGGTTTGGAAAATCACTTCTTCCAGTTGCAACTATTCTTGCTCCTGCCTCTTTTGCATCCCATGGCCACATCTCAGGTATTGGATTGGCTGTGACAAAAACTATAGCATCTTTATTCATTTGGGAAACCCATTCTTTCTTTACAACATCAGGACCAGGTGTTGATGCTGCACTTAATACATCTGCTCCAACAAGTGCCTCTTTAAGTCCTCCGGTAATTTGTTTTTCGTTTGTTATTTGACACATATGCCATTTTTCTTTATGATTTTGTAAGTCAGTTCTTCCTTTATGAAGTATTCCTTTTGAATCTACATAAATTAAATTCCATGGTTTTGCTCCATATTTAATGTAAAGTGTTCCTATCCTTATATTTGCGGCACCAGCTCCAAGAAGTACTATTTTGACATCTGATATTTTTTTACCGACAATTTTTAAAGCATTTATAAGACCTGCAAGACATACTGTTGCAGTTCCCTGCTGATCATCATGCCATACAGGGATACTCATTCTTTTCCTTAATTCATCAAGTATGTAAAAGCACTTTGGTTGTTCTATATCTTCAAGGTTAATTCCTCCAAAAGAAGGTTCAAGATTAACTACTGTTTTTATGAATTCTTCTGGGTCTTTTGTGTTTAGACATATTGGAACTGCATCAACACCACCAAGGTATTTAAAAAGCATTGCTTTTCCTTCCATAACTGGAAGCCCTGCCTCAGGACCTATATCACCAAGTCCAAGTATTCTTGTGCCATCAGTAACAACCGCAACGGTATTTCCTTTATTTGTATGTTCAAAAACTTTTTCTGAATTTTTATGTATATCCTTACATACGGCTGCAACGCCAGGTGTATACCATATTGCAAAATCATCATAATTTCTTATACAAGCCTTTGGGACAACCTCAATTTTACCTTTGTAGAAAGGATGCATTTTCATTGCATCCTCGGCAGGTTTGTTTGCTTTTGCAATGAGTTCTTCTTTTGTAAACTTTTTTTCTTTTATTTTTTTCATATTTCACTCCTTTTAAAATAAATTTTTCCCACTTCCTATTATACTAAAATTTTATTTAAAAAAGTTCTATAATCACAGTTTATAAATATATCAGAGTATTTTTTTATTTCTGCATTTGGATCTGTGTTTATAGAAATTATTTTTTTTGCTTTCTCAACCCCTTTTATATGATATTCCTTACCAGAAATTCCTATTGCAATATATAGTTGTGGTGATATTATTTTCCCAGTAATTCCTATCTGATATTCATAACTTGAAATTCCACTATGTATAACCGGTCTTGTATATCCAATTACTGCATTTATTGATTTTGCAAATTTTTCAATAAGCGGGAAATCCTCTGACTTTACCCCTCTTCCAATTCCTATAACTTTTTTTGCATTTTCAAGCGATACTTCTTCATTTGTTGATGGAGTTCTTTCTATAAATTTTATGATATTGATCTCTTTTGGAATTATCTCTTTTGTCTCAGGGTTTGTAAAAAAAGTTTCTACTTTATTTTCACAATACGATGGTTTTACAACTATTATTACAGGTGATGTCTTTGTAGATAATTTTACAATGTAATTTCCACCATAAGCATACTTTAGGTAGAAAACATCATCACCAATTTTCTTAATTTCATTTATATCGGCAAGAACCCCAGATTTTAATCTTACAGCAATTCTTGCAATGATATTTTTTATATCTAACTCTTGTGTTGCAGCTATTATAGTTGGTTTTTCAAATTCTGTTATTTTTTCTAACTCATCAATTACAAAAGGATTTATAGGTGATGATAAAATAAAATATGTTTTTGGAGACTGAACAAACTCTTTTTTTTCAGATATAAATACGCTTACAATATCATTGGTTATTTCAGTTTGAATAAGATTTAACAGATTGTTATAGTTTTTTAATGATGATGTTATTACAAGTGTTTTATTCATATATCATTTTTTTAAGTTGTAATAATTTTTTTTCGTCTTTTATATCAATGATTTCTGTATTTTTTGATGTTTTTATTTCTGTTTTTCTTATCTCTTTTATATATGTTGGGCTCATTTGTCCAGAATATTTACCTTTAAAAATATTTTTTATGATATAACTTTTTGACTTTATATTGTATTTTATTGAGGGTGTTCTTAGTTTAAGCGATGATATAGAAAAAGAAATAAGGCAAGGGATCTTTATTGATATTTTTTGAGTTTCATCATCAGTTTTTCTTTTAATTATAATTACTTCATTTTCAAACTCAACTGTTTCTGCTCCAAGTACTGATGGTATTTTTAAATGTTCAGCTATCATAGATGGGACAATCCCTGTATCTCCATCTTCTGATTTTTCTCCTGTAAATATAATGGTTTTATAATCAAATAAATCTATTATTGAGTCCGCTATTGTTATGGCTGTTATGTATGCATCAGATCCCTTAAGCGAAAAATCGCTTATTATATATCCTTCATCAATTCCTTTTGAAAGAGAGTATCTTATAATCTCTTGTGCTTGTGGTGGTCCCATTGTTATAGCAATTGTTTTAAAATTAAATTTTTCTTTTAGAATTAAAGCATTCTCAATTGCATACTCATCAGCTTTGTTTAAAGTAAGTTCTATATTTTCTCTTACGAGATTCCCCTTTTCATCAAACTTTATTGTGTCTTCTTTTGGAACTTGTTTTATTAAAACTATTATTTTCATCTTAAATCAATTATATCTTTGGTATCTGGTCCAACTGAGATTAAGGCAAGTTTCGGATATGGATAGGTCTTTGATAGTTTTGATATAATTTTTATAAAATCCTTTGCTTTTTTTTCTTTTATTTCTTTAATATTTTTAAATTTTTGAGTGCATATTATATCAAAATGTGTTATTGCTATTTTTGTTGCAGAGTTTATAATTATTGCTTTTCTTACATTTTCAAATTCAAACTCACCTATTCTTCTAAGCCTTTTACTTACACTTCCAATTTCTCTTCCCTGTGTATGATATTTTTCAAGTTCTTTTGGATCGGTTATTTCTTTCTCAAGTGGTCCAGGTCCAACCCTTGAAACATAGGGTTTTAAAACAGAATAAACATCAGAAACATACTTTGGTCCAAGTCCAGTTTCTGCAAGAAATGTTGAGGCAGTTGTATCCCTTGATGTAACATATGGGTATTCACCGTGAAGGAGCGAAAGTTTAAACCCTTGCGTTCCTTCTATAAGAACTTTTTTTCCTTTTACAATAGCGGAATGAAGTATTTCATATACCGGCTTTACAAATTTTCTAAGTTCAGGGACATCTTTTGCAAATTTTATTTTTTTTCTCTCTATTCTGTCTCTTATTGCTATACCAAGTCCTGTTCCAACACTTCCTATATTTGCCATAAGATGAGCATTGTTTCTTTCTTCATTTATCTGTTCTTGCGTTATTACTACACAGTTTGGATCTATTATAATTCTATCCTCAGTGCCAGTTTCTTTAACTTCTTTTAAAAACCATTCAGTTATTATATAACTTCCTACTGTAAGAACAAGTTTCGTCTTTGGATTTACAAAGCCAGCTGGTATTGACTTAAGTGGAAAAATTTTCCCGTTTAAAAAAACTGTATGCCCAGCATTTGGACCACCAACCTTTACGCAATAATCGTAGTTATCATTCAAACTTAAATATGCAGAGATTTTCCCCTTTCCTTCATCTCCGCCTTGTGCTCCAACTATTACATCAACCATTATTCCTCCAGTTTATATTTTGAAAGTTTTGGAGCAATGCCAATGTAGGTTTTTGATATTATTTTCTTAAGTTCTTCCTTTATAGAGTTTTTCATCTTCATATTTTCTATAAAATCTTGTATATCTTTCATACTTACTCTATTTCCTCTGGTGAGGTCTTTTAGTATTTCATAAGCATTTTTTATCCCATGTTTTCTAAGTACTGTTTGAATTGCTTCAGCATAAACCTGTGGGTTTTCTTCTATAATCTTTATTGATTTTTCTTCATTTAAACTTATCTTTGAAAGGCCTTCTAAAAATGATTTCATTGCAAGTATTGTATATCCGAAAGCAACGCCAATATTTCTTTCAATTGTTGAGTCGGTTAAGTCCCTTTGCATTCTTGATATTGGAAGTTTTGTTGAGAAAAACTCAAGAATTGCATTTGCAATCTGAAAGTTTGCTTCTGCATTTTCAAAATTTATAGGATTTACTTTATGAGGCATCGTGGAAGATCCAACCTCTTCTTTTATAACCTTAAGAACGATCAAATCATCGCTTATATATCTCCAAATATCTTGTGAAAATCCTATAAATATTGAGTTTATATGTCTTATTCTATCAAAAATTTCAATCCAAGAGTCATGAGGCTCAATCTGGGTTGTAAAATAATTTGGTTTAAAATCAGTTTTAAGAACATCATTTATATGTTTAACAAAGAATGATGTAAACTCCAACCAGTCAATATCAGGATAAGCAGAGTAAAATGAATTATAATTACCAACAGCACCATTTAGTTTTACTGTAATTTTTGTTTTTTTAATATTTTCAAATTGTTTTTTTATCCTCTCATAAAAAACTCTTATCTCTTTTCCAAATGTTGTTGGCGATGCTATTTGTCCGTGTGTTCTTGCTGGAAAAGGAGTTGAGTGATACTTTAATATCATATCTTTGAGTTTAGAGAGAATTTCATTAAAAGTAGGTATATAGATTTTATTTAGAAATGATGAGATGAGTGTTGAATATGATATATTGTTTACATCCTCAGATGTAAGTCCAAAATGAATCAATTCTAAGTTTGTTTTTATTTTCCCATCAAGTTCCCTTTTAAGATAATACTCAACTGCCTTTACATCATGGTTTGTTGGTTTTATTTTACCATCACCTCCAAACTCTATCTTTTTTACTTCAATAGCATTTTTATCACGATTTAAGTATATTTTCCTTATCGCCTTTATTTCTTTTTCTGTTAGTTTCTTTATGTTTCTTTTTTTGCTTGAAAGATATTGATTTAAAAATATAAAGTACTCACCTTCAACAAATATCCTTGCATTTATAAGTGCAAGTTCAGAAAAATATTCTCTTAATTCTGCCACTTTTGAGTGGTATCTTCCATCAAGTGGTGAGAGTGAATATAGTTTTTCCATAACTATAAAATTTTACAAAAAAATTTAAGATTATTAAACTCTCGCATTGGATCATAATTTTTGTCCCTGAAGATAAAATGGATAGTTCAAAATTATGTCCCTAAAAATATTTCAATTATTCAAAATACTAAATCCCCCTTTTTTAAAGGGGGAGATAGGGGGATTTTGATTTGTTTTATTTTATCTTCAAGAAAAACTTATTAGAGTAAAAGAAAATATTAAAATTGATAAGAGTTTATGCATAAATTTCGGGGACATTTTTTTGAACTAACGATTATTACTTTAGGGACATCAAATTTTGAACTAATACCCTCTTTTAATTTTAGTTAAATTTATAGGTTTTTTAGAGATTAAAACAAAACAGTATTTTATAAAATATAGTTATGAGCGAGAATGAATCAATTCTTAATAGTATAGATGAAATAATTTCATCTCTTAGAAAAGGTGAGATGGTAATAATTGTTGATGATGAGAATAGAGAAAATGAAGGTGATCTTATCCTTCCCGCAAAATTTGCAAATAAAAAAAATATAAATTTTATGATTAAAAATGCAAGAGGTCTTATTTGCGTCCCTTTAACATCTAAAAGAGCAAATGAATTAAATCTATATCCAATGGATAATTCAAACACAGATCCCTATCGTACAAATTGGCTTATAAGTGTTGATTATAAAAAAGGAACGACAACTGGAATATCAGCCAAAGATAGAGCCACAACTATAAAAGCGCTTGCAAATAAAAAATCAAAACCAAATGATTTTACAAGACCAGGACATATTTTCCCATTGCTTGCAAGAGATGGAGGTGTTCTTGTTAGAGCAGGCCATACCGAGGCATGTGTTGATCTTATGAAACTTGCAGGTCTTGGGGAAGTTGGTGTTATATGTGAAATAATGAAGGATGATGGTAAAATGGCAAGATTAAATGACCTACTTGATTTTGCTAAAAAACACCAACTTAAAATAAGTTCTATTGAAAAACTTATTGAATATCGAAGAAAAAGAGAAACACTAATAGAACTCGTCTCATTGGCAAAACTTCCAACCGAATATGGAGATTTTGAGATAAGAATTTATAGGGAAAAACTTACAGGAATAGAGCATCCAGCACTTATAAAAGGATATATAAAAAAAGAAGAAAATGTCCTTGTAAGGGTTCACTCTGAGTGTCTTACTGGAGATGTTTTTTCATCATTGAGATGTGATTGTGGTCATCAGCTTGAAAAAGCACTTGAGATGATATCAAAAGCAAAATCTGGTGTTCTTCTTTATATGAGACAAGAAGGAAGAGGAATAGGGCTTGGAAATAAAATAAAAGCATATCACCTTCAGGAAAAAGGTTATGATACTGTTGATGCAAATATTAAACTTGGATTTAAGGCAGATCTAAGAGAATATGGAATAGGAGCACAAATACTTTCAGATATCGGTGTAAAAAATATGATTATACTTACTAACAATCCTAAAAAAATAATTGGGCTTAAAGCATATGGAATAAATATAGTAAAAAGACTTCCAATTAGGATAAAACCAAATCCACATAACAAAAATTATCTTCTTGCTAAAAAACTTAAACTTGGTCATCTTATTTAAAAGGAGGTAATTATGAAAGTATTTGAAGGAAAACTTATTGCAAAGGGTTTAAAAATAGCAATTGTTGTCTCCAGGTTTAATAGTTTCCTTTCACAAAAACTTCTTGATGGAGCAATTGATTGTTTAAAAAGGCATGAAGCAGATGAAAATAATATAGATGTTTTTTGGGTACCTGGTTCTTTTGAAATCCCACTTATGGTGAAAAAGCTTTCATCAAAAAATTATGATGGGATAGTTGCACTTGGTGTTCTTATAAAAGGCGATACCCTTCATTTTGATTATATAGCTACGGAAACAACAAAAGGCATAGCACAGGTCTCACTTGATTTGCAAATACCAGTGTCATTTGGTGTGGTAACTGCTGAAAATCTTGAACAGGCAATAGAAAGATGCGGAACAAAACAAGGAAACAAAGGTTTTGATGCTGCACTTTCAGTAATTGAGATGGCAAATCTTTTTAAAGAAATCAATAAATGAAAGCTAAGAAAGTAAAAAGGTTAGAAGGTGAGAAGTGAGCAGGTATCTTGTCAAGTGATAGTTTTAAGGTCAGGTTCTCTTAAAAAGTTAGTATCACTTAAAACAAGATAACTGCCTTGCTCTACCTCGTTGTTTTTAGT
>Ga0068706_1000208_pt1 | contig 29685 bp, 33 predicted proteins | sample YNPMSBMetaG_FD_65632 | JGI IMG/M metagenome (GOLD analysis project Ga0068706, IMG submission 65632) | Anoxygenic and chlorotrophic microbial mat microbial communities from Yellowstone National Park, USA - YNP MS-B MetaG | ecosystem: Environmental > Aquatic > Thermal springs > Hot (42-90C) >...
GCCGTCGGATCGGCGGGATCGGGGCCGGCGATCACCGCGAGCACCGCAGCGATGTCCTCGACCGTGCGCGCGATCGGGCCGATGACGTCGAGGCTCGGGGCGCGCGGCATGACGCCTGCGCGCGAGATGCGCCCCCAGGTGGGTTTGAGCCCGGCGACACCGCAGCACGCGGCCGGCACCCGGATTGACCCGCCGGTGTCGGAGCCGAGGGCCGCGAACACGATCCCGGCGGCGACGGCTGCGGCACTGCCCGAGGAGGAGCCACCGGTGACGTGCGCCGGGTTCCAGGGATTGCATGCATCCCCGAAATGGATGTTGTGGCCCGTGGCCCCGCCCGCCCACTCGCTCATGTTCAAGGTGCCGAGGTCGATCGCGCCGGCCGTGTCGAGACGGGCGAGCACGGTGGCGGTCACGGGAGCGACCCAGTTTCGCCGAAGCGTGCTGCCGCAGGTGCTGACGCGGCCGCTGCGGTAGATCATGTCCTTGTGCGCCATCGGCACGCCGGCGAGCGGCCCCGCCCGCGCGAAGCGGGCGGCGGCACGCGCGGCCTCGGCGTCGAGCCGGATGAAAGCGTTGATCTGCGGCTGCCAGGCACGGGCGCGCGCGATCGCCCGCTCGGTGAGCGCCTCCGCCGTCGTGCGCCCGGACGCAAGCGCGTCGAGCGCCTCCGTGAGCGTCTCCGCCCCCTCCTCCGCCACGCTCGCGGGAGCGTCGGTCATCCCTTCGGCGCGAGCGCAGCGAGGGTTGCGGCGAAGCCCTGCGGCTCCTCCTCGAAGGCAAGACGCTTCGCCGCCTCGCGCACACCGCGAGCGAGCGTGGTGATGTCGCGCGCGATCGCGGCGGCGCGCTCCTCCGAGACGGCGACCCCGTGCAGGCCCTCGAGGATGGCCTTCACCGCCCTGGCATCGAAACCTGTCATACGCACTTTCCTCTCAAGCGGGTGCCAGGCTGTGGCCGCTGCCCTTCGCCGCCATGTGGCAGGCCGCGAGATGATCATCCTCCGCCACCGCCCCGACAAGCGCGGGCGCCTTGGCTTCGCACACCGCTTCGGCGAAGGCGCAGCGCGTGCGGAAGCGGCATCCGGAGGGAGGGTTGATCGGGTTCGGTGGATCGCCGGTCAGCGGCGGCTCGGTCATCCTCTTCGCCGGGTCCATCGACGGGCGCGAGGCGAGCAAGGCGCGCGTGTAGGGGTGGCGCGGCGCGCCGTAGATCTTCTCGACCGGCCCGATCTCGACCACCTGGCCGAGATACATCACAAGCACACGGTCGGAGATGAACTGCACCACGTTCAGGTCGTGGCTGATGAACACATAGGTGAGGCCGAAGGCGCGCTTGAGGTCGACGAGGAGGTTCAGAACCTGTGCCTCGACCGACTTGTCGAGCGCCGAGACGGGCTCGTCGAGCACGATCACGCGCGGCTCCAGAGCAAGCGCGCGCGCGATGTTCACCCGCTGCCTCTGCCCGCCCGAGAGCTCGTGTGGGTAGCGGCGGGCGAACTGCTCCGGCGCGAGGCCGACGGCGGCGAGAAGCTCCCGCGCCTTGGCCCGAGCCTTGGCCTTCGGCACGCCGTGAACCGTCGGCGCGAAGGCGATGCTGTCCTCGATCGGCAGGCGCGGGTTGAGCGAGGCGTAGCTGTCCTGGAACACCATCTGCATTTGCCGACGCATCTCGGTGAGCGACATCCCGCCGGGCCCCACCGACTCGCCGTCGAAGATCACCTCGCCCGAGTCGGGCTCGATCAGACGCATCAGAAGCCGCGCGGTGGTCGATTTGCCGCAACCCGACTCCCCGACGATGCCGAGCGTCTCTCCTTTCAGCACCGTGAACGACACGCCGTCGACCGCCTGCACGGTTCCGATGGACCGGTTGAACAGGCCCCCCTTGATCGGGAAGTGGCGCTTGAGGTCGCGCACGATGAGCAACGGCTGGGCCGGGCCGCCAATGTCTCTCGTGTCCGTCCCGCGCATCGCGGTCGCGATCATGGGTGCTTTGTCTCCCCACGAGGCCTTGGGTGCAATCGGCACCAGCCGAGCCCCAACAGGTCAAAATCCTAGCAATAGATGTGCCGCCACGCCGGAGCCCCGATCGGTCCGCCACAGGGCAGCACGGCCGTCTGGCGCGCGACGGTCAGTGGACGCGGATATCGCTGCAGACCGCGAGCGCTGGTCGGCTTCTCGGCCGGCGCCAGGCCGGTGCAGGACGGCAGCGGCGTTGCGCCGAGCCGGCTGCCTGCCGGGGGCGGCTTGCCCCTCCCCGCCCCTCCCCATAGGCTCCCGCAAGCGAACGGGGAGAGAATCGCATGCGACCGCTCTTCGTCCTGATCAAGTGCGAGATGGGCCGAGCCTACGAGACGGCGCGCGAGGCGGTGGACCGGATCCCGGAAGTCTCCGAGATCTACTCGATCTCCGGCCAGTACGACCTCCTCGGCAAGTTCTATCTCGAGCCTGGCGACGATCCGGGACTGTTCGTGACCGAGAAGGTCCAGGGCCTGCCCGGCGTGAAGGACACCTTCACGCTGATCACGTTCAACGCGTTCGCCGGCGGCGGCGCACGCGGCGGAGATCGATAGCGGCCGCTTGTGGCACCTCCACGCGCCACCGCGCGGCAGGCCGGCCTCTGGGCGGCGACGCTCGCGCTTGCCGCCTTCGGAGGCTTCGCTGCCCATCGTCTTGGCATTCCGCTCGCCTGGATGATCGGCGCGATGGTCGCGGTCGCCGGCGCGGGCCTTGCCGGCGCCGCGCCCGCCGCGCCGTCCGTTGCCCGCCCAGCGGCTCTGATCGTACTCGGCACCGGCTTCGGCCAGGCCTTCACCCCGCCCGTGCTCGAAGCGCTCGCCGCGAGCCTGCCTGCGCTCGTGCTCGCGGGCTTCGCGTCCGTCCTCTCCGGCGTGACGGTCTCACGCGTCACGGCACGGGTCGGCAGGCTCGACACCAGGACAGCGTTCTTTCTCTCTGTGCCTGGCGGCATCGTCGCCATGGTGGTGCTCGCCGCCCGCGCCGGCGCCTCTGTTCCCGCCGTCACGCTCGGGCAGACGCTGCGCATGGTGCTCGTGGTGCTGACCTACCCGGTCGCGATGGCCGCCTTCGGCACACCCGGCCAGGACGTGTTCTCCTTCACCCCGCCGCCGGTCTTGTGGCCGATGCTGCCGGTCCTGTTCGCGCTGACCGTCACCGGGGCGTTCCTGATGCACCGCACGGGCCTCGCCAACCCGTGGATGATGGGGCCGGTGTTGGTCTCTCTTTGCCTCGCGGTGGCAGGGCGGCCGCTCTCTGGCCTGCCGGGGCCGCTCGTCGACGCCGCGCAAGTTGCGCTGGGCGCGACCCTCGGCGCGCGGCTCACGCGCGAGTTCCTGTTCCGCAGCCGCCCCCTCGTCGTCGCGAGCGTCGTCAACATGCTGCTGCTCTCGCTGTGCGCCACGGGCATCGCGCTCGCCTGCGTGGTGCTGGCGCGCCTGCCGCTTCAGGCGACACTGCTCGGCACCGCCCCGGGCGGCATGCCGGAGATGGCGATCACCGCGAAGGTGATGAATCTCGGCGTGCCGCTCGTGCTCGGCTTCCACCTCGTGCGGCTTCTGATCTGCAACCTGTTCGTCCTGCCGCTCTGGCGCCTCTATGCATGGGCGGAACGGACGCTCGGCCGCTCAGGCGGAGAGTAGCCCCAAGGCGGCGGCGAACAGAGCGCCGTCGGGCTCGGCCCAGGCGTCCTGGACGGTGAAGTGGTTCCGGCCGGGGAGTTCGAGCACAGCGGCCTGCGCTCCGGCCGCGGTCCAGCGCCGCGCGAGCCCCTGGCTCTGGCGCAGGAACTCCCCACTCTCCGCCCCGCCGACGGCGGCGATCACCCGAAGTCCCTTCGGCGGCGCGAGATAGAGGGCCGAGAGCCGCATCGCCTCGAGGTAGTCAAGCCCGAGCGCGATGTTGAGCGTGGTGCCGAGCAAGGGCGGGAGGTCGAACACGCCGGACGAGGGCAGAACGCCCACGAAGGCGAGATCGTGCGCCCCGCGCACGCCCCAATCGGTCGCGGCGAGGGACGCCGCAAGATGGCCGCCGGCGGAATGGCCGCCCGCGAGCCAGCGCCGCGACAGGCCGAGTTCGGGCGCGGCGTTCCAGAGTGTCACAGTGGCGGTGCGCACATCCTCGATCAGCGCCGCCATTGTCACCTCCGGACAGAGCGGGTAGCCCGGCATGGCGACCGCGATGCCGCGCGCAAGCCAGGGCTCGACGATGAAGGCGAAGTCTCGCCGGTGCCGCCTTTGCCAGTAGCCGCCATGGATGAAAAGCAGGACCGGCGGCTCGGCCACCCCCTCGGGACGGTAGAGGTCGATCATGCGGCGCTCGCCCGTGCCGTAGGCGATCGCCTCGGGGCGGAAGCGCAGCACGGCTTCGGCCGAGTGCTTCGCCCAGCGCGCCGCGATCGCCGGGTAGTCCGGCACGGCCGTCACGGTCGCGTATTGTTTCTCGAGATAGCCCCAGGATAGGTCGTTCATCCACGCACCCCTCGCTCAGCCGCGCCGGATGGCTCGAAGGCCGCGTCGCCTTTCAGGACCATGCGCAGACCCTCCGCGTCACCCCGTTTTCGGCCCCTGATCCCGGACCGTATCGAGGCGGGACGCGCCGCACCCATCGCCGCGCGCCTCAGACGCCGAGCAGCGCATGCAGACGCGGCGTGTCCGCAAGGAGAGAAGCGCCCTGCCCCTCCCAGGCCACGCGCCCCTTCTCGAGCACGACGAAACGATCGGCAAGAGCGGAGAGAGCGCGCACGTCCTTGTCCACCACAAGGATCGAGAGCCCCTCGGCCTTCAGCCGCCCGAGCACGGCCCAGATCTCGGCGCGGATGAGTGGGGCGAGTCCCTCCGTCGCCTCGTCGAGGATCAGGAGCCTCGGGTTGGTCATCAGCGCGCGGCCGATCGCGAGCATCTGCTGCTCGCCGCCCGAGAGCGTGCGTGCGGGCTGCCGCGCACGCTCGGCAAGGCGCGGAAACAGCGCCGTCACGCGCGCGACCGTCCACGGCCCGGGCCGCGCAGTCGCGACCAGGTTCTCGGCGACCGTAAGAGTGGGGAACACCTGCCGCCCCTCCGGCACGAGGCCGAGGCCGAGCCGGGCGATCCGGTGCGGCGCGAGCCCCGAAAGCGGTCGGCCGGCGAAGCGCACGCTGCCCGAGGCGGGCGGGGTGAGGCCGAGGATCGCGCGGATCGTCGTCGTCTTGCCCATGCCGTTCCGGCCGAGAAGCGCCAACGCCTCTCCCTCGCGCACGCAAAGCGAGACGCCGAACAGCGCCTGGGCGGCACCGTAGAACGCGGTGATGCCGCTCACCTCGAGCAGCGTCTCAGGCATCGACGACCTCGCCGAGATAGGCCTCGCGCACCGCACGGTCGGCCCGGATGGCCTGCGGCGTGCCTGAGGCGATGACGCGCCCGCCGGCAAGAACGGTGATCCGGTCGGCAAGAGCGAAGACCGTGTCCATGTCGTGCTCGACAAGAAGCATCGCCACCCTGCCCTTGAGCGAGGCGAGGCGTCTGGTAAGCGCCGGCGTCTCGGCCGCGCCGAGCCCCGCCGCCGGCTCGTCGAGCAGAAGCACGCGCGGGCGTTGGGCAAGCGCGAGCGCAAGCTCGAGCTGGCGCTGCTCGCCGTGGCTGAGACGCGCGGCGGGCGTCTCGGCGCGGGACGAGAGACCTGCGTCGGCGAGCGCGGAGTCGGCCGCCGCGGTCAGGGAAGCGTCGCTACGCACCGGGCGGAAGAAGCGGAAGCTCCGGCCCTCCGCTGCCTGGACCGCGAGCATCACGTTCTCGCGCACCGTGAGGCCGCGGCAGAGCTGGGTGATCTGGAAGCTGCGCGCGATTCCCCGCCGCGCCCGCCGGGCAGGGCCGAGCACCGTGACATCCTCGCCCGCCAGCAGAACCCTTCCCGAGTTCGGACGCTGCTCTCCGGCAAGCATGGCGACGAGCGTGGACTTGCCCGCGCCGTTCGGCCCGATCACCGCATGGCACTCGCCGGAAAGAAGCGTCAGCGAAACGTCCTCGTTCGCGGCGAGCGCGCCGAAGCGGCGGGTGAGGCCCACGGCCTCAAGGAGCGGTTCAGGCATCGCCACGAACCCCCGCCACGACGCGCCAGAGGCCGCCGCGGAAGAACAGCACGACGAGCAGAAGAACCGGGCCGAGGACGAGCATCCAGTGTTCAGTGATCTGCGCGAGCTCCTCCTCCGCCGCGAGCAGCGCAAGCGCGCCGAGCACTGGGCCAAAGAGCGTTCCCTGGCCGCCAAGGATCACCATCACGAGCAGCTCTCCCGATCGCTGCCAGGAGAGGAGGTCGGGCGAAACGAAGGAGGCCTGGTTGGCAAGGATCGCGCCGGCAAGGCCGGTCACGGCACCGGAGAGGGTGAAGGCCACGAGCCGCAGGCGATAGACGGGCAGGCCGAGAGCGAGCGCCCGGCGCTCGTTCATGCGCGCGCCGCGGAGCGCGAGCCCGAAGCGCGACGCCATCGCCCTGCGCGCGAAAACGAGGAACAGAGCTAGCAGCACGAGCGCCACCCAGTAGAGCGGCGCGTCCCCCGCGAGCGGCCAGCCGGCGAGCACGTTGCGGGAGGGGATCATCAGCCCGTCCGTGCCGCCGTATTGCGGCAGGGCGAGCACGAGGAAATAGACCATCTGCGCAAATGCAAGCGTGATCATGATGAAATGCACTCCGCGCGTGCGCAGGCTGATCGCGCCGATCGCGGCGGCGAGCACCCCGCACACCGCGGCCGCCGCGGGCCAGGCGATCAGCGCCTCGGCCGTGCCGCCGACACGCAGGGGCCACTCCATCACCGCGCTGCCCTCGGCGCGGTGGTGGAGCAACACCCCCGCAACATAGGCGCCCGTGCCGAGGAAGGCCCCGTGGCCGAAGCTCATCATGCCGCCATAGCCGAGCACGAGGTCGAGCGCGGCCGCGGCGAGCGCATAGGCGAGCATCCGCGTCAGCACCGAGAGGAGGAAGCTCTCGTCAAGCGCCTCCAGCACGAAGGGCGCAACGGCGAAGGCCGCCGCGCCAAACGCGACCGCGAGCCGCTCACGCATGGCGCGGGAATAGCCCTTGCGGCCTCACCGAAAGCACCACAGCCATCAGCAGATAGACGGCGACCGAGCCGAGATTGGCCGCCACCTGGTCGGCGGCGGCGGGCGGCAACAGCCCGCGCAACAGTACGGGAAGGAAAGCGCGCGCCCAGGTGTCGGCCAGCCCGACGAGCAGGGACCCGGCCATCGCGCCTCGCACGCTGCCAAGGCCGCCCACGACGATGACGACGAAGGCGAGGATCAGGATCTGCTCGCCCATGCCCACCTGCACCGCGAGCACCGGACCTGCCATCACTCCGGCAAGCCCCGCGAGCGCCCCGCCAAGAGCGAAGACGAGGGCGAACAGAAGCCCGATGTCGACCCCGAGCGCCTGGACCGTCTCGCGATTCGTCGTGCCCGCGCGGATCAGCATGCCAAGCCGCGTGCGCCCGATCAGCCAGCCGAGGAACAGCGCCGCGGCAAGCCCGACCGCGATGACCGCAAGCCGATAGGCAGGATACGGGATGCCCGGCAGAACCTCGACCGTGCCCGAAAGAAGCGGCGGTGCGGCGAGGAAGATCGGAGCCGGGCCCCACAGCACCTTCACCGCCTCGTTGAAGGTGAGGATCAGGGCGTAGGTGGCGAGCACCTGGTCGAGATGGTCGCGGGCATAGAGGCGGCGGATCACCGCAAGCTCGAGCAGGAGCGCGATCAGCGCCCCGGCCGCCGCGCCCGCGAGCACGCCGAGAGCGAAGGAGCCTGTGCGCGCGGTCACGGTCGCGCCGACGAAGGCGCCAGCCATGTAAAGGCTGCCGTGCGCGAGATTGATCACGTCCATGATGCCGAAGATCAGCGTCAGCCCTGCGGCGATCATGAACAGCATCACGCCGAGCTGCAGCCCGTTCAGAGTCTGCTCGACGAAGAGAAGAGCGGTCATCGTGGAGAGGCGGGGAAGGCGGCGCTCCCCCGCAGGCCGGTCAGGCCGGCAGCCTGCACTGCGCGGCGTAGGCGTCCTGGTGGTTCTCGAACGCCGTGCCGATCGTTCGGTTCACCATGCGGCCCTGCGCGTCCTTCACCACCTCACGCATATAGATCGTCTGGATCGGGTGGTTGTTGTTGCCGAACCTGAACGACCCGCGAACCGACTGGAACGCGGCCCGCTTGAGCGCGGCGTTGAAGGCCGCCCGGTCGCTGACCTCTCCGCGCGTCGCTGCGAGCGCCGAACCGATCAAGAGCGCCGCGTCATAGCCCTGGCTCGCATAGAGGCTCGGGAGGCGCTTGTACTCGGCCTCGAACGTGTCGACGAACTGGCGGTTCGCCGGGAACGGGAGGTCGAGCGCCCATTGCGAGGAGTTGAAACAGCCGAGCGCGTCGTCGCCCACCGCCGGAAGCACGTCCTGGTCGAAGGAGAAGCCGGGGCCGTAGAGCGGGATCCGCCCGCGCAGGCCGGCGGCGGCATACTGCTTGATGAAGTTGATGCCCAAGCCGCCGGGGAGGAAGATGTAGACGGCCTCCGGGTTCGCGGCGCGGATCGCGGCGAGCTCCGCGGCATAGTCGAGCTGGTCGAGGCGGGTGTAGGTCTCTGACACGACCTCGCCCTTGTAGAACCGCTTGAAGCCCGTGAGCGCATCCCGCCCAGCCGGATAGTTCGGCGCGAGGATGAAGGCGCGCTTCACCCCCTGCTGCGTGACGTACTGCCCGACTGCCTCGTGCAGGTTGTCGTTCTGCCACGCAACGTTGAAGTAGTTCGGGTTGCAGCCTTCGCCCGCGAGCTGGCTCGGGCCGGCATTGGCGCTGATGTAGGTCGCGGGCCCGAGCACGACCGGGGCGACGGCGAGCATCACGTTCGAGAACACGATCCCCGTGAGAACCTGGATCCGCTCGCGCCGGACCATTCGTTCGGCGATGGCGCGGCCGTTCTCGGGGCGGAGACCGTCATCGGCGACGACCACCTCCACCGGGTAGCCGCCGAGCCGGCCGCCTGCGTTCTTCACAACGAGAGCGAACCCGTCGCGGATATCGTTGCCGAGCGCCGCCCCTGGGCCGGAGAGGGTGGTGATCATGCCGATCCTGATCGGGGCGCGTTGGGCGATCGCAGGCGCAGCGAGGCCTCCGATGGCAGCCGGCGCCAGAGGCAGGGCGGCGGCGGTGCCGAGCAGGCGGCGGCGGCGTATGGTCATGCGAAGAACTCCCCCCTCTGGTCCTGAACGCTCACGCGGCCGCAACGGCCGGCCCGATCATGCGGCCGCGCGCCAGGAGCGCGAAGAGCTCCGCCTCGTTCCTGCCCTCCGTCCCGGCCGAGCGCGGCGGCAGGAGCGGAGAGCGAGGGACGGCCGCCCTATGCTGCGCGCGCGCGGCCATCGCGATCCTCAGGCCTGTGCGGATCATGCATCGTGCGGCTCCAGCCAGTGCTCGTAGATCTCGACCTCGAGCGTGTCATCGCCCGGCCCGGCATAGTCGGGCCAGAGCTGCGGCTGGGAGAAGCGGATGCGGTAGAGAACCTGCATCGGCAGTCCGTCGCCTCCGGTCGCGAGCCCTTCCGGGTTGCGGAACGGGCCCATCACCTCGGCCACGACGCCGCTCCGCCCGCGCACGTAGTGTGGCGTGCGGATGTGCGGGCGGCCGGCCGAGATCGCCGGCCGTTCGGCGGCGACCCGAACCGCATCGCCTGGGCGGAAGCGGGCGTTCACGCCCCACGCGCCCGCGACGTGCCAGCGCGCGTCGGCCGCGACGGATTGGGCGAGCAGCCGCGGCTGTCGCCACCCGTGTCGTGGCGTCCGCCTCGTTCCGGGCCTGTGATCATGCATCAATCCTAGCCGCGCCGCGCCCTGCGGCAAGTCTCGCCGCCCTTCGCCCTTATGCGGGGGAAAAAGGGGCTTCGGGCATGGCTCCAGGCCGATCCGAAGCGCCGGGTCAGGCGGCGCGGCCGACATGGGCGAGCATATCCGCTCCCGGAAGCGAGTGGATCGGCGGCGCCTTGGCGAGCGTCTCGAGATCGGGAACGGGCCGCCCGCAGCCCGGGATGAGGGCGAGCGCCCGCTCGATCGCGGCGGCGGCGGCGAGCAGGAACGCGTCCCCGCCGCGCGGGCCGACGATTTGGATGCCGAAGGGCAGGCCCCGCGAATCGACGCCGCAAGGCAGGACGATCGCCGGGTGCGTCGAGAGGGTCACGCCGTAGGCAAGCGCGAGCCAGGCGTAGTAAGTGGAAAGCCTCCTGCCGTCGATCTCGCGCGGCGCAAGCTCGGTCCAGGGCGTCGGCTGCACCGTCATCGCCGGCGAGATGATCAGATCGACCTCGCGGAAGAACGCGCCGAAGCGGCGGTAGATCTGCGTCTGAAGCACGTGCGCCTCGGCCATGTCGGCAAGCGTGTAGCGGAGCCCCTCCTCGACATTCTCGACCACGTTCGGCCCGAGCATGTGGCGCGCGGTGGTGTAGGTGGGAAGGTGCTTGGCGAGGAACGCCTCAGCCCGAAGCACACCGAAGGCGCGCTCAGCGCCCGTCATGTCAGGATGGGCTTCGGTGACGGAGGCGAACAGGCCGCGGAACCGCGCGACGCGATCGGCGAACAGGCTGCGCACCTCCGCCGAGGTCGGTGCGAAGCCGAAATCTGCCGTAACGGCCACGCGCAGCGCCGCGGGGTCGAGCTCCGGCAGCGGGTGGAACTCGGCGGGCGCGACCATCTTCCGCCCGAACACTGCGCGCGAAAGCGGGTCGCGCGGGTCGTCGGAGACCATCGCGGCGAGCAGGAACGCGAGGTCGGGCACGTTGCGCGCCATCGGCCCGAGCACCGAGGCAGGATACCAGCCCAAACCGCGCTTCTCCGACGGCACAAGACCGGGCGAGGGCCGGAAGCCGACGATACCGCAATAGGCTGCCGGGTTGCGCAGCGACCCGCCGAGATCCGAGCCGGTGGCAAGGGGCACCATGCCGGTTGCGAGCGCGACCGCCGAACCGCCCGAGGAGCCGGCGCAGGAACGGGCCGGGTCGAAGGGGTTTCCGGTCGGCCCGAACACGGGGTTGATCGTGTTGGCGCCGGCGCCGAACTCGGGTGTGTTGGTCTTGCCGACGATCACCGCCCCGGCCGCGCGCAGCGACGCGACCATGCCGCAATCCTCCTCCGGAACGAGGGTGGCGAACTGGGGGCTGCCATAGGTCGTGCGCAGCCCCTTCGTCTCCTCGAGATCCTTGATGCCGACGGGCAGGCCGTGCAGGAGCGGCAGGTCCTCGCCCGCCATCACCGCCGCCTCTGCCGCCTTCGCGGCCGCTCGCGCCCCCGCCTCGTCGATCGAGACGATCGCGTTGACGGCGTGGTTGACCTGCTCGATGCGGGCGAGATGCGCATCGAGGAGATCGACCGGGCTGATCGTCTTGCGCCCGATCAGCCGGCGTTGCTCGATCGCAGAGAGCTCGCAAAGCGCCGTGTTGCTCATCGACATCCCTTCCCAGTGGCCCGCGGCTCAGAAGCCCATCGCGCAACCGTCCTTGCGCGGATCGGACGCGCCCACGAGGGAGCCCGAGGCGTGGTCGATCCAGATCGCCTGGCCGCCGCCGAGCGGCAGCTCGACGCGCTCAGGCACATGGCCGAGGCGTGCGAGGGCGTCGAGAGTCGCGTCCGGAATGCCGCGCTCAACCTGGACCTTGCCCGCCCAGGGGAAGAGCCTCGGCGCATCGAGCGCCTCCTGGAGGTCCATGCCGTAGTCGAACAGATTGGCGAGGAACGTGGTCTGCCCCATCGGCTGGTAGTGCCCGCCCATCACGCCGAAGGGCATCACGGCGCGCCCGTCCTTCACGAGAAGCCCCGGAATGATCGTGTGAAGCGGACGCTTGCCGGGCGCGATGCAGTTCGGGTGGCCGCGTTCGAGCCGGAACCCGTAGCCGCGATTGTGCAGCATCACGCCCGAGCCGGGGGCGAGGATTCCCGACCCGAAGCTCTGGAACAGCGAATTGATGAACGAGCAGGCGTTGCCCTCTCCGTCCACCACGCAGAGATAGACGGTGTCGGCATGCGCGGGCAGACGTGCCGCGAGCCCCGCTGGCGGAAGCTCGCGCATCGCGCGGGCAGGGTCGATCACCTCTCGCAGCGCGCTGAGATAGTCGGGCGAGGTCAGGCGAGCGACCGGCACCTCGACCTGTGCCGGGTCGGCAAGGAAGGCGTCACGGTCACGATAGGCGAGCCGCGCCGCCTCGATATGCCGGTGCCAGCGCTCGGCCGACATCGGTCCGGCTTCGGCAGGCGCGAAGCCCTCGAGAATGCCCGCGATCATCAGCACCAGAAGGCCAGAGCCGTTCGGCGGGCACTGCACGATCTCGTGCCCCTTCCAGCGCGACCGGATCGGCGTCACGAACTCGGCGGTGGCGTTGGCGAAGTCCTCCTCCGTGTGCAGCCCGCCGCGGGCGCGCAGCTTCGCCACCATGTCCGCCGCCACCGGGCCTTCGTAGAAGCCCTTCGATCCCTCCCGAGCGATCCGGCGCAGGGTGGCGGCGAGCTCGGGCTGGCGGAACACGAAGCCGGGCGGGGGTGCGGTGCCGTCAAAGAGGAAGCGCACGCGGCTGTCAGGGTCGGCGGCGAGCTTCGCGGTCGCGGCCGCCCAGTCGGTCGCCACGCGGTCATGAACCGGGTGGCCCTCCTCGGCCAAGCGGATCGCCGGTTGCAGGAGCTCATCGAGCCCCTTGCGCCCGTGCGCGTTGGCGAGCGCCTCCCACGCCCGAACCGCGCCGGGGATGGTCACGCTATGGGCCGAGGTCGGGTCGAGAGCGGTGAGTCCTTCGGCCTCGAACCAGTCGATGCTCGCCGCGGCTGGCGCCTTGCCCGAGCCGTTCATCGCGATCACCTCGCCGGTTCCGGCGGGAGCGTAGAGGCAGAAGCAGTCGCCGCCGATGCCTGTGGAGTGCGGCTCGACGACGCCAAGAACGGCGGCAGCGGCGATCGCGGCATCAAGGGCGTTGCCGCCCGCGCGCAGCACGTCGAGCGCGGCGAGTGTGGCCACCGGCATCGAGGTCGCAGCCATGCCGCGCGTGCCGCGCGCCGGGCTTCGGCCGGGGCGGTGGAAGTCACGCATCAGAGAAGCCCTGTTCTTGTCTCACCCTCTCTGCCCTCGGCTCAGACACAGACGAGGCCGCCATCGATCAGAAGCGACGCACCGTTGATCAGCGCCGCCGCCGGCGAGGCGAGGAACACCGCCGCCCCCATCACGTCCTCCACCTGGCCGATCCGCCCGATCGGGATGGCCCGGATCGTCCGCTCGAGGAAGGCCTTGTCGGAGAGAACGCCCGCGGTGAGCGGGGTCTCGATGAAGGTCGGGCAGATGGCGTTGACGCGGATTCCCTTCGCCCCGAGCTCGACCGCCATCGCCTTGGTCAGGCCCTCGATCGCGTGCTTCGAGGCCGTGTAGATGCTTCGGTTCACGCCTGCGACATGGCCGTTGACGGAGGAGACGTTGATGATCGCCCCCCCCTTCCCGGCAGCGACCATGCCTCTCGCGACCGCCTGGGCGACCGTGATCGCGGCACGGATATTGAGGTCGATCAGCGCATCGATCGAGGCGTCGGACGCCTCGAGGAAGGGCTCGCGGATGTTGGTTCCGGCGTTGTTGAACAGGATGTCGAATGGCCCCTCGGCGTCGACAAGGGCGCGCACGGCGGCGCGGTCGGTCGCATCGAGGGTGCGCGCCCTCGCCGCGAGCCCCTTCGCCGCGAGCCCCTCGACCGTCGCCTCCATCTCGGGCAGGGAGCGGGCGGTCAGTAGCACCTCCGCACCGGCCTCGGCGAAGGCGATCGCGACCGCCCGGCCGATGCCCTTCGAGGCGCCCGTCACCAGCGCCCTTTGCCCGTCGAGCCGGAAGCTCGGCGTCGTCGGGAACCGCGTCTCGGAGCCAGCGACCACCATCTGCCCTCCCTCCTTTGGCTGACGCGGCGGCTGATGCCACGCCGTTCCTCCGCGGTCCAGCCGCCATCGACACAGAGGGGGAGACGGTCGCGGGCGGGTCGGCCCGCCTCGGGGAATGACCGCCGCCGCAGACCCGCTCTGACAGGCCGAGGTGACCCAGGGGAGCCACGGGGCCATGACAAGCCCGACGCCCTCGGCCATGATCGCCCCGGGCTTCGGGAGGGCTCGTCATGGAGGGAGGCAGGCCAGGGACGATCGCCTGGGAGGACTTCGAGCGGGTGGAGATCCGCGTGGGCACGGTGATCGACGCGCAACCTTTCCCGGAGGCGCGGAAGCCATCGATCAAGCTCTGGGTCGATTTCGGCCCGAACATCGGAACGCGCCAGACCTCGGCGCAGCTCACCGTCCACTACAAGCCCGACGCGCTGATCGGCCGGCAGGTAGCGGGCGTGGTGAACTTCCCGCCGAAGCGGATCGCCGGCTTTGAGAGCCAGTTCCTGGTGCTCGGCTTCCCTGACGAGGACGGCGGGGTGGTGCTCGTCCGGCCCGACTTCAAGGTGCCGGATGGCGGCCGGCTGTTCTGACGGCGCGCGGAACGACCGGACGCATCTGTCATGGTTCTGTCATTTGCCTGATCAACCCGGCGCCCTTATTTGCGCGGCGAGTGCGCCTCGCCGCCCGTTCGGCGGCGGTCGGAAGGCCGGGAGAGAGGGAGACCACGCGATGAGGACAGTCGCAACCGCCGCAGCCATCGGGCTGCTCATGGGCCTCGCCGCCACGCCGGCGGCGGCGCAGGAACAGTGCCCGCGCGGCACGCTCGATTCCCGGTTCTGCGACCGCGACGGCGACCTCGTCGCCGACACCCCGACCGACGCGCGCCAGCTCGTTGACCCACGCACGCTCATCTTCGCCTACACGCCGGTCGAGGACCCGGCCGTGTATCGCCGTGTGTGGGCCGAGTTCCTCGACCACCTCGCCAAGGTGACGGGGCGTCAGGTGCAATTCTTCCCGGTGCAGTCCAACGCGGCGCAGATCGAGGCGATGCGGGCCGGGCGGCTGCATGTCGCCGGGTTCAACACCGGCTCCGTTCCGCTCGCCGTCAACTGTGCCGGCTTCGTGCCATTCGCGATGATGGCCTCGCGTGACGGCGCCTACGGCTACAACATGGAGATCATCGTCCATCGCGACAGCCCGATCCAGCGGGTGGAGGACCTCAAGGGCCGACACGTCGCCTTCTCCGCGCCAACGTCGAACTCGGGCTACAAGTATCCGTCCTGGCTTCTGCGGGAGAAGTTCGGCCTGCAGGAAGGCCGGGACTACCGGGTGTCGTTCTCGGGCCGGCACGACAACAGCGTCACGGGCGTCGCCAACCGCGACTACGACGCTGCCCCCATCGCCAACAGCGTGATGTTCCGAATGTTCGAGCGAAACGTCGTGCCGCGCGATGCGATCCGCTCGATCTACAAGAGTGACGCGTTCCCGACGACGGCCTACGGCACGGCGCACAACCTCACACCGGCGCTGCAGGCGCAGATCCGCGACGCGTTCTTCTCCTTCAACTGGGAGGGCACGGCGCTGCATGCCGAATTCGTGAAGAACACCCCTCCGGCCGAGACGTTCATCCCGATCACCTACAAGCAGCACTGGTCGGTGATCCGCGACGTCGATACGGCTTCCGGCGTCAGCTATACCTGCCGCTGAGGGCGCCATCGCCGCTTGAACGGGGGCGGCCATCGCCCGGTCGCCCCCATCGTGTGAGGAACACCGCCGGATGCTGGTGATCGAGGGCCTGACCAAGCGCTACCCAACGGGCGATCTCGCCCTCGATGGCGTCTCCCTCACCGTGCCTGATGGGCAGGTGATGGCGCTGATCGGCCCCTCGGGTGCCGGGAAATCGACCCTTATCCGCTGCGTCAATCGGCTCGTGGAGCCGACGGCAGGGACAGTGCGGCTCGGCGACACCGAGCTGACGCGCTTGGGCGGCCTCGCGCTTCGCCGCGCCCGGCGGCGGATGGGCATGATCTTCCAGGAATACGCTCTCGTCGAGCGTCTCACCGTGATGGAGAACGTGCTGTCCGGCCGGCTCGGCTATGTCGGCTTCTGGCGGTCCTGGCTGCGCCGCTTTCCGCTCTCCGACATCGAGGAGGCGTTCCGCCTGCTCAACCGTGTCGGACTTGACCACATGGTCGACAAGCGCGCAGATGCGCTCTCGGGCGGGCAGCGCCAGCGCGTGGGGATCGTGCGCGCCCTGATGCAGAACCCGGACCTCCTGCTCGTCGACGAGCCGACCGCGAGCCTCGACCCGAAGACGAGCCGGCAGATCATGCGCCTGATCGTTGAACTCGCGAAGGAGCGCGGGCTTGCGGCCATCATCAACATCCACGACGTTATGCTCGCGCAGCAATTCGCCGAACGGATCGTCGGGCTCCATGCCGGACGGATTGTGTTCGACGGCGCGCCTGGCGCGTTGACCCCGGAGGTGCTCACCGCGATCTACGGCGAGGAGGACTGGTCGGCGACGATCCGCAAGGGCCGCGAGGGGGAAGAGGACGACGGCGAGGGAGTTGGCGGAGAGGCGGAGACGGCCACCGACCCGGTGAGGATCGCCGCCGCACAATGAACACCGCCACCGCCGCCTTCGATGCGCGCGCCGCCGCCCGCGCCTGGCGGCCGCCGCCGCTGATCACCTCGCCACTGTGGCGCTGGGGCATCTACGCGCTCGCGCTGATCTACGCTGTCATCGCCGTCGGCACGTTCGAGGTGGACTGGTCGCGCGCCGCAGAGGGGCTCGAGCGCGGCGGCCGCTTCCTCGCTGCCTTCTTCCCACCCGACTTTGTCAGCCAGTGGCGGGAGATCGAGGAGGGCCTGCTCGAGAGCGTGACGATGACGGTCACGGCCACCGTTTTCGGCGTCGCCCTCGCCGTTCCCTTCGCCCTTGGCGCGGCGCGCAACATCGCCCCGCTTCCGGTCTATCTCCTCTGCCGCGCCATCATCGCGGTGAGCCGCACCTTCCAGGAGGTGATCATCGCCATCCTGTTCGTGGCGATGTTCGGCTTCGGGCCGCTCGCCGGCATGCTCACCCTCGCCTTCTCGACCATCGGCTTCCTCGGCAAGCTGCTCGCCGAGGACATCGAGGACATCGAGCGTGCCCAGGCGGAGGCGGTGCGCGCGACCGGAGCCTCGTGGTTCCAGCTGCTCGCCTGGGGCATCCAACCTCAGGTTCTGCCGCGCTTCATCGGGCTCTCCGCCTATCGCTTCGACATCAATTTCCGCGAGAGCGCCGTGCTCGGGCTGGTCGGTGCGGGAGGAATCGGCGACACGCTGAACTCCTCACTCGACCGCTACGAGTTCGGCACCTCTGCGGCGATCCTTCTCATCATCATCGGCATCGTGCTCGTGTGCGAGTATACGAGCGGCTGGATACGCCGCGCCGTTCAGTGAGTGGGGGCGCGCGATGCCTGTGCTGACGCGACCGGACGGGCGCAAGATCTGGATGCGCCGAAGCACGGCGGGCGATCTCGCCGCCTGGGGCGGGTGGCTGCTGCTGGTCGCGCTCACCGTCACCTGCTTCCAGTTCATTAGCGCCCAGACGATCTGGCCGTTCGTGTGGGACGCGCCGCAGCAGGCCGCCGACCTCCTCGGCCGTTCCGTGCCGCCACGATGGGACTACAGCTCGGTTTTGTGGCGTCCTCTGTGGGACACGATCAACATCGCCACCCTCGGCACGCTGCTTGCGATCGTGATCGCCGTTCCGGTCGCCTTCCTCGCGGCGCACAACACGACGCCGTCGGTCCTTCTCGCGCGGCCGGTGGCGCTCGTCATCGTCGTCGCCTCGCGGTCGGTCAACAGCCTGATCTGGGCGATGATCCTCGTCGTCATCTTGGGCCCCGGCATGCTCGCCGGCGTGCTCGCGATCGCGTTGCGGTCGATCGGCTTCATCGGCAAGCTGCTCTACGAGGCGATCGAGGAGATCGACGCCTCGCAGGTTGAGGCGATCCGGGCAACCGGGGCCAGTGGGACGCAGGTCCTGGTCTGGGGCATCGTGCCCCAGGTCATGCCGGCCTTCGCGGGCATCTCCGTATTCCGCTGGGACATCAACATCCGCGAGGCGACGGTGCTCGGACTTGTCGGGGCGGGAGGGATCGGGGTGCAGCTTCAGGCCTCGATCGGCACGCTCGCATGGCCGCAGGTGTCGCTGATCCTTTTGCTGATCTTCGTGACCGTGCTCGTGAGCGAGTGGGTCTCGGCCCGAGTTCGGCACGCGATCATCTGAGGCGTCACGACCGAAACGGAGCGTCAGCTGTCGCTCAGGCTCGCATCGGACGCCCGCCCGGGCGGCTATGGTCGGCGCCGATCGCGATCAGTACCACTGCGGCGAGTCGCTTTTCGGTCGCCGCGAGCAGAGTGCCCACGGCAAGGCTGCGCGGTCCTCCAGGACGGCGTCGGCGGGCGCGCTCGGGCGCGTCGATCGTCACGTGCACACGACCATCGCCCCCACACCGCTACGGCGATGCGCCAGCATCCGCCCGCCGCGGCGATCGCTCAGCGCCGCGCCCGTCGCTCCTCCTCCTCGACCGCCCGCGTGGCCTTCGAGGCCTCCTCGCGGATCTGGTGCAGGATGTCGGCGCGGAGCGCGTTGAAGCGCGGATCGGTGAGCACCTCGAGCGAGCGCGGCCGTGGCAGGTCGATCGCGATGCGCGAGCGTATTCGCCCAGGCCGCGCCGTCATCACATAGACCGTGTCGGCGAGGAAGATCGCCTCGTCGATGTCATGGGTGATGAACAGGACGGTGCCACGCGTTTCGTCCCAGACATGCAACAGGAGCTCCTGCATCTGCATCCGCGTCTGCGCATCGAGCGCGCCGAACGGCTCGTCCATCAGGAAGACGCGCGGCCGGAGGATCAGGCAGCGAGCGATGCCGACGCGCTGCTTCATGCCGCCCGAGAGCTGATCGGGAAGGTGCCGCTCGAATCCGGTGAGGCCGACGAGGCCGAGGAACTTGCGCGCGAGCGCCTCCGTCTCCTCTTTCGGCCGGCCGAGCGTACGCGGCCCGAAGGTGACATTCTCCCAGACGGTGAGCCAGGGAAACAGGCTCGCCTCCTGGAACACCACCGCGCGATCGGGCCCTGGCCTCGCCACCGCCTCGCCGAACACCCGCGCCGCACCCGCCGTCGGCCCCCTCGAAGCCGGCAATCACGTTGAGCAAGGTGGACTTGCCGCATCCGGAGGGGCCGAGGATGTAGGCAAACTCGCCCTCTGCGATCGTCATGTCGATCGCAGCGAGCGCCTCGACCTCGCCGGCCCGGCCGTGGAAGACCTTGCGCACGCCCGTGCTGTCGACCGCGGCCATCAGCCTGCTCCCGCCGTCGCGCCCACGCTCAACGCGCTCCGAACTGCTTCCAGTGCAGCACCCGGTAGCCGATCGCGATCAGCACCCGGTCGGAGAGGAAGCCGGCGAGACCGATCGAGACCATGTCGGCGATCACCACGTCCATCCGCCCGACGTAGTAGGCATCCCAGAGCACGTAGCCGAGGCCGGATTTCACCGCGACGATCTCCGCCACGATCACCGCCGTCCAAGCGATGCCGAGGCCGAGCCGCATGCCGGTGAAGATCGAGGGCAGGGCGTTCGGCAGCACGACGCGCAACAGCAGCTGCCGTTCCGTCGCACCCATCATCCGCGCCGCACGGATCAGGTTGCGTGGCGTGTCGCGCGCGCCGGCGGTGGTGTTGACGACGATCGGGAAGAAGGCCCCGAGGCCGATCAGGAATACCGCTCCCGCATCGCCGATTCCGAACACGGCGATCGCGAACGGCAGCCACGCAGTGATCGGGATCGGCCGGAGCGACTGGATCAGCGGATCGACTGTTCCGGCGACGAGCCGGTTCCAGCCGATCATGACGCCGAGCGGCACGCCGATGGCGATCGCCGCCGCGAAGCCCGTGAACACACGCCGCGCGCTGAACAGCACCGTCTCGCCCCAGGTGCCGAGATAGGGGTTCAGCCCCATGCCGCGGGCGCCGAACGCCCAGTCCCACCAGGTGGTGGCGACGAGGCTCGGCGCAGGCAGGATCCCTTGCGGCACAACGCCCGCCCGCGCCAAGCCCTCCCACACCGCGACGAGCGTGGCGGGAAGGGCGAGGCCGAGCAGGGGCGGCGGGGCCGAGCCCGCGCCTGCCGGCATCGGGGTCGCGCTCGCTAGCGTCGCACCGAGGCGATGATCGTGTGGTCGAAGAACTGCGGCATCTCGGCCGAGACGTCACGCTGCAGCACGCCGAGGCGATGGAACTCGCGCGCCTGGGCCTGGATCTGGGCGAGCGTCAGGGACTGTTCGAGCGTCATCTTGTCAGCGACCTCGCGCGCCACGGCTGTATCGAGACCGGTCCACGAAGCGATCGCGGCGGCGAGCGTCTCCTTCGAGGCCGAAACGCGGTTCTGTGCCTGAAGGTAGGCCTAGACGAGTCGGCGCACCGCTTCGCGCTTGCCGTCCAACGCCGCCCGGCTGGCGCCGACCATGCCGAGCTCGGCGCCGACGGCGCGGGACTTCGAGTAGTCGAGCGCCGTCTGCCGCCACGCGAGCCCTTGCTTGATCGCCATGCTCTCGAACGGTTCCCAGCCGATGAAGAGGTCGATGTCGCCGCGCTGCATCGCCTGCACGAAGGGCTGGCCGCCGCCCTGGATGTTGACGATGTTGAGGCGACCGTAGTTGATGTTCGCCTCCGTCACGGTCGCGGCGAACTGGAACCACACCGCCGAGCCGGGCGCGATCGCCACGCGCTTTCCGTAGAGGTCCTCCCAGCTGTTCAGCGACACGCCGTTGCGCACGATCGGGTGCTTCGGCGACACGCCGACGCCGAACAGGCCGACGATGCCGCGCAGGTTCTGGCTGACCGCGATCGGCACACCCGCCGGGCCGATCGAGCCGATCTCGATCGAGCCGGAGGCGAGCGCGGTGCGCACATCGGCGTAGCGGACGAAGTTCACCATCTCAACCTCGACGCCGAGCGGCCGCGCGAGCTCGGGCACGAGCGCAAAGGGCACGACATGCGGCACCTTCACCACGCCGACGGTGAGCTTCACCGGGGGCGAGAGCGGCGCCGGAGGGTCGATGAGCGCGACCTCCGCTGACGCAGGCGCCGTGGCGAGAGCGAGTGCGAGGCCACACCCGGCCAAGATCCTTGACGGCATTGCGGAGCCTCCCGAAGACGTTCCTACGCCGGACGCTAGCCGCATCGGGCCCAGCCTGTCACCTCGTCCGGCCCCGTGCTAAACGGCCGTCGGCAGAGGCCTCGACAAGGGGGGGAGAGACGCGCGCGTGGGCCACAGATACTATACGGTGACGTGGGACCTTCTGCATCGTGACGGCCGGGCGCTCGCCTGGAAGCTTTTGCCACTCGGGCCCTGGGCGGGGATCGTCGCCATCACCCGCGGTGGGCTGATCCCGTCGGCGATCATCGCCCGCGAACTTGACTGCCGGGTGATCGAGACGGTCTCGGTCATCACCTATGACGAGGAGACGCGCGGCGAGCCGCGCTTGAGCAAGCCCCCCACGGCCGCTGGGTCGGGCGCGGGGTGGCTGATCGTCGACGATCTCGTCGACACGGGCACGACCGCGCGCGTGGTGCGCGCGCTCCTGCCAGAGGCCCATCTCGCCACGATCTACGCCAAGCCGGCCGGCAAGCCGATGGTCGACACCTACGTGACGGAGGTGAGCCAGGACACCTGGATCCTCTTCCCCTGGGATACCGAGCCGCAGTTCACGCCGCCGATCGCCAAGGCGCGCAACGGGGACGGGTGACCGATGCGCGTCCTGCCCCCGACCACCCCGCTTCCCCCGCCGCTTGCCGCGGTCCGCGACACTGTGACCCGGCTGTTCGCCTCTCGGATCGTTCCCGAGATCGGCAGCTGGGAAGCCCGCCGCACCTTTCCCCGCCCCCTCGTGCGGGCGATGGGAGAAGCCGGCCTCTTCGGCGCCGCCTTTCCCGAACATGTGGGCGGCAGCGACCTCGGTTTCCGGGCCGTCGCGGTGATCGCGGAGGAGGTGAGCCGGATCCGGCCCGATTTCGGCTATTGCATGAACCTGCAGGCAATGACCTGCCCCTTCACCATCCTCAACTGGGGGACGGAGGAGCAGATCGCCCGCTTCGTCCCCGGCCTGATCGCCGGCGAGACGATCGGCATGTTCGCCCTCACCGAGGCGGGCGGCGGCTCCGACCCAGCCGGGGCGATGCGCACCACCGCGCGCCGGGAGGGCGACCGTTACATTCTCAATGGCTCGAAGCAGTGGATCACCTTCAGCAACGAGGCAGATGTCGGCGTCCTGTTCGCCAAGACCGACCCCTCGGCCGGGCATCGCGGCATCACCGCCTTCATCGTCGAACCGAAATCAGGCTCGGGCTATCGCGCCGTGCCGATCCCGATGCGCGGCCTCTCGCCGGTGTTCGCCTCCTGCTCTGTGTTCCTCGACGACTTCGCCGTTCCTGTTGAGAACCGGCTGGGTGCCGAGGGCGAAGGCTTCCGCATTGCCATGAACGCGCTCGAGTTCGGCCGGCTCACCGTGGCCGCACGCCTCGTCGGTGCCGCCCAGGGCTGCCTCGACCATGCGGTGGCGTATGCGCGCGAGCGCGAGGTCGGCGGCAAGCCGATCGGCCGCCACCAGCTCGTGCAGGGGCTGGTGGCCGACATGGCGGCCGAGATCGCTGCGGCGCGGGCGCTCGTGCGCGAGCTCGCAGAGGTTATGGACGCGGGCGAGCCGGCGAACCGCCTCGCCTCGCTCGCCAAATATTTCGCGTCGCGCGCAGCCAAGACGGCGGTGGCGAACGCGACCGAAATCTTCGGCGGCTACGCGCTCGCCGACGAATATCCGATCAGCATGTTCAAGGGGTTCATCGAGATGCTGAATGTCGGCGAGGGGTCGCAGAACGTGCAGAAGGTGCTAATCGCCGAGGACGCGCTCGGCTTCAAAGACGCCAACCGCGCCTCGGTTCCAGCGCGGAAGTTCCGCACCCTCGCAGCCGAGTGATCGACCATGCCCGGCCTCTGGTTCGAGGAGTTCAGCGAGGGGATGGTCTTCGACCATCCGATCCGACGCACCGTGACGGACGCCGACAACGTGCTGTTCTGCGCGCTCACGATGAACCCGGCGGCGCTGCATCTCGATGCCGAGGCGGCGAAGGCGACTCCGTTCGGAAGGACGATCGTGAACTCGCTCTACACGCTCGGGCTGATGGTCGGGATCTCGGTGCATGACACCACGCTCGGCACCACGGTCGCCAATCTCGGCTTCGAGGAGGTTGCCTTTCCCGCCCCGCTGTTTCCCGGCGATACGGTGTCCGTCCGTTCCACCGTGCTTGCCGTGCGCGAGAGCCGCTCCCGCCCGGGCGAAGGGATCGTCACCTTCCTCCACGAGGCATTCCGCCAGGACGGCGTGCTCGTGGCGCGCTGCCGGCGCGCAGCGCTGATGCGCAAGCGCCCCCACGGCGAGGCGGCGGCGTGAAGGTGCCGCGCGCCTTCCTGTTCGTGCCGGCCGACAGCGAGCGCAAGCTCGCGCGCGGCACCGAGAGCGGAGCGGACGCGCTGATCCTCGACCTCGAGGACAGCGTCGGGCCCGAGCGCAAGGCGATTGCCAGGGAGATGGCCTCGGCTTGGCTCGCCGGCCGCGGCGAGGCGGCGCCGCAGGCGTGGGTGCGCGTCAATGCCCTCGACAGCGGTCTCGTCATGGCCGACCTCGCCGCAGTCGTCCGCGCCCGGCCGGACGGAATCGTCCTGCCGAAATGTTCCGGGCCCGATGAGCTGCGCCGACTCGATTCGGCTCTCTCCGCGCTCGAGGCGCGCGAGGGCCTATCCGACCGCTCGATCCGCGTCATGCCGATCGCGACCGAGACGCCGGCAGCGCTGTTTGCGCTTGGCGCCTATGCCGGCAGCCCGCGGCTCGCCGCGCTGACCTGGGGCGGGGAGGATCTCGCCGCAAGCGTCGGCGCGAAGGCGAACCGGCTCGCTGACGGCACCTGGGACGAGCTCTTCCGGCTCGCGCGTTCTCTCACGCTCGCAGGGGCAGCAGCGGCCGAGGTACCGGCCATCGACACGGTGTACGCCGATTTCCGCAACGAAGCGGGCTTCGCCGCGGAGTGTGCCGACTCGCGCCGCATGGGTTTCGCAGGGCGGATGGCGATCCACCCGGCGCAGGTTCCGGTGATCCTCGCCACGTTCACGCCCTCGGCAGAGGAGGTCGCCTGGGCGGAAGCGGTCGTCTCCGCCTTCGCCGCGAACCCGGGCGCGGGTGTGGTGTCGTTCGAAGGACGGATGCTGGATCGGCCGCATCTTCTTCAGGCACGGCGCATCCTGGACAGCCGATCGTAGTCGGCACGACACGCGGACGCGTGGATTGCTTTTGCTGCCGTTTTTACGTTCTATTAACCTATGGATCATCTCGGAGAGACGGCGATGGCACAGAGCGCCACGGTCATTCCCTTCCGCCCGCGCAAGGACAGCGCTCCGGCCGGAGAAGCGGCAGGGCAGGACCGGCTCAGCCGCGCCCTCAACACGCTCGAGCTGGCGCTTGCGGAACAGCGCGACGCGATCGACCGGTTCCGGCTTGCGCTGAGCGATCTCGACCACGCCGTCTTGGGCCTGGAGGCAGGGCTCGTGCGTTACGGCGACGAACTCGCCTGTGTGGGCCATGACCTCGAGCGGCTCGCGATCGAGGCGCGTGCGCTCGAAGCCTGGGCGGACGAGGTGCTGGCGCGCGCCCGGCCCTGACACGGCGCGGGAACGGACCGGGGGAGCATCTGCCGCGCAACCACGACGGCCCTGGTCGCCGCCAGTAGGCGCAGGTTGCGGGTCGGGTATACTCCGGAGTGCTGTCAAGTCTGGAGGAGAAAACGCGCCTCGGATGATTGACCGCGGCGGCATCACGATGACGGCCGGCTTCGCCCTCGCTCGGCGGTCGACTGGTGCTGCCGAAGCGCGGTCCGCCGCGAGCCGCTCCGGATGGCAGGTGATCCGGACCGGCTGACGTGGCGAGGCCATGGCGCGTCGTCGTCCTCGACGACGGCTACCCCGACTACGAGACGGAACGCACTATCCTCGCCGCGGCGGGGGCGGAGCTCGTCCTCAGCCCCTGCCGGGGCGATGCGGCGAAGGCGGCGCTTGCGATGGGCGAGGCCGACGGCGTGCTCGTGCGCGAGACGCCCATCGATGCCGCGGCGATCGCAACAACGCAGGCGCGCGTCATCGTCCGCTACGGTATGGGCTACGACAACATCGATACCGCCGCCGCAGCCGCACGCGGCATCGTCGTCTGCAACGTGCCCGACCACGGCACCGAGGAGGTGTCTGACCACGCGCTCGCTCTCCTGCTCGCAGCGATCCGCCGCGTCGCCGAGGCCGATCGGCGCGTCCGCGCGCATGGCTGGGGCCTGCCGATCGATCGCAAGATCCACCACATACGCGGCGGCACGCTTGGCCTTATCGGCTACTGGCGGATCGGTGCCGCCTTCCATCGCAAGGCCGCGGCGCTCGGCTACGCGCGGGTGCTGGTGCATGATCCCTTCGTCCGCGAGGTTCCGGCGGGAGCCTCGCTCGCAAGCCTCGACACGATCGCCGCCGAAAGCGATGCGATCAGCCTGCACGCTCCCCTCACCAACGCGACGCGACACATCATCGGCCGCGGCTTCCTCGCGCTCGCGAAGCCGACACTCGTGCTCGTGAACACGGCGCGCGGCGGCCTGATCGACGAGTCGGCGCTTGCCGCCGCGCTCGCGGAAGGGCGCGTGCTGGCAGCCGGGCTCGACGTGTACGAGAACGAGCCCTTGCGTCACGACAGCCCGCTGCGGAGCCTCGACAACGTGGTTCTGACCGACCATTCGGCATGGTACAGCGAGGAGGCGATCGCCGAGCTGCAGCGCAAGGCCGCCCAAGAGGTCGCACGCGTGCTGGAGGGCGAGACGCCGCTGCACCCGGTGAACCAGACGCGCTGATCCTGCCGGAGACCTGCCGAATGAGCCACCCGCTGCTGCCGCGCCTTGTCGAGGCGCGCGTCATCCCCGTCATCCGCACGCGCAGCGCCGATTCGGCGCGCATTGCCGTCGCCTGGCTCCGCGAGGCGGGCTTTTCCACCTTCGAGATCACGCTCACCGTTCCGGGAGCGACCGAGCTCATCCGCGAGCTCGCGTCGGATCCCGCCCTGCTCGTCGGCGCCGGAACGGTACGGACGGCGACCGAAGCCTATGCCTGCGGCGAGGCCGGGGCGAGGTTCATCGTCTGCCCCTGGAACGAGCCCGAAATCGTCCCCGCCGGCCGGCGCTTCGGCGCGCTCGTGATGCTCGGCGCGCTGACGCCGGACGAGGTGGTGGAGGCGCTCGAGGGCTTCGCCGACGCGGTGAAGATCTTTCCCGCCGCCTCGATGGGCGGCCCGGCGCATCTCCGCGCGCTCAAGACCGTCTTTCCCGACGTCGCGTTCTGCCCCACAGGCGGGGTCGAGCCGGGCAATGTTCGCGCCTATCTCGACGCCGGTGCGGCCTTCGTCGGCATCGGCGGAAGGCTGGTCGACGAGTCCCTGATCGCCGCCGGAGCCAAGGACGAGGTGATGGCGGCGGCGCGCGCCGCGCTCGCCGCCTGACGGGCCTCCGCCGTGGTGCGTATGTCGCGGACGGCTCGCCAGGGTCTCGTGCCCAGGCCCGCGTGAGGAGGGCGAAGATGGCGGTCGACATCCTCTGCATGGGCGAACCGATGCTGGAGTTCAACCAGCTCCCCCCCGATGCCCAGGGGCGCGTGCTCTATCTGCAGGGTCATGGCGGTGACACCTCGAACGCGGCGATCGCTGCCGCACGGCAGGGCGTTCGCACGGGCTACATCACCGCGATCGGAGAGGATGCTGCAGGCGACAGTTTCATGACGCTCTGGCAGTCGGAAGGCGTTGACACCTCGACGGTGATTAGGACGGCGGAGGCACCGACCGGCGTCTATTTCGTCACGCATGATGCGAAAGGGCATCATTTCACCTTCTATCGAACCGGCTCCGCCGCCTCGCGCATGACACCGCGCGACGTTCCGGAAGCGGCGATCGCCCGGGCGCGGATCCTCTACGCCTCCGGCATCAGCCAGGCGATCAGCACCTCGGCCGCGGATGCGGTGTTCCATGCCATCGCGGTTGCGCGACAGCACGGGGTGAAGGTGGCCTACGACACCAATCTGCGGCTCCGCCTGTGGCCGGTGGCGCGTGCGCGCGCAATCATCGAGGCGGCGATCGCCCAGTCCGACATGGCCTTTCCCTCGCGCGAGGATGCGCAAGCCATGACCGGCCTCTCCGACCCGGACGCGATCGCCGACCATTATCTCCGCCTCGGCTGCCCTCTGGTGGCGGTGAAATGCGGGGCGGAGGGAGCACTGCTTGCGACCGCCGGGGGCCTGCGTGCGCGCGCCCCAGCGCACCGGGTCGAGGCGGTGGACGCGACGGGTGCGGGCGACACCTTCTCGGGCGCCTTCCTCGCCCGCATCGTGCTGGGCGACCCGCCGGAGGCGGCGCTCCGCTATGCCAACGCCGCGGCTGCTCTCTCCACCACCGGCTATGGCGCGGTCGCGCCGATCCCGCGCGAGGCCGAGGTGCGAGCCCTCCTCCGCTCCTGATCAGGGCCGGAGCGCGAGCCCCGGCCGAAGCCGGGTGAAGGGCAAGGTCGCCGGATCGGCAACGACCGGGCCGGGGGCGAGCACCACCAGGATCTCCTTCGCGATCGGCTGGAAGTCGGCGCGGAAGTGCACGCTCGATTTGAGCGCGATGATCGGCACGGAGGCAGGCTCGATGCCCACGTGACGGAATATCGCCTGGTCATAGGCCTGCATCTTCCGGCTCGCGACAACGACGTGAACGCCACCGGTCTCGAGCAGGGCTGTCGGGCCGAGATCGGCCATGTTGCCGCGCGTCATCGGGCCGGTGCAGGTGAAGCGTCCGTCGCCGAGGGCGAGCACCTTGAACCGGCCACGGAACGGAACACCGTCACTCACCCCGCCGAGCGCAAGCTCGACCGTCGCGCCGATCCCGGCAGCATGGGCGGCGGCGGCAGAGGCGGCATCGTTGAACACGCCGATCACCGCGCCGTGCGCGCCTCCGTTGACGAGCGCGGCGAGCAGGCCGGTCGTGTCGCCATGGCCGCCGCCGCCGGGATTGTCCTGCGTATCGGCAAGCACGATCGGCGGGCCGCCGAGGCTTGCCCGGGCGCGCGCATGCGCCACCGCCTCCTCGGCCGGCCAGAGCCGGACGGCCAGGTTGCCACGCTGGTCGAGCACCATCCGGTGAAGCCGTTCCGCCGCCGCCTCGGCCGATGCCGCGGTTTCGGCGTAAGCCGTGACGGCAGGGCCGCAGCCCTCGAAATCGCAATAGGGGAAGCCGAGCGATAGCGAGAGATCGGCCGCGCCGGTGGCCGCCTCGAGCTCCGGCAGAACGGCGTAGACCTGCTGCATCGGCGGCATCATCGTGCACTGCGCCGGCACCGGAATGAGGAAGTCGATCGTCCTGAAGGCGCGCGCCCAGGGCCGCGCATGAGCGATGCGGCGGAGCAGGAGCGCCATCGCCCGCGCCCCGGTCTCCTTCATGTCGATGTGCGGATAGGTGCGATAGGCGGTGAGCACATCGGCAAGCTCCACCATGTCGCGCGTGACATTGGCGTGCAGGTCGAGGCTCGCTGCGATCGGCAGGTCCGGCCCGAGCCGGTCGCGCAGCCGCCTGAGAAGCTCGCCCTCCCCGTCCGGCGCGTGCTCGGCCATCATCGCCCCGTGCAGGTCGAGATACAGACCATCGAGCGGCATCGCCGCCGCCGCTGCCTCGACGATCCAAGCGGCGATCGTTTCGAACGCCTCGCGCGTGACCGGTGCAGACGGCATCGCCATGCCCCACGCGAGCGGGATCACCTCGTGTCCTTCCGCCTCGGCGGCCTCGATCGCCCCTGCGGCGGGAACGCGTGTTCCCGCAAGCGCGGCGCGAACCGCCTCGCCGCGCGACAGCGGCGGGAAGCCGCCCGGCTTCTCGAAGGCCGACAGGTCGGCCGGAAACAGGGCGAAGGAATGGCTCTCGTGCTGAAATCCCGCGACACCGATTCGCATCCGTTTCATCCCTTCACGCTAGCCCCGCCGTGGCCAGCACGGCATCGGCGAGCACGCGGCAGCCCGCCTCCGCCCAGGCCTGGGTGATGCTCTCCGCCTCGTTGTGGCTCAAGCCGCCGTGGCAGGGGCAGAAGATCATCGCCGTCGGAACGCGACGGGCAAGATAGACCGCGTCATGGCCGATTCCCGTCGGCATCTCGCGCCATGTGAGGCCGCGGGCGATCGCCGCCTCGCGGACCCGGGCGACGAGCACCGGGTCGAACGGCGTTTCGGGGAACGACCAGAACGGCGTGATCGCCGGCAAGACACGGCGCGCCGCAGCGAGCGCGCGGAGGCGGTCGCGCAGCATCGCCTCCATGCGCGCAAGCGTCGCCGCGCTCGCGTGGCGCAGATCGACCGTGAACCATACGCTTCCCGGAACGACATTGCGGCTGTCGGGAGAAACGACGATGCGGCCGACCGTGCCGTTTCCGCCTGTCTCGTGCGCGATCCCCTCGATCGCGACGATCATCTGGGCCGCGGCGACCAGCGCGTCGCGCCGCAGCGCCATGCCGTTGCCGGCATGCGCCTCCGCGCCCGTCACCGTCACCTCGAACCACGCCTGCGCCGAGGCGCCGGTGACCACGCCGATCTCGGCGCCCTCGGCCTCGAGGAAGGGCCCCTGCTCGATGTGGAGC
>Ga0068706_1000213_pt1 | contig 29385 bp, 26 predicted proteins | sample YNPMSBMetaG_FD_65632 | JGI IMG/M metagenome (GOLD analysis project Ga0068706, IMG submission 65632) | Anoxygenic and chlorotrophic microbial mat microbial communities from Yellowstone National Park, USA - YNP MS-B MetaG | ecosystem: Environmental > Aquatic > Thermal springs > Hot (42-90C) >...
CATTTTCAGTATTTTGCGTTTCCAAATGAAAATATACAATTTTATTTTGATTTAAGTAAATTTAAAAATTATAAATAAACCGGTTGTCAACTGCAACCGGTTGTCGCTCCACAAGTCATACATTTTAAGCATGAGCCATTTCTAACCATAGTGGCGTTTCCACATTCGGGACAAATATCGCCAGTGTAGCCATATTCTTTAGAAGTTTCGTATTTCAGGTAACTTTTTTGTCTGAAATTTAAATTATTGCTAAGAGAATTAGAATAAACTATCTGCGTTTCATTTTTTAATTGCGAGCTTGATTTATTGTCAGTTTTATAAAGCGAATCTATGTTTGTTTTGATCGTTTCGGGATCGACATGAGCCAGATCGTATCTTCCTAAATAAGTTATGGCTAACTCTCTAAAAATATAATCAATAACTGAAGTAGCCATTTTAATATTGTCGTTTCCTGTAACAATACCGGATGGTTCGAAACGAGTAAAAACAAAAGCGTCGACAAATTCTTCTAAAGGCACTCCATGTTGCAATCCTAAAGAAATAGCGATAGCAAAGCAGTTCAACAAGCTTCTAAAAGAAGCTCCTTCGCGATGCATATCGATAAATATTTCGCCTAATTGTCCGTTTTCATATTCGCCGGTTCTAATATAAACAGTTTGTCCGTTAATTTTAGCTTTTTGAGTATAACCGCGCCTGCGATTAGGCAATCTTCTTCTTTCAGCAATGTAGTACTGTTTTACTAAATTTTCGGCGGCTTTAACAATATCATAATTGCTTTTTGCTTCAATTATTTCTTCCTTTTCATCTTCTGTCAAAGAATTTAAAGGCTGAGATAATTTTGAACCGTCGCGATATAATGCGTTTGCTTTTAAGCCTAATTTCCAAGAAAGCATATAGGCGTTTTTGATATCGTCAATAGTGGCATGGTTTGGCAGATTAATAGTTTTTGAGATAGCTCCAGAAATAAAAGGTTGAGCGGCTGCTATCATTTTAATATGAGCTTCGGGGCTTAAAAATCTGGTTCCTTTTTTTCCGCATTTGTTTGCTGTGTCAAATATTGGATAATGTTCGACTTTTAAATGAGGAGCTCCTTCGATAGTATTTGTTCCAAAGACGTATTCATTTGCGGCATTAATTTCTTCGCTTGTAAATCCTAATTCTTTTAACAAATTAAAGTTTTTATCATTAAGCTTATCGGAAGATATTTTTAAATTGTTTATACAATATTCCTTTCCTAATGAAAATGGATTTATTAGAAAGTCTAAGTCAAAAGAGTATGGAATATTTTTTTCGATTTTTTGCAAAGTTTGTTCGTCAAAACCTTTTTGCTTTAAAGAAAAATAATTTATATAAGGAGAATCTTTCAAATTTCCGTTGCCAATGGCGTATTTAATAATATCGTCAATTTGATCTTCGGAATAACCTAACTTAAGCAGAGCTTTCGGAATTGATTGGTTAATTATTTTAAAGTATCCGCCGCCGGCAAGTTTTTTATATTTAACTAAAGCAAAGTCAGGCTCTATTCCTGTGGTATCGCAATCCATTATAAGTCCGATTGTTCCTGTTGGCGCTATAACTGTAACTTGAGCGTTGCGATAGCCAAATTTTTCCCCTAATTCTAAAGCAAGATCGGCTGCTTCTTTGGCGGCTTTGAGCAAATAAGCGGGGCAGTATCTTGGATCTATTCCCATTGGAGTTATGGAGAGTCCTTCATATTCTTCTTTGGAAGAGAAATAAACTGCTCTTCTGTGATTGCGAATGACTCGCAGCATATGTTCTTTATTAGCTTCATATCTTGCGAATGGACCAAATTCTTTAGCCATTTCAGCGGATGTTGCATAAGCCGTCATGTGCATTATGGCTGTGATTGCTCCTGTAAATGAAAGAGCATAGTTGGAATCATAAGGAATACCAATAGACATTAATAATGCTCCTAAATTAGCATAACCTAAACCTAATGTTCTATAAAGATAGCTTCTCTTAGCTATTTGTTTTGAAGGATATTGAGCCATTAAAACGGAAATTTCTAAAACTATAGTCCATAAACGAACTGCGTGTTTAAAAGCTTCAACGTCAAATTTATCTTTTTCAAAATCGTAAAAATTCATAAGATTCAAAGACGCTAAATTGCAAGCCGTATCGTCTAAAAACATATATTCGCTGCAAGGATTGGAAGCTCTAATTTCTCCGTCATTCAAACAAGTATGCCATTCGTTGATAGTAGTATGAAATTGCAAACCGGGATCGGCGCATTGCCAAGCTGCATAAGCTATATCGTCCCATAGTTTGCGCGCCTTTAAGGTTTTTATGGGCTTTGGAGGCCGATTTTCTTTTAATGCCTTATTTTTTTCCGTTCGCCAGTACAGATTCCAATCTCCGTCTACAATTACAGCTTTCATAAAATCATTCGTGACTCTTACGCTGTTATTAGAATTTTGTCCTGAAACGGTAGCATAAGCTTCCGAATTCCAATCGGTATTATAAATTGGAACTTCGATTGACGAATATCCTAATTTTGCAAGTTGTATTGTTCGTTGGATATAGTTTAACGGAATTTTATCGCTTTGAGCTTCTTTAATTGCTTCTTTTAATTTTAAGTTTGTTTTTGGATTAAAACGATCAATTTCTGGATGAGCTTCGTTGCAAGCTTTCATAATATTATTTAAATGGAAATTTAAGAGTTGAGAACCTGCAACCAGCGCGGCGACTTTTTGCTCTTCGATAACTTTCCAATTTATAAATTCTTCGATATCTGGATGATCTATATCGAGAACTACCATTTTAGCCGCTCGTCTTGTTGTTCCGCCGGATTTAATAGCGCCAGCGGAACGATCTCCAATTTTAAGGAAAGACATTAATCCCGACGATTTTCCGCCGCCGCTTAAAGGCTCGTTTGCTCCGCGAATATCTGAAAAATTTGTCCCTGTTCCGCTGCCATATTTAAATAATCTTGCTTCTCTTACCCATAAGTCCATTATTCCTCCTTCGTTAACAAGATCATCTTTTATAGATTGTATAAAGCAAGCGTGAGGCTGCGGTCTGGTATATGCGTCTTTTGATTCCACAACTTCTTCTGTTATAGGATCGACATAATAATGTCCTTGAGACGGTCCGGTTATTCCGTAAGCCCAGTTCAAACCAGTATTAAACCATTGAGGGCTATTTGGCGCGCAAAATTGCATAGCAAGCATATAATACAATTCTTCATAAAAAATTCGAGCGTCTTCTTCGCTGTCAAAATAATTTGCTTTCCAGCCCCAATATGTCCACGTTCCAGCCAATCTATGAAATACTTGTCTGCTGTCTGTTTCTCCTCCAAATCTTTGATTTTCTGGCAGACTTTGCAATTTTTCATAATCAGGTTCGGAAGGGCAAAGCCATTCGGGAGTATTTTCTTCTTTAATTTTTTTTAAAAATTTTGCCACGCCTGCTTTTCTAAAATATTTTTGAGCTAACACGTCTACAGCGATTTGACTCCAGTGTTCAGGAACAAAAATATTATCCATATGAAAGATTATTGTTCCATCTGGATTTCTGATCTCCGACGCGCGGGAAACATATTTTATTTGATCTAAAGAAAAGCTTTGCAAGAAAAATTTTTTAATTTTCATAAAACTTACCTTTCGCTATTTTTTACGAATAATAGAAGCTTTAGAAGCTAAAATAAACAGTATAATATAATCTAAAGTTTAAAAATTTATGAAACAATAAAGCAATATATAAATTTTTTTGCAAGTTTAGATAAGATTTAACAAAGATTTAATGGAACATTAATTTTGACCTTATTTAATCGTTTTTTCATAGAAGCTCTTTAAACAATGCTATTTTAATCTTTTAATAATATGATAATTATGCCAAGTTATTTATTTGAAGTATCTAATAATAAGAATTTAATTTTATATTATTTTTTAACTTTATTAAATTATACATCCAAAAAATTTTATTTATTTTTCTAAGGAGCGATAATGTCAAAATATATTGCGTTTATAAGTTCTGAAGCAGTTCAAACAATATTTGTTTATTCATTAGTTATTTTATCTGGATTATGGTTAAGCAAATTGAAAGTAAAAGGAATTTCATTTGGAATTGCATTTTCGCTTTTTGTTGGAATAATATTTAAGAGTTTAGGATTTTCTTTGAATCATTTTCACATAGAACTATTTCGCGAATTTGGTTTAATTTTATTTGTTTATGCTTTAGGTTACCAATTAGGTCCTACTTTTTTCAATTCATTTAGAAAAGAAGGACTAAAGTATAATTTATTGGCTTTGATTTCAGTTTTTTTAAGCGCTTCTTTTGTCGTTATATTCTATTATTTATTTAATATGAACATATCAATTTTAGTAGGAATTTTACAAGGCGCTATAACTAATACTCCAGGTTTAGGCGCCGCTCAACAAACTTTAAAAGAAATAGGCGGAGAAAATATAAACGAATATATAAAAAATCTTAGCGTTGGATATGCTATTGTTTATCCTTTCGGCATATTAGGAATTATTTTATCGATTTTAACGATTAAAAAAATTTTTAATATTAATACAGAAGATGAGGCTCAAAAATTACGGATTGCTCAAAAAGAAATTGCAAAGGAAAATATTGTTATTACGAATCCTGAGTTAAATAATTTATCGATTAATGAATTTAAGAGAAAATTTGATTATGATTTTATAATTTCAAGAATTAAAAAAATAGAAGATGTTTTTATTCCTAATAAAGATACGATAATAAACTTAAACGATATTATTTTAGTTGTTGGCGAGAAAAATTCTGTCAACGAAATAATGAATCAAGCGGGCGAAAAAGCGTCAGAAGATTTATCTAAACAAAATAACAAAGTCGCGACAAGAAAAATAATAGTTACAAATAAAGAAGTCTTGAATGTTCCTTTGTATCGATTAGATTTAATTAATAAATATGGCGTTACTATTACTCGAGTTTATAGAATGGGACTTGAGTTTTTTCCAAATTCAAATACGATATTGCAATTTGGGGATATTGTCAGAATTGTCGGAGAAGAGGAAGAAATAGAAAAAATAACGAAATTATTTGGGCATTCTCAAAAAAAATTATACGAGCCAAATTTAATTCCAATTTTTCTGGGTTTGCTGCTGGGAATAATAATAGGATTTATTCCAATGCCTATTCCAGGTTTGCCTTCTGCTTTTAAATTAGGCACCGCTGGTGGAACAATTATAATATCAATTTTAATGTCAAAGTATAGTCCTAAATTAAATTTAAGAAATTATATGACGCCTGGAGTAAATTTGATGTTAAGAGATTTAGGAATATTGTTGTTTTTGTCGAGCGTTGGGCTGAATGTAGGTTCAGATTACTTTAAAATATTATTAGGTTGCGAGGGCGCTAAATATATCGCTTTAGGTTTATGCATAACGATGATTCCTCTAATCGCGATCGGAATATTTTCATATAAGTTTTTAGGAATTAATTACTTATCGTTAAGCGGAATGATGGCTGGAATAACGACCGATCCGCCGGCTTTAGCTTACGCTCAATCCTTTCATTCAAGCGATTACGCCGCTTTAGGTTATGCGACTGTTTATCCTTTGGTAACTTTTTTGCGAATTTTATTTGCTCAATTATTAGTTTTGTTTTTTTTGTAAAATGAATTATTGTAAAATAAATATATAAAACTTAAATTTAATTTTTAAAAATTTTAATTGAGATAAATTGAAAAAGAAAGAGCTAAACCAGCAAACATATTTTGAAGATATTCCTCAAGTATTGCCAATTTTGCCCTTAAAGGAAAATGTAGTTTTTCCTTATATGATATTTCCAATTTTAGTCGGAAGAGATTTATCTATAAACGCGGCTAAAAAGGCTCTTGAAGAGTCTAAATATATTTTTCTTTCCGCTCAAAAAAATCCTCTCAAAGAAGAAATTAGCGTCGACGATTTATATTTAAATGGTTCGGTTGCAAGAATAATACAAACTATAAAATTGCCCAATGGTTTGCTTAAAATTTTAGTCGACGGGGTTGTTCAAGGAAAGATTGTAAAATTTGTAAAGACTGACGAATACTTTGCCGGAGAAATAAAAATTATCATTCCTATTGTCGAAGATCCAATTGAAATAAACGCGCTTGTCAGAAATATGACAAATTTATTCAAAGAATATGTGAAAATTAATAAAAATATTCCCGGCGAAGCTTTAGGCGTTTATGAAGGGATTTCGGAGCCAGATAGAAAACTTTTTTATGTCGCCGCCAATTTAACCGAATCTTTTGAGGCAAAGCAAAGAATTTTGGAAAAAGAAAGTTTAAAAGATCAAATATATGAAGTAATTAAAATATTAAATTCGGAGATTGGCGTATTAAAAATTGAAAAGGAAATTGAACATAAAGTTCAAGAAAATATAGCTAAAAGCCAGAGAAGATATATTATTCAAGAACAAATAAGAATTTTGCAAAACGAATTGGGAGAAGACGAAGAAATCTCGCCTGAAATAAAAAAGATAAAAGAGCGAATTAAAAAAGCGAAAATGCCAAAACATGCTCGCGAAAAAGCTTATGAAGAATTAAATAAATTGAAGAAAACGCCTCCTATATCGCCTGAATCGACGGTGATTAGAAATTATCTCGACTGGCTTTGCGACGTTCCTTGGAGCGTAAAAACTAAGGATAATTTAAATATCGCTAACGCTCGAAAAATTTTAGACGAAGATCATTATGGACTTGAAAAAGCTAAAGATAGAATAATTGAATATATTGCCGTATTAAATTTGACAAACTCTCTTAAAGGACAAATTTTATGTTTTGTCGGGCCTCCTGGAGTAGGCAAAACATCCTTAGGAAAATCAATTGCAAGAGCTCTTGGAAGAAATTTTGCTCGAATTAGCCTTGGCGGATTAAGAGACGAAGCTGAAATTCGCGGACATCGTCGAACTTATGTGGGAGCAATACCGGGAATAATTATTTATGCGATGAAAAAAGCCGGAACAATCAATCCGGTTATATTGCTTGACGAAATTGACAAAATGAGCTCTGATTTTAGAGGCGATCCAGCAGCAGCTATGCTGGAAGTTCTAGATCCAGAACAAAATCATTCCTTTAACGATCACTATTTGGAAGTCGATTACGATCTGTCAAATGTTTTTTTTATTACTACTGCAAATGTAAAATATAATATCCCAGCTCCCTTATTGGACAGAATGGAAATTATTGAATTGCCCGGCTATCTAACAAATGAAAAAATTCAAATTGCAATAAAGCATATTATTCCTAAGCAAATAAATAAACACGGCTTAAATGCAAAACAATTGACGATCTCAGAAAAAGCTGTAGAAAAAATCGCTCTTGAATATGTTAAAGAAGCGGGAGTAAGAAATTTAGAAAGGGAAATTGCAGCTATATGTAGAAAATCTGCAAAGCAAATTATCGAATTAAAATTAAAAGAAAAAAAATTTAAAAAAAATGATTTCTCGATAAAAGTTGACGAACTCAATTTAGAAAATTATCTTGGAATTCCGCGCTATAAAAAAACTAAATACGAACTTATTCCTAAAGTTGGAATAGCCAATGGACTAGCTTGGACCAGCTTCGGAGGAGAAGTTTTGAAAGTAGAAGCTTTGATTATGGAAGGAAAGGAAAAAATTACTCTTACCGGACAATTAGGCGAAGTGATGAAAGAAAGCGCATTAGCCGCTTTAAGTTTGTTAAGATCTTCCTATAAGAAATTGAATTTGAAAAAAGATTTTTATAAAAATATAGATGTTCATATTCATATCCCAGAAGGAGCCATTCCTAAAGACGGTCCGTCGGCTGGAATTACTTTGTTTATGGCTATGCTTTCAGCTTTTTCGAAAAAACCCGCGCGAGGCGATGTAGCTATGACTGGCGAAATTACCTTAAGCGGGTTAGTCTTGCCTATTGGCGGCTTAAATGAAAAATTACTGGCTGCAAAAATGAATAATATAATGACAGTGATTGTACCTAAGGATAACGAAAAAGATTTGACGGAAATGCCTAAAGATATTTTAGAAGATATGACAATTATTTCCGTCGAGAATGTTTTTGAAGCGGCAAAAATTGTTTTTAAAATTTAATTAAAAAAAATAAGAGGTATTTAATGGCAGAAGAATATTCGATAAATAAAAATTTATCGACAGAAGAAATTTATTCTCAAGTTATTCGAATTGCGAAAAATTTGCTGGATAATTTTTATCCTTCAATTTCAAATATGTCAAATTTTTGTTCGTTGTTAAAAGAAGCGTTCGATAAAATAAGCTGGGTCGGGTTTTACGTAAAAAAAGGGGACTCTTTATGGTTAGGTCCTTTTCAAGGCAAATCCGCTTGCGTAAAAATTGATATCGGCAAAGGAGTTTGCGGCAAAGCCGCTCAGGAAGGAAAAATAATAATAGTTCCGAACGTCAACGAATTTCCTGGACATATAGCCTGCGACAGCGCTTCTCAAAGCGAAATTGTAGTTCCTATTTTTTTGAATGATAAACTATTTGGCGTTTTAGATATTGACAGTCATCAATTAAACGCATTTGACGAAACTGACGAAAAATATTTGAAAGAATTAGTTTCGATTTTAGTTAAAAATGGAAATTTAAACGACGGTTTTTTTAATTAAATCTAAAATATTTTATGAAATACTTAGCAAGCGCCCGGAAATGGAGACCGACAAAATTCGACGAAATGATCGGTCAAGAACATATAAGTTTTACTTTAAAGAATGCGATAAAAACAAATAGAATATCTCACGCTTACTTATTTGCCGGACCGCGCGGAGTCGGAAAAACAACAGCGGCGAGAATTTTTGCGAAAGCTGTAAATTGTTTAGATCCGCAAGATTACGAGCCTTGCAATAAGTGCGAAAATTGTTTAGCGATTATTAATAATCAAACTCTGGACGTAATTGAAATCGACGGAGCTTCTAATCGAAAAATAGAAGACATTAGAGCTTTGCGAGAATCAGTTAGATACGCGCCGACAACTGGAAAATACAAAGTTTATATTATCGACGAAGTTCATATGTTAACTAACGAGTCTTTCAACGCATTGTTGAAGACATTGGAGGAACCGCCTGAATTTTCAATTTTTATTTTTGCGACTACCGACGTTCATAAAGTGCCAGTTACAATTATTTCTCGATGTCAAAGATTTGATTTTAGAAGAATTGAAGTCAATACTATAAAAAAACATTTAGCTTATATCGCCCAAAAAGAAGGAATAAATATTGACGATAAATCTTTAACGATAATTGCAAAAAAAGCCGACGGAGCCTTAAGAGATTCGCTAAGCATATTCGATCAAGCAGCGGCGTTTTGCGGTCAAGAAATTAAATACGAGCGCTTAAGCGAAATGTTAAATTTGATCGACGAAGATATTTATTTTGAAATATCAGAAGCTATTGATTCGAAAAACTTCAAAGCCGCTTATGAAATTGTTTCCAGAATTTATAATAATGGTTGGAATTATGTCGACTTTGTAAATGGACTTATCGAGCATTTTAATAATTATATGATTCTTCTGGCGACTAATTCCGCCGATATGCTTGAAATTTCGGAAAATGACAAACAAAAGTATTTAATTTCAAAAGGCAAATTTTCTATAAGCGATTGTTTGAGAATTTTAAATTTTTTGCAACGTCTGAATTATGAATTAAAAAATTCGCAAAATCCTAAAGTTAAATTAGAAGTTTCATTATGTCATTTGATTGGATTTCAAAAAACAAGTTTTATTTCCGATATTGTAAGTCAACTTAACAAAGCATCTGAAAGCGGGATCGAAATAAAAATTAATCCAAATTTAGTTGAATCTTCAAAAAGTTTGAGCGAGTTGCAAAATCGCAACGATTCTTCTCAAAATATTACAGGCTTGGCAAACTATCCTTCAAATGAAGAAAAAAAATTAATTAATACAATCGACGTCTCAAAAATTCAAAAGTCCGATAGCGGCGTTTCTCAAATTGAAAATATCTATAAAAAAGAATCGGAAAGAAATATTTTAATAAGCGACCAACAAGCCTCAACAATTGATTATCAAAATAATGCAAATAAAATTGTCGACAAACCTAGCGTTGAAATAGAAGAACGAATAAAGACAATTATCGCATCTTATTTGAAATCGAAAAATGCAGAAATTAATTTCAATCATATAGAAAAAAAGATAGAATTAACTCTGACAAAAGCTTCGAAACAAAAACTTGATTTGTTAAAAAGTTCGATCGAAGAAGAAATCGAAAAAAACTTAAAAGAAAATTATAAAATTGAGGCGATAGAAAAAGAAATAAAAAGAAAAGTTAAAATAGAAATGCTCTCCAACGAATCAGGGCAGACGGAAAGCGAATTTATAAAAAAATTGAAAGAAAAATTAAACGCTAAAGAAATTAAATAACTTTAAAACTAATACAAATTATATTTAATTCCTAAATAGCTTATTCCATAATCGCTTAATTTAACTTTAGCTTCTTCTTCGCCAATATAGTCGGAAGTGGTAGTTGATATTATTTTGGCTCCTATTTCAATTCCCCAATCGTTGATTGGAATTTCTATTCCTAAGCCCAATCCGTAGTAAAGCTCAAATGTCGAGATATTGTCTACTGAAGAGTAAGGTATTATAGTTTGTTTCCAATCTGAATTTCTTCCTTCGAAACCGCCGTCCATTGAAATATATAAAAATCTAAATGGATAAAGACGAAATCCCACTCCCATTCCAATATTTATAATATTGAGATTTTCGTTTTCTAATTTTTGTTTTATTGAGCTTAATGTGAAATTAAAATCTATGATAAAATGTTTAGAGGCTCTTATGCTGAAAACTAAAGGTATCGAAAATCCAGCAATAGATTTTCCTTCAAAATCTGAAGTAGAAACGGAACCATAGAATATTCTACTTATAGCGTTTCCATATTTTTTCGAAAAAATGTATGTTTGAGATTCATAATCGTAATAATAATCTTCTTCTTCTTCTTCATTTTTTTTTGACGAAGAATTTGTGGAAGAAGATGAGGGTTGAGTTTTAGTTTCTCTTAAGTTTTGTCTTTCTTCGAATGTTGAGGTTTGAGCGGTTTGTTGAGGAATTGCTTTTTTTAATTTATTTTCAATAATTTTATTTTCTTTTTCTTGTAAAGCGAAAGAAATTCTTTCCGTTTGATAACCTTCGGCGCTTGCTTCTATAGTATAATATCCTATTATTAATTCTTTAAAGTATTTCGAACCTGTCCAGGTTGCGATAAGTTTGTCGTTTCTATACAATTTTGCTTTGGCATTGGTCGGTTGTATTGTAAATTGTAAGGAGCCAATTATGGGGATTAGCGAGTATTCTTTTTTTATGCTGTCGCCTACGCTTATATTTATAAAATCTTCTTTGGTTTTAAATCCTTCAGCTTTTATTTCAATTTTATAAAATCCGGCGGTAAGAATGAGAATTTCATTGGGCTTATATTTTTCTTTATTTAAATAAAGTTCGGCGTCTTTTGGTTCCACAGAAGCGAAAAATTTTCCAAAGACGCTGTTTAACTTAAAATTGAATTTATTTTCTTTATTTTCATCGACAACAATTTCTTGCTCGATATCGGCAAAGCCAGATTTGATTAATTTAATTTTATATTTTCCAGGCGCAAGGAAAAATTGTCTATTCGTTTCTCCTCGTTGAGCGTAATTTAAGAAAATTATTGCTCCTTCGGGTTCGGAAGTAATTTCAACTAGAACTGGCTCGATTGGGGATAAAGTAAATTTGAATAAATTTTTTCTTTCATTAATTTCAATATTTTCAGTTATTGTTTTAAATCCTTCCTTTTTGATAGTTATTTGATATTTGCCAGGTTTTATCAAAAAAGGAGAAGCTCCTTCGATTAATTTTCCATTGATTTCAATTAATGGATTTTCTACGTTGGTTTCTATATTTACAGGAATGCCTTGACCAATTATTTTTTCGGCGCTGATAGTTAAAGACCAAACCTGACCGCTTTTTAATCTTATTCCATATTCGTAAAGAATTATTTTTAATGGAGCGTAGCCCTCTTTAAATATCTCTACTACTCTTTCGTCAGGAGAAAGGAATAAAAAATCTCTGCCGGGCAAAGAATTAATTTTCACAATTCCATTGTAAGATTGATATGCTAATCCTGTCAAATCTGTAAAAATAATTAATCCTGCGCATACTCGGCCATTTGCGTCTTTTACGCTGTTGTCGATCAATTCGCTTTCTTCTATTTTCCCTTCGCCAATAACTTTCATTTGAGATAATTCTTGCGAAAACGTAAATGAAACGGCGAGGAACAAAATAAAAATTGATAAAATAATTTTAAGTCTCATTTTTTATTTCCGTTTTCAAAAATGTCTTTAAAATAAGAAAAAGGTTGTTTTTGTACGCTTATATCTCCAGAACCAAAATAAAAGAAAAGCAAACAAGCTGCTGCTAAACCAATATTTCTTAAAAAAATTCCTAAATGTAAAATAGCAAGTTGTATTTCGTCATATTTCCAAAAAGGATGCAAAATAGCTGAAACGATCAACAAGCTAATAAACAATACAATAGATGAAGTCTCAACTTTGTAGCCTATCAATATGCCCGTAGCTCCTAATATAAATATTATTCCGATGATGATTAAAAAATAATTGGCAAATATAAGACCTAAAGCTGCGGCAGGTTTTGCAAAATAATTAGTTTCTAAAATATACATTATGCCCGTAAAATAGAAATAAAGACTAAATAAAACTCTCGATATTAAACAAACATATTTCATAGCGTTTAATATTTTTATTTTTATGAAGAGAAAAATTATATAATATTAAAATGATTAAAATTTGAGTTATTTTCAATAAAAAAATTTTGTTGTAAATAAAAAAAGAATTAAATTAAATAAGACTATAAAATTTAGCGTAATATATATAAAGTTTTATTCAATTCTTCGTAAAATTTAAACTTTTAAATCCTTCTTGCAAATCGTTTCCGCTAGGCTCTTGAAAAACCCTTAATTCGAAATAAGGAATAACTGCCAATAAATGATCAAAAATATCGGCCTGAATTTTTTCATAATTTACCCAATTAGTGTCATTGGCAAATGCGTAAATTTCAATCGGCAGACCTTGGGGCGTTGGTTGCAAGTGTCTTACCAACAACGTAAAATCTTTATGAATATTTGAATTTTTAGCAAGATATTCTTCAATATATTTTCTAAAAGTCCCCAAATTTGTCATTTGTCTGCCGTTAATTGGTATTGATTTGTCAATGTTGTTGCGTTTGTTATATTCCTCGATTTCTTTTTTTCTATTTTCTATATATTGTTTAATTAGTTGCAATTTTGAAAGTTTCTCAATTAGTTGTTCGTCTAATATTTTTACGCTCGTTTGATCAATTAACAGATGTCTTTTAATTCTTCTAGCTCCTGTATCTTGCATCCCTCGCCAATTTTTAAAACTTTCTTCAATAAGTCTATAAGTCGGGATAGTGGTTATAGTTTTATCAAAATTTTGTACTTTGATTGTATGTAAATTAACCTCGATAACGTCGCCATCGGCCCCAAACTTAGGAGCTTCAATCCAATCGCCTACTCTCACAAGATCATAAGTTGAAATTTGCACGCTTGCAATAAAAGATAAAATTGTATCTCTAAAGATGAATAATAAAACTGCAGTCATTGCTCCAATGCCGCCCAAAAGAGCGTAAGGGGATTGGTTTGTTAAAATGCCAATTATTATTACGATTGCTATGATATATAGTAAAAGTTTAAGCAATTGAGTGTAACTCTTAATTGGCTTATTTTTTAACTCTGGAATTTGTTTTGCAAAAAATTCAAATTTATTTAAGAATTCATTTATTGCGGCTACGATAAAAAAGAGAATAAATATTTTTCCTGTTGTTCTTAATTCATCGACATAGGCTTCCACATAACCGGCAAAATAATACAAAATAAAAATAGGCGAGAGATAAGAAATCTTATTTAGTATTTTGCGTTCAAGAAAAATATCGTCGATTTTAGTTTCTGTTTTCTCAACGATTCGGGTAATAGCTCGAAAGAGAATTTTTCTTGTTATAAAGAAAGCGATGAAAGCCAAAAAGAAAATGGAGAAGATTTTAATAGCGATAATTAATTTAGGATTAGAAGATAAATAATTAAAAAAGTTAGCCATAGAGCCAAAAAATTTTTTTTGAGATGTAAATATAAAAAATAAAAATTACTTAAAAATTTTGAATTTTGATATTTAAGATTTTGAAGAAATACTGAATTTTAAAATGCAATTTATATTTAAAAATAAATTTTGTTATAAAAAATAAAATTAATTAAATTTATAACTGTAATATCGATAATATTAACAAAAAAAAATTTAATATGGGACAAAATAGTCAACAAAATGAAATAATTAAACGATTACAGGTTGAAGACGCGGACGAAAGGCGATTGACAGTTGAAGAACTTATATCCAGCGAGTTAACAGATGATATTGTAAAAGTTTTAGTTCAAATGATAAAAGATCCAGATAAAGGAGTTAGAGATTCTCTTTCTTTTACATTATCTTATAATGGGCATCCATCTATACCAAAATATTTAACTCCATTTATTTCTTCCGAAGATATTGCAATTAGGAATCTTGCCGGCGATATTCTGCTGAAAATAGGTCCGCCAGCCGTAGATGCTTTATTAGATTATTTGCCTAAAGGAAGCGACGACGATAAGAAATTTATTATTGATTTGTTGGGATTAATAGGAGATTCAAGAGCTTCGCAGCCTATATATGAAATATTAAAAACAACAGAAAACGATAACGTAAAACTCGCTTGCATAGAAGCTTGGGGAAACATAAAGTCTAAAGAATATATTAATATTTTATATGAGATGTATAAAGAAAACGAGCTATTTAAACCGACAATAATCGAAACATTTGGAAAAATAGGAGAGCCTTCTACTTTAGATTTTATGATTGAAATATTTGAAAATGAAGATGATATAACAAAATTTTCAATTATTGAAAGCTTAGGCATTATTGGAAATGAAAAAACTTTTTTCTTTTTATTAAACGAACTCTTGAAAAACAAAGGACCAATAAATTGGCCCATTATTTCATCGTTGCGGCAAATTAAAGAAAGATATAATTTGGAGATTCCATATGACGAGTCATTAAAGAAAATATTTTTATCGACATTTGAAGAAGCCGATTTAAAATATAAAAAAGACGCGGCATATCTGCTTCGGATGTTTGGCGATATTGATACTTTAACGGCGTTTATAAAGTATATTGGCTTAGATTATGAAATTGACGAAACAATAAAGGATAAATTAATTGAAAATGCCGAAATTATTTATCCAAAATTAGTCGAACTTATTGGAGAGCAACCTTCAAATCTCCTAAGCTTGCTAAATTTATGCAAAGAACTCAACGATAATACGCAAAAATCAGCTTATGAAAAGCTTACCGATTTAGAGAAACAAAATTTTTGCAATAACCTTTCCAATTGTTTGAAAAATACCGACGAGGAAATAAGAAGAGTTTCAATGGAGTTGTTATTTGAGTTGAATGAGGAGTTTGCTTTATTGTTTGTAGATATTATGTTAAACGATGAAAATATGTGGAATCGATATAAGCTTGCTGAAATTTTAGAAAAAATGCCTTTTGAAAAAACTAAAAATATACTAACGCTTATGCTTAAAGATTCCGAAGAAATGATATCGCAAAAGGCTAAAGAGATTTTAGATAGTAACGAAAAAAAATAATTTTAGTATGGAAACCTTGCAAAATTTCGAATTGCCCAAAAATTTAACTGGACTGGCAGATAATGAATTTCCAATGTCTCAAGAGACATTTGAGAATTGGAGAACTTATATTTATAATTTGACGGGAATATATTTTCAGGATAACAAAAAATATCTTTTAGAAAGCAGATTGCAGAAAAGAATAAAGCATTTGAATTTAAAAGGCTACGAAGAATATTTAGATTATGTGAAATTTAATCAAAACAAAAATAACGAGTATAGATATTTATTTGAAGCTATAACTATAAACGAAACATTTTTTTTCAGAAATCAACCTCAGCTTGACGCAATGATAAGTTCCGTAGTGCCTGAAATTTTAAAATCTCCAACAAAAACTAATAAAACAAAATTGCGAATTTGGAGCGCCGCTTCATCTTCTGGAGAAGAAGCTTACAGCGTAGCGATGACGTTGACAGAGTTCGTCAAACCTAAATATCCTATGTTAAGTTTTGAAATAATCGGAACCGATATAAACGAATTGATGATTGAAACGGCAAAACGCGGAATTTATAAAGAATATTCTATAAGAAATACTCCTCCATATTATTTAAAGAAATATTTCAATCAAGTTGCAGAAGGATGGGAAGTTAAACCAGAAATCAAAGCTTTAGCAACCTTTAAAGTTATGAATTTATACGACGACGCTGCAATGAGAAGCATGACAAATTTTGATATTATTTTTTGCGCAAATGTTTTAATATATTTCGATATGAAATCAAAAATTAAAGTGGTTTCTCATTTATATAATTCGTTAATCAAAGGCGGATATTTGTTTATAGGTTATTCTGAGACATTGCATGGAATTTCAAAAGCTTTTAAATTAGTAAGCTTTCCTAAAACTATTGGATATAAGAAGGAGTGAATATAAATGAAAAAGAAAATATTAGTTGCAGACGATTCTCCTACGATAAGAAAATTCGTTTCTTTTTCGTTGACAATGCAAGGATTTGAGGTTATAGCAACTTGCGACGGAATGGAAGCCTTGGAAAAATTGCCGCAACATAAAATAGATTTGATAATAACAGATTTGAATATGCCAAATATGGATGGTTTCGAGTTAATTAAAGCCGTAAGAAGCAATAAAGAATATAGCGATATTCCTATAATTATTTTATCTTCGCTGTCAGGTTCTCAAGAAATTGAAAAAGGAATGAGTTATGGAGCGAATTCTTATTTAGTTAAACCTTTTGATCCAAAAAGAATTCAATATGAAGTTTCGAAATATTTAAATTAAAAAAATAGAGGTTAAATATGGGATTAAAATTTCTAGTAGTAGACGATTCCGTAACTATGAGAAGAATTGTAGCAAATTCCTTAAAAAATTTAGGTTATACAGATTTAGTAGAGGCAGTAGACGGCAAAGACGCCTTAAACAAATTAGCCGCAGATAGCTCAATTAATTTTGTTATAACTGACTGGAATATGCCTGTTTTATCTGGATTGGAATTGACTAAAGCTATAAGAAGCGATGATAAATTAAAAAATCTGCCAATACTTATGGTAACGACTAGAGGCGTAAAAGAAGATATTCTTGAAGCTCTGCAAGCTAAAGTTAACAATTATATTGTTAAGCCTTTTACTCCTCAAATTTTAAAGGAAAAAATTGAGCAAATTTTGTCTGCAAATTAAAATATTAAAAAATTTAATTACTTATAAAAAAGAGGCGACTTTATGGAAAAAACGCAAATGAATATGACGACGTTATTTGAGAAACTAAATGATTTAAAGACGTTGTTTCAATATGGCGAGAAGATTGTTCCAATAATAAAAAGCTTGGTAGATTTTATGCAAGATACTGTTCCGTTACTGGAAAATATTAATCATTCAATTACGGATAGCGCCTCCAAAATACCAACCGCAAGCAATCAAATAAATAACGTCACAAGCGCCACTGAAATGGCTACAACCGAAATATTGGATTTAATCGACGTTATATCGGCAAATCTTGAAAAAATGGAATCTATAAATAATTCCGCATTATCTCAACTTAACGAAGCTAAGAGCGGAATTGCGACTTTGAAAGAGAGATTAAAAAATGATCCTCAAAGTTTGCAAATATTAGAAAATATTGAAAAAACTTTTTCTATTGAAAGCAATTTAAATGAATTAAAAGATTATTTTCCAAAATTGAAGAACGACGCTTATCAGATAACATTATCTTTACAAGTGCAAGATATAACCGCTCAACAACTGGCGGCTGTAAATCATTTAATTGATTCAGTACAGAAGCGACTTACTTCGTTGATTAATGATATTGACAGCAGCGATTTTGAAAAAGGACTTCCAAAAATTGACGTTCCATCTGGATCGACTTTCGACGGGAATGCCAGTTATTCGAAAAACAATTCAAAACAATCGATGGTTGATTCTATTTTAAGAGAAAAAAGCGAAAAAGCTTCTCAAGACGAAATAGACAAATTATTTTCATAACTAAATAATATTAAAAATGAGCGTTACAGGAGATTACTCATTAATAAACGATCCTGAAATGAAAGAAATATTCGACAGTTTTTTGGTTGAAACCAAAGAACTGTTAGAAAAACTAGATCTTGATTTAGTAGAATTAGAACAAGATCCAACGAATATCGATTTATTGAATCAAATATTTAGATCTTTTCATACTATAAAAGGCACGTCTGGCTTTCTTGGTCTTGTTAGAATGCAAAAAGTTACGCATAAATGCGAAGATTTATTAAATAAATTAAGAAAACAGGAAGCCACATTAACTTCTGATTTGATGGATGTAATACTTGAATCTTACGACACATTAAAAAAATTATTGTCTGTAATTGAAAATGAAAAAAATGAAAATATTAATATTGATTCAACTGTTGAAGCGTTAGAACAAGCTTTAAAGAACATTGAGGATCAAAAGAACCAAAATCAGTTTGACGAAATAGCAAATGTAAAAGATGATAAAAAAGCAGCTGTTGATAATCAAAAAGAAAAGATTGACGAAGAAAAGCGACAAAAACAAATTTCAGAACAAAGGAGCGAAACAGTAAAGAATAAGCAAGAAAGAAAAACAATAGAGAAGGCAGAACTTCGACAAGCTAAAGAAAAAGATAATATAGAAAACGGAAAACATAAAGAGGAGTATAAGAGCGCCGAAGTTCAAAAAGTTGAAACAAGAAAATCAGACGCTACCGCTCAAGCTTTAATGAAGAAACAAGAGAGCTCTATAAGAGTAGACGTTGAACGTTTGGACGAATTGCTGAACATAGTATCAGAATTAGTTCTTGGAAGAAATAGATTGCTTCAGGTTAACGCCGAAGTTTCTTTAGAATACGAAGGAACAAAAATAGCGCGCGACCTTGCCGATACGTCCAAGCAAATCGACTTAATGACGACAGAGCTTCAACTTGCGGTTATGAAGACAAGAATGGTGAAAATTGGAAAAGTTTTTAACAAATTTCCAAGATTGGTAAGAGATTTAAGCAAAGATTTCGGCAAGGAAATACGCCTTGAAATTAGCGGAGAAGATACTGAACTTGATAAAACTTTAATTGAAGAAATAAATGATCCTCTCGTACATTTAATTCGTAATGCGGCAGATCATGGCATTGAATTGCCCGAGACTAGAATAAAAAAAGGCAAGGATTCAGTAGGAACAATCAAATTATTTGCCGAGCATGAAGGCAATAATATTATTATAACAGTAGAAGATGATGGCAAAGGAATGGATCCTGAAATATTAAAGAGAAAAGCTGTTGAAAAAGGGTTGATTTCTCCTGAAAAAGCCGCAGAAATGGGAAAACAAGAAGCTTTTAATTTAATTTTTATGCCTGGTTTTTCGACTGCAGAAAAGGTGACAAATATTTCAGGTCGGGGCGTTGGAATGGATGTTGTGAAAACTAATGTGACGAAATTGCGGGGAATTATTAATATTGAATCTACAGTAGATGTAGGCACTAAATTTATTATTAAATTGCCTTTAACTCTTGCTATTATACAAGGTTTGTTAGTCGAGATTTCTAATGAAACTGTCGTTATTCCTCTAAATTCGGTAATTGAAGTCGTTAGAATATTGCCAAAAGATATTTATTCTATTAATAGAAACGAAGTTATAAAATTAAGAGATTCTGTTTTGCCTTTGCTTTCTATTGGAAAAATATTATATGAAGAGGAAAATAATTTGCATGATAAAGAATGGCAATATGTTGTTGTTGTCGGCATTGCTGAAAAAAGATTTGGAATTAAAGTCGATAATTTGATTGGACAAAAAGAGGTCGTTATTAAATCTTTAGGGGTTTATTTAGGAGCAATAGAAGGCATTTCAGGATCTACGATTATGGGCGATGGAAAAGTTGTCATGATTCTTGATATTGGCGAATTAATTCATCACGTCAAGGAATCCGTTTATGAATAAAAAGATAAGAGTTTTGGTTGTCGACGATTCTGCATTTATGAGGAAGTCAATTTCTATTATGCTAGAATCAGATCCGGAAATTGAAGTTGTTGCAACAGCAAAAGATGGGATAGAGGGAATTGAAGCCGTTAAGAAATATCAACCTGATATTGTTACTCTTGATATAGAAATGCCAAGAATGGATGGATTGCAAGCCTTAGAGAGAATAATGGAAGAGAATCCAGTTCCAGTTCTGATGGTAAGTTCTTTAACAACAGAGGGAGCCGAAGCTACTATTAAAGCTTTAGAGTTAGGAGCGGTTGATTTTATTCCAAAAGAATTGTCTTTTGTCAGCGTCAATATAATTAACATAAAAGAAGACTTGTTAAGAAAAGTTAAAGAGATTGTAAAGCAAAGAGAAAAAATAATCAGGCGGAAAAGACTTCAAATATATTCAACGCCTCATACGTTGACAAAGAAAAAAGAAGAAAGATCTGCTGAGATTGTTTCTAAAAAAATTATCGGTCATTTCAGAGCTGTGGCAATCGGAATTTCAACAGGCGGACCTATGTCTTTGCAAAAAGTCATACCGAGAATAAATAAGAAAATTAATGTTCCGGTTTTTGTGGTTCAACATATGCCTCCTAAGTTTACAAAATCTTTGGCTGATAGATTAAATTCATTAAGCGAGATAGAAGTAAAAGAAGCTGAAAATAACGAGATAGTCAGAAACGGCGTAGTTTATTTTGCTCCCGGAGGGTTTCATATGTTGTTTAAGAAGCAAAATGGAGATATTAAAATTCTTATTTCTGAAAATCCCTCCGATACTTTGCATAAACCTTCTGTAGACGTAATGTTGGAGTCGTTAATTGAAATCTATGGCAAAGATATATTATCGGTGATAATGACTGGAATGGGAAAAGATGGATATCAAGCTATAAAGCATTTGGTTTCTATGGGCGGCAAATGCATAGCTCAAGACGAAGAAAGTTGCGTTGTTTATGGGATGCCGAAAGCGGTTGTCGACGCGAATTTAGCCGATGCTGTAGTTCCTCTTGAAAAAATTGCAGATAAGATTAATGAGGCATTTTTATGAAAGATAAAAAACAATTAAAGTTTGAAGAAAGCGTTTATCGAGAAATAGATTATAAACAAAGCGATATTAAAGGGAATATAATAAAAGGCGAAAAAGTGAATATAGCTGGTTCGGCAAAAATTACCGTCGAAGAAGAAAGCGCTGATGGCGTCAAAGTTGTTCTAAAAAAAGATGAAAATAATGTAATAAAAGAGATTAAATTTGTTTGTTCCTGCGGTCAAACTAAATCTATTATTTTAGATTATTCAGAATAAACTTATAGTTTTTTTGAATAATATTTTGCGCTTGCCTAAATTTAGCCAATCTTAAAAAGCTCTTCTATCTAAATGTTAATTAAAAAAAGTCTTTTTAATGGCGCTTCTTTTGATATTTGAAAAAAAAAAGATTTTAAAAATGTCTGCAATAAACAAATTAGAATTGTTTATTAATTTATGTTCGTTAAAGCAAAAAGTTATAGCGGAGAACATCGCTAATATTGGCTCTGAGAATTATAAAAGAAAAGATATTGACTTTCAAGATTCCTTGAACGAACAAATATCTAAAAATTTAAAAATAACTCGCGAGAAACATATTGGTTATGGAAATACAATCGGAACCGGAAAATATGAAATTGTAGAAAAAGGAGGAATTCCCGAGGCTTCAGGAATAAATGATGTTGATATTGATAAAGAAATGGCTGAGTTGGCAGAGACTTCGATAAAATTTAAATTTGCCGCTCGAAAGATTGGAGATTATTATAAAAATTTGCAAAGAGTTATAAAAGGCGGAGGAGCGTAAAATGAAAATAACAGGAACATATAAATCGTTCGATATAAGTTCGCAAGGAATGAGTTTGCAGAGAAGAAAAATGAATTTAATTTCTGAAAATATAGCTAATTCTCAAACAACAAAAACTTCCGAAGGGAAGCCTTATCAAAGAAAATTGTTGACAATTAGAAGCAAAGATAAAGAAACTGCATTTGAAAAAATTTTTTCTCAACAAACAATAAGTCTTAAGAAATCTAATAGCAGTCACTATGAAACAGGTTATAGTAATTTATCCATCGCTAATAAAGACAATTTAAATAAAATAGACGCAGAAGAAATTAAAGATGAAACGCCTGGCGAAATAATTTATATGCCGGAGCATCCCGACGCTGATGAAAATGGATATGTGAAAATGCCAAATGTTAATGTGATTGCTGAAATGACGGATATGATTGCCGCAATAAGAAGTTATGAAGCCAATTTGACGGCGTTTAATGCCGCAAAGCAAATCGCAAAAGACGCTTTGGAGATATAAAATGAGAATAGAAGGAAATTCAATCGGCAATTATTCAATCAATTATTTAAATAATATTTCGAAAAATATCGAAGCATCAAAAAATTTGCAGCCAAAAAAAGAATTAGAAGCAAATATCAGTTCAGAAGAAAAAAATTTTTTTGCTCAATTATATCCTCAAAATACTAAAGAAATTAACGAATATAGTTTTTATAGCAGGGATGCAAAAGCTGTTACCACTTATTTGGGATCTATAATTGATAGGAGAGCATGATGAAAATAAGCGATTTAAATTCATCGTTTTTGTCTTACAATAGACTTCAAGAGACCGAAAAAAAAGATAATGTATTTAAAGAGCTTATAGAAGATACGATTGAAAAACAAAAGGAAAGTCAACAATTGACAGAAGATTTTATCAATGGAAAAGACGTAGAGTTGCACGAGGTTATGATAGCTAGCGAAAAAGCAAAAACAAGTTTAGAACTTTTAATGGAAATTCGAAATAAATCAATTGATATGTATAGAGAATTAATGAGGATGCAATAAAAGTGGATTTAAAGCAATTATTAAATCAGTTTTTAAATTTTGTAAATAAACTGTCGGTTCGACAAAAAATGTTGATTGGAGGCATTATTGTAGGAGCCATAATAATAATTGGCTTCTCAATGATGATGATGTCGGAGCCAAAAATTTCCGTATTGTATAATAATCTTGAGCCAGAAGACGCAAGTCAGATAATAGAACAATTAAAATCTCAAAAAATACCGTATCAAATAGATGATGGCGGAAAAACTATAAAAGTGCCTAGCGAAAAAGTGTATGAATTAAGATTGCAAATGGCCGCTAAAGGATTGCCAAGTTCTGGAGTTGTTGGATATGAACTATTGGATAAGTCTTCGTTGGGGATGTCTGAATTTCAACAAAAATTAAATTATAAAAGAGCGTTGGAAGGAGAGCTCGCTCGCACAATTATGCAGACTGAAGGAGTAGAACATGCTCGCGTTCAAATCGTAATACCAGAAAAAACCATTTTTAAAAGCGAACAAAAAGAACCTACGGCAAGCGTTGTTTTGAAGTTAAAAAAGAATTATGATTTAAATGCTAATTCTGTTATGGCTATTACTAAATTAGTTGCGTCAAGCGTAGAAGGATTAAAGCCCTCAAATGTAACAATAATTGACACAAAGGGGAGATTGCTTTCAAAAGAAATTGACGAGGATCCGCTTGCAATTTCAAGCGGCAAACAATATGAATTGAAACAAAAGATAGAAAATTATTTAATCGGCAAAGCTCAAGGTTTATTGGATAATGTTTTAGGATATGGAAATTCCGCAATTCAAATTACCGCCGATATAGATTTTAGCAAAGTGGAAAAAACTTTAGAAACTTACGATCCTGAAAATCAAGTTCCAGTAAGCGAACAGACTATAAGAAGTTCAATTACAAAAACAGACGCCGGCGATACTGAAGAGAGAGTAGATGAAAATACCGTTATTAATTATGAAAATAGCAAAGTTATACAACGAATATTAGAATCAAGCGGCAATATAAAAAGATTAAGTATTGCTGGAGTTATTAATGGATCGTATAAGGAAATTAAAAAACAAGATGGAGAAACAGAAATTGTTTTTGAGCCAAGAAGCGAAGAACAGCTGAAAAAATTAGAGGATATAGTTAAAAAAGCGGTCGGATTTGACGAAAATAGAAACGATCAGATATCGTTAATTACCGTTCAATTTGAGCCGCTTGCTCCAGAATTGCCGACTAAAAAAAGCTTTGATATAAAAGATATAGATAAAATAGCAAAATATATATTAATTTTTTTAGCTATTGGTTTGGCGATGTTTATTATAAAGAATATTTTGAAGAAATTAAGAGAAGAGCCGACATTGACAGGAAAAGTTGAATTGAAAAAAATAGGCGCCGAGCAAGCTGGAACGATAGCTGGCGAACTTGAAGTAAAAAAAGAGGAATTATTGCAAAGTCCTAAAAAGAAAAGACAATTGCCACAAATAGAAGACATAGAAGAAGAAATTCCAGACGAAGTTTTACTAAGGCAACAACAGCTTGAAAAGATTTCAAATTACGTTGCAAAAAATCCCGCCGACGCGGCAAAACTTATAACAGCATGGTTGAGGGAAGATGAGTATTAGAGAACAAATTACAATAAGGGAAACTGAATATCAAAAATTATCAGGCGTGCAAAAGGCAGCCTTGTTAATGATTGCATTAAATGTTGATGTTGCGGCAGAAGTATTTAAACATTTAGACCCAAACGAAGTAGAAGCTATATCTGCTGAAATTTCTAAAGTCAAAAATATTCCATCTAAAGTAGCCGCAAAAGTATTGGAAGAATTTTATGCTTTAATTACTGCTCGAGAATACATGCTTGAGGGGGGATTAGAGTATGCTCAAGCTGTACTAGAAAAGTCTTTTGGAATTGCTAAGGCGATGGAAATTATAGAGAAGGTTAAAAGCTTAATCACTTTAAAGGGATTCGACGTTTTAAAGAAAGCCGAGTCGAGCCAATTAGTGAATTTTTTGAGCAAAGAACATCCCCAAACTATTGCCCTAATTTTATCGCATTTAAATCCAGATCAAACAGCGGCGGCATTAAAAGAACTGCCAGATAATCTTCGGGCGGAAGTAGCTTATAGAATTGCAACGCTGGGAAAAATTTCTCCTCAAACTCTAAAACAAATAGAAAAAGTTGTAGACGAATTAGCCGGTTTTACTCTAAGTCAATCAATGACTAAAACTGGAGGTCCAAAAAGTTTAGCTGCAATTTTGAATAGAACAAGTCCAAGCGTGAGCAAGGAAATTATGGCCGCTCTTGAAGAAAAAAATCCTGAGGTGGCTCACGAAGTAAAAAGATTAATGTTCTTGTTTGAAGATATTGTTCAGTTGCAGGATAGAGATATTCAAAAGATACTTAAAGAAGTTGATAGAAAAGATTTGGCTTTGGCGTTAAAAATTGCCGACGATAAAGTTAAAAATAAAATCTTTTCAAATATGTCTGAAAGAGCCGTCAATCTTATTCAAGAGGAATTACAGTATATGGGGCCTGTAAAATTGAAAGAAGTAGAAGCGGCTCAAGCAAGGATAGTCGACGTTATAAAAGAATTGGAAGAAAGAGAAGAGATTTCTATCAATTTGAGAGGCGGATCGGAGGATATTTATGTCTAATGTTCTAAAATTGTCTAAAGCTCCAAAGGGAGTTAAATTCGGAGTTTATGAAGATTTTGAGTCTAAAGCGGAAGTTGAAAAAAGATTAAAACAAGAGGAAGAAGAAAGAAAAAAAATAGAGGAAGAAAGATTAGCTCGGGAACAAAGAGAACGAGAGTTAAAAGAAACTTATGAAAAAGGCTTTGAAGCTGGATATAGCGCCGCAATTAAAGATATGCAAAAAGAATTTGAAAAAGAATTAGCTCTGAGGGCGGAACAATTTAGCAAGATTATCGAGCAATTGTCATTACAAATTAATGAATTAGATAATTCTTTCGATAAAGTAATTTCAGAGGTTTCGATTTATTTTGCGGAGAAAATTTTAAGAAGAGAAATTGATAGAAGCAGTCCAATAATAGAAAATTTAAAAGCTGCAATAAGAAAAGTTCTCGGAGCAAACGAAATCATAGTTAAAATTAATCCCAACGATTATGAATTGCTAAGCGGGAAAGTTCCTGTTGTTTTTCAAGGAGACGAATTTGGAAAAATAAGATTTGAGCCCGATTCTAGAATTGAAAAAGGGGGCGTTTTATTGCAAAGCGATATTGGAAATGTGGACGCAAAAATTGAAACTCAAATTGAAGAATTAAAAAAAGCTTTTGAGAGATATAAAGAAAATGATTGACGTAAATAAATATATCGAAGATTATAAAACTCTAATGGATAATATAGAAACAATAAAATTAAGAGGAAAAGTTACAGACGTAGTTGGTTTAATTGTAGTATCTCAAGGTCCATCAGCCGTTTTAGGAGAAATATGTTCTATTTACAACAAATATGGCGAAAAACTTTGCGATGTGGAAGTAGTCGGTTTTAAAGATGGCAAAGTGTTGTCAATAGCTTTAGATGAAACTGGAAGCATTTCTCCAAGTTGCGAAATAGTAGCCACTGGCAAGTCCTTTAGAGTTGGCGTAGGAGATCATCTTTTAGGGAGAGTAATAGACGCTTTAGGAAATCCAATAGATGGAAAAGGCGAAATTATTTACTCGCAATTTAGAAATTCTAAAAGAGAACCGCCTAATCCAATGGAAAGACAAAGAATCGTCGAGCCGCTTCAAACAGGAGTAAGAGCGATAGATGGATTGTTGACAATAGGCAAAGGACAAAGAATTGGCATTTTTGCGGGCGCCGGCTTGGGCAAATCGGTTTTATTGGGAATGATAGCTAGAAATACAAATGCGGATGTTAACGTTATTTCGTTAGTTGGAGAAAGAGGCAGAGAAGTTAGAGAATTTATCGAAAAAGAATTGAAAGAAGAAGGATTAAAACGTTCAGTTGTCGTTGTAGCGACAAGCGATAAATCTGCTTTGCTAAGATTGAAAGGGGCTTACACGGCTATAACTATTGCTGAATATTTTAGAGATCAAGGTAAAGACGTTAATTTAATGATGGATTCAACGACAAGATTTGCTCAAGCTCAAAGAGAAATAGGTTTAACGATTGGAGAACCTCCCGCAACAAAAGGTTATACGCCTTCTGTGTTTTCGCTTCTTCCAAAAATTTTAGAGAGAGCTGGCACCGCAAAAAAAGGCAGCATTACCGGTTTTTTTACAGTTTTAGTCGAAGGCGACGATATGACCGAACCTGTAGCGGATGCCGTTAAAGCTATTTTAGACGGACATATTGTTTTAAGCAGAAAATTAGCAAATAAGGGAATATTTCCAGCTATCGATCCGTTGCATAGCGTTTCGAGAATTATGCCGGATATTGTAGATGAAAAGCATAGAAGAAAAGCGATGGAATTTATTAATATTTTATCTACTTATCGCGATAGCGAGGATTTGATAAATATAGGAGCTTACGTTAAAGGAAGCAATCCAAATATCGATTATGCTCTTGCAAAATACGACAGTTTGATAAATTACATTAGACAGGATATTATGGAGAGAACTACGCTGAAAGAAGCGATTGATAGTTTATATAAGCTAATCGATAAAGTTTAACTTTTAAAAAATTGAAGCTACTTATGGCTGTATTTAAATTTAGATATGAAGCTATAAAAAAAACTAAGGAGCTGCAAGAAGAACTTTTAACGACAAAACTTGCGGCAATAGAATCTCAAATATCAAGTTTAATACAAGAAATTAATAATTTAAATGAACAAAAAATTAGATTGAAAAATAATCTTATTTCTCAAAAAAATATAAAAGCTTCCGACGCTCAACTTTTTCAAAAATATGAAGCTGATTTAAATCTTAAAATAAAAATGCTTAAAAATAATATTATTGATCTTGAAGCTGATAAAAAAAAAATTATGAAACAGTTAATTGAAAAATCTAAAGAAATAAAAGTTTTTGAAACATTGAAAGAAAACGATAAAATCGAGTTTTTTAAACATTTGGATAAAATTGAACAAAAATTTCTTGACGATTTGTCTAATTCAAAAAATTCGGAGTTGAAAATTTGAAAACTAAACTACTTTATATAGTTTTATTTATAGGGGCATTTATAATTTTTACTGGCATAATATTTATACTAAATGAAAAGTACGTTAATATTTTTCAATTTGATTTTAGAGATCAAAAAGAGTTTGATATGCATGTTCAAAAAATGTTAAAAGAATGGGAAAACGAATTAAGAAAAAGAGATAGTATAACTTCTATTGACAGCTTGAAAATCGATTCTATAAAAATTGTTAAAATAGATTCCGCGGCTATTTATAAAAAGCAAAGTCAAAAATTATCGGATAGCTTGCAGGCTCTTGCCGATTCGCTTAGGAAAGTCGAAATCGAAAAGCAAGAAAAAGAGTTAGCCGCAAAACAATTGGAAGAAGTTTTGCAAAAGAAAAAAAGCGAAGAATATCAAAAGTGGCTTAAAGAAACAGTCAAAATAATCGAGTCAATGGATATTAAAAAAGCCGCTAAACTAATTTCTAATTATGAGGACGAAGTGGCAAGAGATATCATTTATAGGATGAATAAAAGAAAAGCCGCTCAAATCTTAGCTTCTATGGAGGAGCAAAAAGCCGTAAAATTAACAAGAGGAAAAAATGAATTTTAATCCATTATTCATTGGCAACTCAAATACGATTGGAATTGAAGGAAATAAAAACGCCGAATACAAATTTTCAAGCGCTAAATATTTATTTTCAGATATAATTAAAGAAAAATATGAAAATAATTCTATCGTTAACTCTAAAACTAAAATTGAGAAAACTATAGAGATCATTGACGAACAGCTTGGAGAGCTTTCCGCTTTTTTTCTTTCTTTTTTTGAGCAAATAAATAATGATAATTTTTCGGCTACTTTGCAAAGCAATGACATTTCGATTTTAGGAACTGAAATTAACGGCTTAAACGATCTACAAAACGCCTTAAAAGTTGCTAATTCTATTCAAATATTTTACATGGATAAAGGCGAATGGAAAGGTTATGAAATTAAAATTGATAAAAATCAAATTTTCGATTTTTCGCAAATTCCTTTAAAACAAAACGGAAATAATATTTTAAGAATTGTTCTAAAAGATCCAAATGAAATGGTAAAGCTTGAAAATTATCTGAATGAAAATTTTCTAAAAATTTCGAATCAATCCCAAATGAAAAATTTAGAAGTTCCTGTTGATTTCAAAAATACAGTTTTAGATGATAATTTGGATTTAAAGGAACAATTTCAGAATAAAACGTCTGATAGTTCAAAGATTGGGAATATAAATACAACAAATAAAATTAGCGATAATATAGGCGAAAAATCGTTCGAAGGAGAAATAGAACAAAATTTGGTTGATGCAAAAAATAAT
>Ga0068706_1000220_pt1 | contig 28975 bp, 22 predicted proteins | sample YNPMSBMetaG_FD_65632 | JGI IMG/M metagenome (GOLD analysis project Ga0068706, IMG submission 65632) | Anoxygenic and chlorotrophic microbial mat microbial communities from Yellowstone National Park, USA - YNP MS-B MetaG | ecosystem: Environmental > Aquatic > Thermal springs > Hot (42-90C) >...
AAAAAAAAACGAGATATATCACTTAGTGATGATAATCAATTGGTTTACAGTGCTATGGTAGGATTTGTCCCCTCAAAAAAATTAACGTTCTTTTTAGAGAGCTTTGGTAATAAAAGTTCTGAATTACAAGGAACGGATAATTTTATTCATTTAGGAATTATTTAAATCATTCAAAATAGGTATCAATTAGATGCCACTGCCGGTTATTTATATAGCTATCAAAATCAATGGATGGATGAATGATACAAAAAAAACATTATCTTTGCACAATTTGTTTTTTCTACCTATTTAAAATTAAGCAAAAAATAAATGGAAAATTATTTCACGTTTCCGGAAGGAATCAGTATAAAGCCGGAGTTTTCGTATCAAGAACTAAACGAAATAGAGCATATAGGATATACCTCAGGAATACCACCTTATTTAAGAGGTCCTTATGCGAGTATGTATGTTGTCAAGCCATGGACTATACGGCAATATGCAGGTTTTTCTACGGCAGAAGAAAGTAATGCTTTTTATAAAAGAAACTTAGCCGCAGGGCAAAAAGGCTTGTCAGTTGCATTTGATTTGGCTACTCATAGAGGCTATGATTCTGACCACGAGCGCGTAGTAGGGGACGTAGGCAAAGCAGGCGTTGCTATTTCTTCCGTAGAAGATATGAAAATCCTTTTTCAAGACATTCCCTTAGATAAGGTCTCTGTTTCAATGACCATGAACGGTGCCGTTATTCCTATTATGGCTTTTTATATTGTAACTGCCTTAGAACAAGGTGTTAGCCCTGAAAAACTTTCCGGTACCATTCAAAATGATATCTTAAAAGAATTTATGGTTCGAAATACGTACATTTATCCACCGAAACCTTCCATGCGCATCATTACAGACATTTTCAAATATACTTCCAAGTACATGCCCAAATTTAATTCTATTAGCATCAGTGGTTACCATATGCAAGAAGCTGGTGCAACCGCAGACCTTGAACTCGCGTACACGCTTGCCGATGGCATAGAATATATCCGTGCAGGGCTAAATGCAGGCTTAAAAATTGATGAATTTGCTCCGCGTCTTTCTTTCTTTTTTGCCATCGGTATGAACTTTTTTATGGAAATCGCCAAATTGCGAGCGGCAAGAGTGCTCTGGGCTAAATTAGTCAAAGAAAAATTTCAACCTCAATCCGATAAATCCTTAGCCTTGAGAACACATTGCCAAACTTCAGGTTGGTCATTAACCGCACAAGACCCGTACAATAACGTAGCACGTACCTGTATAGAAGCGATGGCAGCCGCATTAGGTGGTACTCAATCTTTACACACGAATGCTTTAGATGAAGCTCTTGCTTTACCTACTGATTTTTCCGCTGCTATTGCTCGTAATACCCAAATCATTCTACAAGAAGAAACCCAAATTGGTAAAATCATTGACGCCTTCGGTGGAAGTGTCTATTTAGAAACTTTAACCCAAGAGCTCATCCGTAAAGCAGAAACTTTTATTGAAGAAATTGAACAACTCGGCGGAATGACCCAAGCTATTGAAAAAGGAATTCCTAAATTACGAATTGAAGAAGCTGCAACACGCCGCCAAGCTCGTATTGATTCTCAACAAGACATCATCATCGGTGTGAATGCTTTTCAAGCCGAAGGAAAAATCCCTGAACTTTTAGTTATTGATAATCAAGCTGTTAGACAAGCTCAAATCCAAAGATTAAATCAAATCAAAAGTACAAGAAATGCTCAAGAAGTAGAGGATGCCTTAAATCAAATCACTGAATGCGCTCGCACGGGCGAAGGTAACCTCCTTGAACTGGCAATTGAAGCCGCTAAAAAAAGAGCTACGCTCGGCGAAATTTCCTACGCAATGGAAAAAGTATTCGGAAGACATCAAGCTCGTATTCAGTCTGTTCAAGGTGTTTATTTATCTGAGTTTGCTAATAAAGAATACATTCTCCAAGCAAGAAAACTTTCTGACCATTTTGAAGAATTAGAAGGTAGACGACCGCGCATTTTAATTGCTAAATTAGGACAAGACGGACACGACCGCGGGGCAAAAGTCGTAGCGACTGCTTTTGCAGATTTAGGCTTTGATGTAGACATAGGACCGTTGTTCCAAATTCCTGCAGAAGCTGCAAGACAAGCCGTAGAAAATGATGTGCATCTGGTGGGCGTGTCTTCACTTGCCGCAGGGCACCTGACCTTAGTACCTCAATTGATAGAAGAACTAAAAAAATTAGGTCGTGAGGATATCAAGGTGATTGTGGGAGGAGTAATTCCACCACAAGATTACGAATCTCTAAAAAAAGCAGGAGCATTTGCAGTGTTCGGTCCTGGTACTATTATTCCTAAAGCTGCTATTGAAATCCTCGAAAAACTTATTGAAGAATTATCTGTAAACACGGTTTAAAGTTAATTCCCTTAGTAAAATACAGTTTATCTGACTATTGACCTCCTTTAAGGAATGAAATTTTAAAAAATCTTTTTTCAAAAGAAAAAAAGTTCTAACTTTGCGTGCTTATTTTATAATTACATTATGAGTAAACCCAATCAAGAAGTTTACCAACCTAAAAAAGAAGTGGTTACCAAATCGCATTTGAGTAACGTGAATGATAACTTAAATCCAGAAACTGTTTTAAATAGATTAAAATCCTTTTTCGAAAAATACAAAAAACAAGTTTCTTATGTTGGGATAGGAATAGTAGTCCTTGTCGCAGCATATTTTGGTTACAATTATTACTTAGATATGCTCAACGAAGAAGCTGAAGTTAAAATGCTTGGAGCTGTTGCTTACTTTGAAAAAGATTCCCTTGACAAAGCTATGAATGGAGATGGAAAAAATTTAGGTTTTTTAGCTATTTTAGAAGATTATTCCGGTACATCCAGTGCGAATTTGGCGAAATATTATTTAGGAATTATTGCCTTAAAAAAAGGTCAATTTAAAGAAGGAATAGAGTACTTAGAATCATTTTCTAAACCGTCTAATAATTTGATTTCTGCTGCCGCTTATTCTGCTATTGCTTACGGTTACGAAGAACTGAATGACCCCGCAAGCGCCGCTAATTACTACGAACAAGCCGCGCGTGTTATTGAAAATAACCAAACAACCCCTTATTACTTGATGTTAGCCGCTGATAATTACGAAGTAGCAGGGCAAAGTAGCTCAGCCTTAGGCATTTATAAAGAAATCATCAAACGCTTTCCTAATTCCCAAGAAAAACAAAGAGCTGAAAGAATGGTAGAAAAATTATCCCATTGAAATATGTCGCTTGCTCATTTACAGCCGATTTATCAGCCATTAAATAATTACGACCATAATTCCGTTGCTATTGTCGTGGCGAATTGGCATAAAGAAATTACCGAAAAATTATTTCAAGGCGCATACGCAGTTTTAGAAAAATATCACGTAGGAACAATACAAAGGTTTGATGTACCAGGTTCTTTTGAGTTATCTTATGCAGCAAATCATTTAGCCTCTTACGGTTGCTTTGATGCAATAATTTGTATTGGAGTGGTAATTCGTGGAGAAACTAAACATTTTGATTTTATTTGCGAGGCTGTTGCCCAAGGAATTACTCGTGCCGCTCAAAATAATGATATTCCTATTTTATTTGGAGTTTTAACACCTGATAATTTAGAACAAGCTTATGAAAGAGCCGGCGGAAAATATGGTAATAAAGGTGAAGAAGCCGCTTATGCAGCCCTGCAAATGATTGATTTTCAAAATTATGCTCTAAATTTCTACCAAAACCAAAACAACCAAGATTTAATTGCCTCAGAATAATTTTCCTTAGTTTTTATTAAATAAAAAGTAAAAGTTTAGCTTCTGTACTCTGGTAAAAGGTATGGCATATTTTCATTTTTTGTAAATTTTTTTGAACGTAAAGAATTACAGCATAGTTTTATACAAAAAATTATAGTAAATTTGCGATAAATCACAAAAAATGGTCATTAACGCACATCACCAGGTAAAGCCTTATAAATCAAAACATAAAATTCGCATAGTTACAGCGGCATCGTTATTTGATGGGCATGATGCAAGCATCAACATTATGCGAAGGATTTTACAAAGCTCAGGGGCAGAAGTAATTCATTTAGGGCATAATCGTTCGGTGGCAGAAATTGTAGACTGTGCTATTCAAGAAGATGCTCAGGCAATAGCAGTGACTTCATATCAAGGGGGGCATGTAGAGTTTTTGAAATACATGTATGACTTGCTCAAAGAAAAAGGCGCTGGGCATATCAAAATTTTTGCAGGTGGCGGTGGTACTATCCTACCTTCAGAAATCCAGGAGCTTCATGCTTACGGTATCACACGCATCTATCACCCTGATGACGGTAGAGCTATGGGCTTACAAGGCATGATTAATGATGTTCTTCAAAAATCCGATTTTGCTACCGTTACCTCTCTAAATGGTGAATTCAAAAAAATTTCTCCCCAAAACCCTTTATCCATTGCCCGCATGTTAACTTACATAGAAAATGCAAGTGAGGACATTTCAGATTTATTCAAAGAATTAGATGCTCAAATTGAAAAAAATACCAAGATTATACCTGTTTTGGGGATTACAGGAACCGGTGGCGCCGGTAAATCTTCTTTAACAGACGAATTAGTTCGTAGATTTTTACAGCATTACCCTGATAAAACGCTTGCTATTCTGTCAGTAGACCCTACTAAAAGAAAAACGGGAGGTGCTTTACTGGGAGATAGAATTCGTATGAACGCTATTCATCACCCTAACGTTTATATGCGTTCTTTTGCTACTCGTGAAGCTAATTTATCCGTCAGTAAATCCGTTCAAGGAGCCATAAAAGTACTCAAAGCCGCAGGTTTTGACTTGATTATCGTAGAATCCGCAGGTATTGGGCAATCCGACTCTCAAATCACGGAATTTTCTGATGTTTCTTTGTATGTAATGACACCTGAATTTGGTGCGGCTACGCAACTTGAAAAAATTGATATGTTGGATTTTGCGGATATTGTCTGCATCAATAAATTTGATAAAAAAGGTTCACTGGATGCGCTGCGAGACGTCAGAAAACAATATCAAAGAAATCATCAGCTTTTTTCTACCCCATTAGAGCAAATGCCCGTTTTCGGTACGATTGCCTCTCAATTTAATGACCCCGGCGTCAATCAACTTTTTGCCAATTTAATTCAAACCATCAACTATAAAACTGGCACCAACTTTCCTATAACCCCTACAATTCAAAATGTTTTATCTGAAAAAATTTATATAATACCGCCGCACCGTGTACGTTATTTAGCTGAAATTGCAGAAGAATCAGAGCGTTATAATGCTTTTGTTCAAGAACAATCTAAATTAGCTACGCAAGCGTATCAGCTTTACGGTACCTTACAATATCTCAAAAATCAAAATGCGGAACCTGCTCTGATAGAAAAAATTCAAAAAGAATACGATGAAATTTATGGTAAATTGAGCCATGAATCCCGAAAAATTCTGGAAACATGGGAAGAACGTAAATCACGTTACACTAAGCCTGAGTTTTCTTATTTTGTTCGTGGAAAAGAAATCAAGGTCAAAAACTTTACAGAGTCTTTGTCACATTTGCAAATACCTAAAATTGCAGTACCAAAATTTAAAGATTGGGGGGATATTATTCGTTGGAATTACCAAGAAAATTTTCCGGGAGAGTTTCCTTATGCCGCAGGAGTTTATCCGTATAAAAGAACGAATGAAGACCCTACGCGTATGTTTGCAGGGGAAGGTGGACCCGAGAGAACGAATAAACGTTTTCATTATGTTTCCTTAGGTATGCCTGCTAAACGGCTTAGTACTGCTTTTGATTCCGTTACTTTATATGGCGAAAACCCTGATTTTAGACCGGATATTTACGGTAAAATTGGTAATTCAGGAGTTTCTGTAGCTTGTTTAGATGATGCCAAAAAACTTTACTCCGGTTTTGATTTGTGTGACCCCGTAACATCCGTTTCTATGACCATCAACGGACCTGCCCCTATGATTTTGGCTTTCTTTATGAATACTGCTATTGACCAACAATGTGAAAAATATATCGTTGCTAACGGCTTAGTTAATGAAGTAGAAGAAAAAATTTTACGTATTTACGCAGAAAAATGGGCAAAAATTGCTCCAATTCCTAATCATTCTCATTTTGCGGGCGTAGAATGTTCGGTTACTCCTTACCAAGAAAAGAAAAAATTTATTGTTTTTTTACTTGTCCAACCGTCTAATTCTTCTGAAATTCATAAAATAACTACTTGTAATGAAGAGGATTACGTAGAATGGCATCAAAATTGGCTGATTCCTAAATTTTTGTATGATGTATTACCGCATTACCATGGAACTCTGCCTGAAGGTAATAATGGTTTAGGATTGCTTTTACTCGGTGTTACAGGAGACCAAGTTCTTCCAAAAGATGTTTATGAAAAAATCAAGCAAGAAGCCATTAGCGTAGTACGAGGTACGGTTCAAGCGGATATATTAAAAGAAGACCAAGCCCAAAATACTTGTATTTTTTCAACTGAATTTGCTCTCAAAATGATGGGAGACATCCAAGAATATTTTATACAAAACAAGGTTCGTAATTTTTATTCGGTTTCTATTTCAGGTTATCATATTGCAGAAGCAGGTGCTAATCCTATTACTCAATTAGCTCTAACTCTTTCTAATGGCTTTACTTTCGTAGAATACTATTTAGCTCGTGGTATGCATATAGATGATTTTGCACCGAACCTATCATTTTTCTTTTCTAACGGTATGGACCCCGAATATTCTGTAATTGGAAGAGTAGCACGCAGAATTTGGGCAAAAGCCATGAAACATAAATACGGTGCTAATGAGCGTTCGCAAATGCTTAAATATCATATTCAAACTTCGGGACGTTCTTTGCATGCCCAAGAAATTGATTTTAACGATATTCGTACCACTCTTCAAGCTTTATATGCCATTTATGATAATTGTAACTCTCTTCATACCAATGCTTACGATGAAGCTATTACTACTCCTACCGAGGAATCTGTACGTAGAGCTATGGCTATTCAGTTGATTATCAATAAAGAACTCGGGCTGGCTAAAAATGAAAATCCGTTACAAGGTTCTTTTATTATTGAAGAACTTACGGATTTAGTAGAAGAAGCGGTTTTAATGGAATTTAAACGTATCTCTGAACGTGGCGGCGTTTTAGGTGCTATGGAAACTATGTACCAACGTAATAAAATCCAAGAAGAATCTTTGTATTATGAAACGTTAAAACATTCCGGGCAGTATCCTGTTATCGGTGTGAATACTTTCTTAAGTAAAAATGGCTCGCCAACCATAGTACCTTCAGAAGTAATTCGTTCCACTGAACAAGAAAAACTACAGCAAATCCAAAATATTCAACGATTACATAAAATATTTCAATCCGAAGCAGAAATTGCTCTAAAAAAATTAAAAGAAGTGGCTCTGTCTAACCGAAACATTTTTGAAGAGCTCATGGAAACCGTTAAAGTGTGTTCCTTAGGACAAATCTCAAAAGCGTTATATGAAGTCGGAGGACAATACAGAAGAAACATGTAATTTTCGTAGTTTTTTATTTATTTAATCATATCCATGCTAAAAGCTACAAATATAACCAAAAATTACGGTGATTTAACGGTTTTGAAGGATGTAAGCATAGAAATTCAATACGGTGAGTTTGTATGTTTGTTAGGTCATTCAGGAGCAGGAAAAAGTACATTACTTCATATTTTAGGGACCTTAGATGAGCCTAGCTCAGGTTCTATTTTTTTTCATGGTGAAGAAATAAGCAAATGGAATGAAAACCAGAAATCTCGGTTCAGAAATGAGAGTATAGGTTTTGTATTTCAATTTCATCATTTGTTGGAAGAGTTTGAGGCGATAGAAAACGTAGCCATTCCTGCAATGATTAAAGGGCTTTCTCTAAAACAGGCAATGGAAGAAGCAGAAAAAATTTTAGTTCGTGTCGGATTAAAAGAACGATTACATCATTTGCCTTCGCAATTATCAGGCGGTGAACAACAACGCGTTGCGGTTGCTCGTGCTTTAATCAATAAGCCCCAAATTATCCTTGCCGATGAACCTACCGGTAACTTAGATGCTTATCATACCGATGAACTTTTTCGTTTGTTTTTAGAACTCAATCAAGAATATCAAATCGCTTTTTTAATTGCTTCGCACAACCTAAAATTACCTGAAATTGCTCATAGAACTATTCAAATTGATAAAGGAAAAATTGTTGAACCGTTCGGTTTAGTTTCTTTGGACAAATCATAATTTTATTGGAACTTATCACAAAACAAAAAGTTATGTATTTTTAACAATATGGAATCACAAACCAATCAAAACAATTCATTTGAAAAGGTAGTTGATGTTATTGAACGAAAAGGGGCACAAAATTCAATAAAACCAAAATTTAAAACTGAAGATATAACTCTCTACGTTGGTGATTGTCTGGAAATTATGAAATATTTGCCGGACAATTGCGTAGATATGATATTTGCAGATCCTCCCTACTACCTGTCTAATGATGGAGTTACGTGTCATGCGGGAAAAATGGTAAAAGTAAATAAAGGGGACTGGGATAAAAGTAAAGGATTTGAAAAAGATTTACAGTTTCATGAATCCTGGATATCAGAATGCAGAAGAATTTTAAAACCCGAAGGGACGATTTGGATTTCGGGGACAAATCATAGTGTTTATCAATGTGGATATTTACTCCAAAAATTAAACTTTCATATTCTTAATGATATTGTATGGTTTAAACCGAATGCTGCGCCCAATCTTGCCTGCACAACATTTGCCCACAGTCATGAAACTTTACTATGGGCAAAAAAAGACAAAAAAGCAAAACATGTTTTTAATTATGAACTATTGAAAAACGGAAAATTTCCAGAAGACAAATTGAAAGCTCCTAAAAAACAAATGAGAAGTGTTTGGAGCATACCAACACCCTCTCCAGAAGAAAAAGTATTTGGAAAGCATCCCACACAAAAACCTCTGGCGTTATTGAAGCGAATTGTATTAGCATCAACAAAAGATGAAGACATAATTTTAGACCCGTTTAATGGAAGCGGAACCACAGCTATTGCGGCAAAACTTATAGGTAAAAGAAAATATATAGGCATTGATCTTAATGAGAATTTTATTCATTTGACAATCAAACGTTTAAATCAATTTATTCAGCAACCAACACTTTTGTAAAAAAATGAATGATAATTCCTGGAAAGCTATCTTCGATATGTATAAAATTCACAATCATAATTTTGAAGAAAAACCATTCATCATTACAGCAGAGCAAATCAAAGAAGCAACGGCACATTTCAAAAAGACAAACGAAAAAGAAGTTCGCATTCTCTGCAAGCAAGATTCACGAGAATACAGACCCAAAGTTTTCATTGACCATAATGTTTTTCTTTTACCAATACGCAACGGGGAATACGCAATTGTTAAAGGTGAAGGATACGTTGACATTCCGTCTATTGACACCGAAGCAATAATTTATACATCAAAACTTGATTTCAAACTTGATACATCCAAAGTAGGAAATTCCGAAATGCAACATTTGGATTTCGCTTATGCCGTAAGCTTAATTCGTAGCTTTTTAAATGACAACACCCTGGTTCTTACCATACGTGGAAGAAAATATACACCCAATTTTTCCTTCTATGTTGGCAAACATAAAATTACCGTTGAGAGTGTCCAGACAGAAGTGGATGCCGGCTATGAAGGAAAAGATAAAGTCGTCTTGATTGAAGCAAAAAATTCTCAAACTGATAATACCATTATTAGGCAGCTTTATTATCCTTATAGACAATGGCAACAACACACTGATAAAAAAGTGATAACTTTGTTCTTTGAAAAACGTGCAAATTTCTATTCGTTATGGCTCTATGAGTTTAAAAATATTGATGACTACAACAGTATCCATCTTGTAAAATCACAAAGATTTGAAATTATTGAGAAATAAAAAATAGATGCTTCGTAGAATGCGGATACTTTTTCATTCTGATATAAATAAAGAAAAATTTAAAATGAAAAGCGATATGCAAAAATTAGAATTGATGTCACCTGCAGGTAGTTTTGAAGCGCTGATGTCTGCTATCAAAGCAGGATGCGATTCCGTTTATTTTGGAGTAGAACAACTGAATATGCGTGCACGTTCTTCTATTAACTTTACGTTAGAAGACCTACGGGAGATAAGTCAAATTGCAAAAGAAAACCACATCAAAACTTATATCACCCTCAACACAATTATTTATGACCATGATTTACATTTGATGCGAGAAATTGTAGCTGCGGCAAAAGAAAATCAAATAGATGCAATTATTGCTTCTGACCATGCAGTAATGAGCTACGCTAAAAAAATCGGTATGCCTATTCATATTTCTACTCAGTGTAACATCACCAATATAGAAAGCGTAGAATTTTATGCCATGTTTGCGGATGTGATGGTTTTATCACGAGAATTAAGCTTGAGCCAAGTTGAAAATATCGTTCGTGAAATCAAACGCCGTGATATTCGTGGACCTCAAGGGGATTTGGTACGTATTGAAATTTTTGGTCACGGTGCTTTATGCATGGCAGTATCAGGAAAATGTTATTTGAGCTTACATTCGCATAATGCTTCTGCTAATCGTGGTGCTTGTATTCAGAATTGCAGGCGTTCTTATATTGTCATTGATAAAGAAGAAGGTTATGAATTAGAAATTGATAACGAGTACATTATGTCCGCAAAAGATTTGTGTACTATTGATTTTTTAGATAAGATTATTCAGGCGGGAGTCAGTGTACTCAAAATTGAAGGACGTGGCAGAGCAGCTGATTATGTTTATGAAACTACCCAATGTTATCGTGAAGCTATTGACAGTTATTATGAAGGTTCTTATAATGAACAAAAAATTCAAGCGTGGAAAGAGCGATTGGCTACAGTCTATAATCGTGGCTTTTGGGATGGCTATTATTTAGGTAGAAAGCTCGGAGAATGGAGTAAAAACCACGGTTCTGCTGCTACTACTAAAAAAGTTTATCTGGGAAAAATTCGTAAATTCTTTGACAAAATTTCCGTTGCAGAAGTTGAAATGGAAACTCATCATCTGAAACTTCATGACGAAATTATGATTATTGGTCCGAAAACAGGTTTAGTGAAAGCTATTGTCCAAGAGATGCGTTTAGAAGATGCCCCTGCAAGTGAAGTTAAAAAAGGTGACATTTTTTCCATTAAACTGCCTGAAAAAGTTAGACCTTCTGACAAACTCTATAAAATTGTCAAAGAAAATACAGAAGTAATTGTGTAAATATTATTTCTTTTGAGGATAATCCTTTTTAAATTTTGTTTCAATCAATTTCAATAAAAAAACTTCAAGTTCCTCAAAAGGCTTAGGTTTAGGGCTACTCCATGGAGAACTTTTGTATAATACTTTTTTATTTGGTTACCTTTTTGCACTTCAATAGTGTAAGAATAATATCTATCCTCAGTTACATCTCCGTATTCTGATTGAGTTAAAGTCGTAAAATTGTTTATCAGTTTATTAAGTTGTTCTTTTTCAGCGATATTTAGAGTAGTTTTTTAAGTAATTAAAGAATTTGCATCCCAGTGGGCTACCTGCGCTAACGGATTAACATCTTTTTTTATTCATTTTATTTTCGTCAATTGTTACATAGGTGATTTCTGAATTATCAATCTTTATATCCTGGTAAGAATATTCCGAAGTGAAAAAATAAGAAACTTTTTGTGAAAAAGAACAACTTTCCATGAAGATAATAAGTACAAATGCAATAACTTTTTTCACATATCGTTTAATTTAAAAAATGAAAAGCCACAGAAAGTTTGTGGCTTTTTCTAAATTAAAAGTTAAATCAGTTTATTCTTTGTTGTTATTATTTTTTTCAGGTACATCCATAATATTTTCTTTAAGTTCAGGGGCTAAATTAGCATCCTTAACTTCATTTCCATTTTCATCAACAAAAGTAATGACGCGAGTAGAATTTTGGACTAATGTAATACGGTATGCAGTTTTATTTCCTTTTAAATGGTGAATTTTTTGAGAGGCAACGATTTTATAACCTTGGAAGCGTTTGAGTGTCGCATCTTTAATGTTTGTAGGTAAACCTTTTTCACCTTGTAAACGTGTCATATAACCACGAACCTCGCCTGCATCCGTGATACGAGAGAATGTTTCATATCCTTCCGTATTCTTAAATTTTGCAACATAAATGGTGGCTTTCCCTTTTCCATCTACATTACCTTCTTTTGCAGGACCTCTTTCCATCATAAACCATTTTTCTACCTGGCTATTCGGAAACATCTTTTGTTGGGCATCTTTCACATTTTGAGGTACATTCGTAGCCTCTATCAAACTTCTATTGCCCTCAATACCTTTAAACTGTTTACTAGGACTTAGTTGTGCAACCAATCCACCAAACTGTAACAAGGTTACTACTAAAACAAACAAAAAACTGTACTTTTTCATATGGATTTTGAATTTTGTGTCAGTATGCACTTTACAATTATTGTGCCAAAAAAAATTATTTTTCTAAACTAATTTTTACAAGCCATTTGCCGTCAATTTTTTCTACTTTGATGTTATCCATGGATACTTTACCGTCTTTATTTTTTACTTCACAAATTTTGATATTCTCGCTTTCACTGTTTTTGCAAGTACAAGTGAAAGGTCCTTCGGCTTCGTACTCTTTAATTTTTTGGGCATTACTTTCATCAAATTTGGCTTTACTATCTTTATCAGCAAGCAATTGATTCATCACTTCTTCAATAGATTCCAAAAAATTAAGTGTTTCAGGAGCGGAAACAGTTTTAGCTTTGGCAATATCCATACGTTTAAACGCATCATGAAAAACCATGACCGTATTTTCGGGAGAGTCATTTGAACAACTCAACATCCCTAAACAAATGAAAATTAAAACAAAATATTTCATATTTTAAAAATTAAAAATTCAAAATTTCTTGAATAGCATCAGCAACTTTTTCAGGATTTGGTAGCATAAAGGCTTCTAAGTTCATATTTACGGGTATTGCAGGGACATTTTCACTGCCAATAACTTGCACGGGTGCATCTAAATATTTAAATAATTCACGACCTATCCTGCCGGCTAATGCCTCTGCATATGTGTTTACGGTACTTTCTTCTGTAACTACTAATACTTTATTATGGACTTTTACTCTTTCACTTATCAACTCCCAGTCAACGGGCATTAGAGTACGTAAATCTAAGATTTCTATTTGTTGATTAAATTTTTGAGCGGCATTCAATGCCCAATGTACGCCCATTCCATACGTAATCACCAAACATGATTCTCCGTTATCCATCGCTTCTTGGGAAGCATGTAAAAATATACGAGCTTTACCGAGAGGTATCACATAATTTTCATCGGGTTCTATAGTTCTTGCGGCTTTACTTCCAGGTACTTTGGACCAATACAGTCCTTTATGTTCTAATAAAACCACGGGGTTTGGGTCTAAGAAAGCGGCTTTAAACAGTCCTTTGAGGTCTGCGGCATTTGAAGGATAAACTACCTTTATGCCTTTGATATTACATAAAACGGATTCAACACTGGAAGAATGAAAAGGACCTCCGCCGCCATACGCTCCGATGGGTACTCGTATTAAACTCTGTATTGGCCATTTTCCATTAGATAAATAATAAGAACGGCTTAACTCGGTAAATAGTTGATTGAGCCCAGGCCAAATATAATCCGCAAATTGTACTTCTACAACAGGTTTACAGCCAACCGCAGACATCCCCGCAGTGCTTCCTATAATGTAAGCCTCTTGGATAGGCGTATTAAACACTCGGTTATCTCCGAATTTTTTTGCAAGCAATGCTGCCTCTCTGAATACACCACCAAGTTCCCCTCCTACATCCTGACCATAAAAAACTAATTCAGGATAAACCTTCATCAGCTCTTCTAATGCATGTAAAGCAGCATCTACCATGACCACTTCTTGACCGTTAGCAGGTGTTCTTTCTCCTTTTTCTTCTGTCACAGGGGTAGGGGCATAAACATGTTCAAACAAACTTTCTAATGGTGGTTCCTCTGCCTGTATCGCTTGTTGAAATGCTTCTGCTATATGTTTTTCTGCTTCTTGTTCAATTTCTATTAAAATTTGTTCTTCAATGCCCATGTTTAGTAATTGATTACGAAGTGTCAAACGTGGGCAAAACTGCATCAAATCTTCTAATTCCTTAGGATTTCTGTACCATTCTTTTCTTACTCCTGATGTATGATGATGTAACAAAGGTACTTTGGCATGTACTAAAAAAGGTCTTCTTTCTGTACGTACAATTTCCACTGTTTTACGCATAGTTTCATAGCATTCAATAAAATCCCAACCTTCAATAGAAATGGTTTCTAATCCTTTAAAACCTTTCGCAAATTCTATGGCAGACATAGCCGTAAATTCAGGAGATTTTGCAGAAATAGACCAACCGTTGTCCTGAACTACATAAATAATTGGTAATTGATGAAGTACAGCTTCTTGAAAAGCTTCGGAGACTTCGCCTTCGGTAATGGCTCCATCTCCTAATGAACAAATTACTATGGGTAATTCTTCGCCTGGTGCAAAAAGATTTTGTTTTTCTTTATATTTGATGCCATGAGCTGCGCCCGTGGAGGGAATAGCTTGCATGCCTGTTGCGGAAGATTGATACGGTATTTTCGGTTTATCTGCATCCCTCAGGCTAGGATGAGCATAGTACATACGCCCTCCTGAAAAAGGGTCATCTTTTTTTGCAAGTAACTGTAACATCAATTGATACGGAGACATTCCGATACCTAAAAGCACACTTTCATCACGATAATATGGATAAACATAATCAATAGCTTTGAGGTGCCAGGCTAATGCTAACTGTATGGCTTCATGCCCACGAGAAGTAGAATGAACAATTTTACATATATCTCGGTGAGTATCATAAGTGATTGCCATGTAATGCACCCAACACATTTTTTGGTAGGCTAGCAACAAATCCTCTAAGCTAATTTGAACAACTCCTAACATTTAGGTAATGTTTATTGATTGCCAAAAATACAAACTTTTATTAGAGTTCAAACGAATTGCGTAAATTTTATTGAGTAACATTGAAAAGAAAATTACTCATCAAAAAAACATTTCTTGGATTCTCATGGCAATCTGGACGGCATTGGTTGCAGCACCTTTACGTAAATTATCGGCTACAATCCATAAATTTAAACCGTTGTTTATAGATTCATCTCTCCGAATTCTACCTACAAAAACTTCATTTTTGCCATGAACTAAAATTGGCATAGGGTATTCTTTATCAGAAGGATTATCTAGGACCACTACGCCTGGCGTTTGGTACAATATTTCCTTGATGTCTGAAACAGAAAATGATTTACTCAGTTCTAAATTGACAGATTCAGAATGCCCCCCAATAACCGGAACACGCACAGCAGTTGCAGTAATTCTTAAATGTGGATTTCCTAAAATTTTACGAGTTTCGTTTACTATTTTCATTTCTTCTTTGGTGTAATCATTTTCAAGGAAAATATCACACTGAGGAATACAATTCAAATCAATTGGATAGGGATAAACTTTCGGGGCTTTGGGGTCATTAGAGCGTTCTCCCATCAATTGTTCAACTGCTTTTTTGCCCGTACCTGTTACAGCTTGATAGGTAGAAACTACCATTCTATTCAATCCATAACGGTGATAAATCGGATATAAAACCATCACTAACTGAATAGTAGAACAATTTGGGTTTGCAATAATATAACTATTTTGGTGGATAGTATCTAAATTGATTTCAGGAACTACCAATGGAACATCCTCTTGCATCCTCCACGCAGAGGAATTATCTATAACATAACAACCGATTTCCTTAAATTTTGGAGCATATTCTAAACTAACCGAAGAACCGGCAGAAAAAATGGCAATATGGGGTTTTAAGCGAATAACTTCCCCTATGCTCTTAATAGTATGATTTTGATTACGAAACTCAATGTTTTTTCCGATGGATTGTTCAGATGCCGCAAAATAAATTTCATCATATTGAAAATTAAATTCCTCTAAAACTTTCAATATCTCTCTTCCAACTAATCCCGTAGCACCTACAATGGCAATTTTCATCATGTGAATAACTAAATATTATCGCAAAAATGAATAAAAAAAGTAAATTTACCATGCTTTATGGAAGTTTTTTTATTCACATATCCAGTTTTTTCAGAAAAAAAAATGAATTATTTGGAAAATAACAAATTTAATTTATAATTTTGCCGCTTGTAACAGTAGATTTAAATTGACAAGTTCATAATAAAAATAAAAAAATGAATATGAAGCCATTTTATAGTTATAAATTACTTTGGGCAGGAGCGTTCATTTACATGATTTCAGCATGTACTCCTGAGGGACTTATCAATAAAACTAAGTACGATGGAAAAAAAGTGGTAAACACTTGTGAAAATTTTCAAAATGAAGTAAAAGCCCTAATTGAGGCCAATTCAGGACCTGCAAAATTAAGAATCAGTGAGTACGATAATTCTCAATTTGATTATTTCTTTTTGGAGCCAGGTCAATTTGAGCAAAGAGGTGATACGCTTTATTTTCGTTTGATTGGTGATTTAGAATACGGTAAATACCTCAAAAAAGGCGTTGCTGTACATGTAACCGGTAAATATCAAGGTCAAGAGCATCTTAAAGATATTCAGGAAGATTTTTCCGGTGATTTAGGCATGCAAGTTATTGATGAAGCTTATTTTAAAGCTAATCAAAATCCTTACTTCGGTTATAAATTACCCGTCGGAACTAAATTAGATGGTAAACAACTTACGTTGAGTTTTTCTATTGTTCAATACAAAAAAGGAAAAGTAAAGAAAGTCTTTTGTAATTCTGTTGAAGTGCCGATAGGTCCATTAGATCCTTCCTGTTGTACCGATAAACCGTGGGAAGAAGTGAGACCGGCAAGCCTAGTAACCCTTCCTGACCTTGACATTAAAGATGAAACCTATCGTTATAAAGGTTTTAAGGGTACTTTAGACCTTATTTTCCCGATGAGTTCTACCAAATTCAAAAAAGAAGAAGTTATGAATGTGATTGTCAACTACATAGAAAAATACGAACGTGATGGTTTCAAAGTAGTATCTGTGAATATTGATGGTTATGCTTCGCAAGGTGGTACTGTTAACTATAATCAAAGATTATCAGAAGCTCGTGCCAAAGCCGTTGCAAATTACTTAAACGAATACTTTACAAAGCAAGGTAAAGAAATTCCTATCTCTGCAAATGGTTTAGGTGAAGATTGGGAAAGGTTAGATATTCTAACTAAAACTGCTAATTTCACTGAGGAAGAACGCCAACAAATTTTAGATATTGCAGGTAGTGCACAAGACCCTGATGCCAAAGAAGCTCAATTCAGAAAAATGCCTCACTGGAAAAAATTCGTCAAAGAAGTTCTAGAATACTGCCGTCATACTTTGATTACCTTCACTTTTGATTGGCAACCTGATAAAATGTACACGGATTATTACCCTTCTACCTTGCCAGTAATTTCTCCTGAGCTTTATAATGTTTCAACAAAAACTATGACCATCGGTAAATACGTTAAAGGTACTGACGCTAATAAAGGTTTAAGTATCTTAAATAAGCTCATTCCCAATAACGAAAAACCTAATCTTTATGCGATGCGTTCCACTTACTACTGGGGGCTCAGCGATATAGAAAGCGCTATTCGTGATATTGAAAAAGCTCAAGCTCTTGACCCCAATAATGACCAATACGGCATTGCTTCTTTAGCTTTCAAAACTAAATTTGCTTATAAATACTCCTTATCTGATAGAATGAAAATGTTAGATGCTTATAATGAGTATGTTAAAAAGAATCCTAATAACTACGGCTTATTATTAAACAGAGCTGTCATGATGGAAAAAGTAGGTTATTTATCCGGTGCTATTAAGCAATTTAATGCTTTACTTTCTGAAAATCAAAACGCTGCAGCTGCTTTAAATAATCGTGGAGTTGCAAGATTAAAAGCCAACCGCATTACAGAAGCTGAATCAGACTTTAAAGAAGCAATCGCTTTAGATGAAAACATCGCAGAAGCACACTTTAATTTAGCTATTGTCTATGCCTATAAAGGTTTAACTGACAAATGCATCGATGAATTAGATAGAGCCATTGCACTAGATAAATCCTACAAAGCTGAAATTTTCAGTAATCCGGTCTTCGGTATCATGAAAGATAACCCTAAATTTTCTAAATACAGAAACTAAAATAAATTTCGGAATATTTGAGTTGATAGCTGTCTATAATCTAGGCAGCTATTTTTTTCCCCAAACACGAATTTTGGCTATTAAACTCTAAAACTTAATCGTTGTCCCAAAATACCATAAAATTGACCTCTATCATAAGCTATTTCCCCATTTAAGAAGGTTGTTTTTATCTCTGCATCAAATGTAAAACCTTCAAACGGTGACCACCCACATTTATAATGTAAATTTTCTTTGGTTACGGTATATTTTTTTGAAGGGTCTATTAAGACTAAATCCGCATAATATCCTTCTCGTATAAAACCTCTGTCTTCAATCCGAAATAAAATAGCAGGATTATGAGCAGTTAATTGTACAACTTTTTCTAATGTAATTTTTTGATTTTGAACTTGATGTAACCAAAAAAGTAAACTATGTTGAATTAAAGGACCGCCGGAAGGAGCTTCTAAGTAAGGTAAAGATTTTTCTTCAAAGGTATGAGGAGCATGGTCAGTAGCTGCAACATCTAAATAACCTTCTAAAACGCCTTTCCACAAGGCTGCTTGATCTTCTTTGGTTTTTATAGCAGGATTCCATTTTATTAAGTTTCCGTGGGTTTTATAATTTTCAGAATGAAAAGCTAAATGATGTACACAAATTTCAGAAGTTATTTTCTTTTTTTCAATAGGTGTTTGATTATCAAATAATTGTAGTTCTTTTGCAGTGGAAATATGAAGAACATGTAAGCGAGTATTATACTTCTTAGCTAAAGCAACTGCTTTTGAAGATGACAAATAGCAAGATTCATGGTTTCTAATCAATGGATGAAATTCTGCTGTTAAATTATTGCCATATTTTTGAGTATATAACGATAAATTTTTACGGATAGTTTGTTCATCTTCGCAATGAGTAGCAATTAACATATGAGCATTTGCAAACAATTTTTCTAAGGTTATTTCGTTGTCTACTAATAAATTACCCGTTGATGAGCCCATAAATACTTTTAAGCCACATACCTTTTGGGGGTTAGTTCTTAATACTTCGTCTAAGTTATCATTGGAAACGCCCATATAAAAGGAATAATTAGCAAACGACTTTTGGGAAGCCATAGTATATTTTTGTTCAAGTAATTCTTGGGTGAGAGTAGGTGGCTCGGTATTAGGCATTTCCATATAAGAAGTAGTGCCGCCGGCTATAGCAGCTTTAGATTCAGTTGCTATATCCGCTTTATGAGTTAAACCCGGTTCACGAAAATGCACTTGGTCATCAATCGCACCAGGAAGTAACCATAACCCCTCCGCATTTATTTCTTTTACTTTAAATTTTACCTCTATTTGCGAAGCTATTTTTTCAATTCTGCCATTTTTAATTAGCAAATCACTAACAAAAGACCTCCCTTCATTAGTAATTTGAGCTTGTTTAATTAAGTAACTCATGCCTGAAGTACAGCCTCAATTCTAGAAAAAACCTCTTCCACTGTACCTACTCCACTAATTGCATGTAATTTATTTTGTTTTTTGTAATAATCTGCAACGGGCAAAGTCTTTGAATTATATTCTTGAATACGTTTTTCAATTACTTCTTCGGTATCATCCGTGCGGTTTAGTTCTTTGGCTCTTTGTAAAAGGCGTTGTTTCAGAATTTCAAAAGGTACTTCTAAAGAAATCATAGAGTGAATCGATAAATTGAGCTCTGAAAGCATTTGATCTAAAGCTTCAGCTTGAGCGACTGTTCTCGGAAAACCGTCAAAAATAAATCCCTTGGCATCCAAATGTTGGTTAATTTGGTTTTTTATCATTCCTATCACCACTTCATCCGGAACTAATAACCCTTTGTCTATCAAAGATTTAGCTTTTAGCCCTAATTCAGTTTGGTTCTTCATTTCATTTCTTAACATATCACCTGTTGAAAGGTGTACCCATTGATATTTTTTGATGATATTTTCAGATTGAGTACCTTTGCCTGCACCAGGGGGACCAAATAAAACAATGTTTTGCATATCCAAAGCCTTCGCAAATGTAAAGAGAATTTTTATTATCAATAACTAAAAAGTATATACAAAAATTTATTTAAACAATCAACAAATAAAGCACGCCCCACACTTACAGAGTACAGGGCTTTTGCTTCTGATAATAATCCTCCAAATAATTTTATTGAAACTTGTGATTGTTAGGCTTTTGTCCGAAGCATTCTTTGCTTTTATACATTGCACCACCTGAACAGGATTGTAAACCTACCAAAATAATCGCCATCAAAGCAATAGCTGCAATTGTTTTTTTCATTTTTTTGTAAACTTTTTGCAAAGTTAAAACTTTTAAAAATATGCTCAACCAAATGAATAAAGATTTTTTTAAAAAAATTTATTCGGATATTCAAAAATATAAAAATTTAGATATCTCAAATCTGCTTAAATTTCTACAAAATATTAGAAAAGATTTTTCAGAAAAGGAATATAGCTTGATTTTATCTGAGTTTATTTCAAATGAAAAAAAATATCAAAATAAATTTCCTAACCTAATTCATGCTGGCGGGCTACTCTATGGTAAAGTATGTGAACAAGCTACTGATGAAGCAGTTGCAACACATAAAGCTACTTTTTTTCAAGGTTCTCAATTTTTAGATTTAACGGCAGGGCTCGGTATAGATACTATGGCTTTCGCTAAAAAATTTCATTCCGTAACTGCCATAGAACCTGAACCTGATTTATTATCGCTTTTACAATTTAATACAGAACAACTCCATATGGATAACATCCATTGCATTCTTTCCTCAGCAGAGCAATTTTTAGCTTTTAATACCCTAAAATATGACCTTATTTACATAGACCCTTCCCGAAAAATACAAAATCAAAAAGTTTATCATCCTAAAGATTGTTCCCCTAATGTTTTAATTTTGCTTCCTCATTTATTTTCGTTTTCTTCACGAATTCTCATCAAATTATCTCCAATGATTGAAATTCAGGAACTTCCTAAATGGTTTCATTCCATCGAGTGGATTTGGATTATCTCCAAAGAAAATGAATGCAAAGAAGTACTAGTCTTATTGAACAAAAATTACAACGGCAATCTTAATTACAGGCTTTCTTTGCTCCATAAAAACGAATGTTATGTCTACGAATGGAATTTCCACCCCCATCTTTCTAATGACACATCAAATGATGATTTTCATTTTTATCAGTATGTTCTCTTACCAGATGTCGCTTTTAACAAAGCTCATGCTTTAAATTACTTAGCTTACCTTACTCATGGAAAATTAACCTCTGAACATGACGGTTTTTTATTTTTAAAAGAAATCCCTCAGAACTATTACGGAAGAATAAAAAAAATTTTGAAAATCATTGATTTAAAGGATTTTGAAGATTACCAAAGAAAACAGCATCTATGGAATGCACAAGTTATTAGAAAGCACTTTCCCATGAAAGTTGAAGAAATACGAAATAAATGGAAAATCTCTGAAGGTAAAGAATGTTTAATTTTTTATCAATGGAACAAAAAAAATCAAGTAGTTCATTGTCAAGATATTATAAGTAATTAGCTTGAAACATTTTTAACGTGATATCCCTTAGATAAGTTTGTTTTTCCATGAAATTTCTATAACTTTGCGTCATTTTTATACTGAATTATAACCCTATAAAAAAGAAAATGGCAATAAAAGTAGGAATTAATGGTTTCGGCAGAATTGGGCGTTTAGTTTTCAGAAGATTGTTCAACAATCCTAATGTAGAAATTGTAAAAATTAACGATTTAACAGATAACGCTACGCTTGCTCACTTATTAAAGTACGATTCAGCTCACGGAAAATTGGATAAATCCGTTTCAGGTGATGAAAATTATATTATTGTAGACGGCAAAAAAATTATAGGTAGCGCAGAAAAAGACCCCGCCAATTTAAAATGGGGCGATTTGGGAGTTGATATCGTTTTAGAATGTACGGGGAAATTTACCGATGGAACAAAAGCAAAAGCTCATTTAGAAGCAGGAGCCAAAAAAGTGATTATCTCTGCACCAGGCACAAATGTAGATGCCACCATTGTAATTGGTGTAAACGAACATATCCTTACCCAAGAAATGAACATTATTTCCAATGCTTCTTGTACTACGAACTGCTTAGCTCCGATGGCAAAAGTATTAGATGAAGTTTTTGGTATTGAAAAAGGATATATGACAACAGTCCACGCGTATACAGCAGACCAAAATTTGCAAGATGCTCCGCATAAAGATTTAAGACGTGCTCGCGCTGCTGCTCTAAATATCGTTCCAACTTCTACGGGCGCTGCAAAAGCAGTAGGATTAGTTTTACCTCACCTCAAAGGTAAATTAGACGGCGTAGCTATGCGTGTTCCTGTTATTGACGGTTCTCTTACTGATTTAACCGTTATCCTAAAAAAAGAAACTACCAAAGAAGAAATCAACCAAGCTATGAAAAATGCCGCTGAAACAACCCTCAAAGGTATTCTGGAATACTCTACTGACCCTTTAGTTTCTGTGGATATTATCGGAAATTCGCATTCTTGTATTTTTGATTCACAACAGACCTCCGCAATGGGGAACCTTGTAAAAGTTGTAGGTTGGTATGATAATGAATGGGGATACTCGTGTAGAACTGCTGATTTAGTGAACATTTTAGCAAAATTTTTCTGATTTTATCATATATGCCCTAAGGTATATTTTCTTAGGGTTTTTTATTTTTATTACAAGTACGTCCATTATGAAAAATATACAAAACGCTGAATTAAAAAATAAACGTGTATTTGTACGCGTAGATTTTAATGTACCTTTAAATGAAAACTATCAAGTTACGGATGATAGACGCATCCGCGCCGCAATGCCAACTATTCAACACTTAATACAAAATGGTGCTAAGGTTATTCTTGCTTCTCACCTCGGTAGACCTAAAAAAGGTTATGAAGAAAAATATAGCCTGAAACATGTTGTCAGTACTTTAAAAAACCTTTTAAATCAAGACGTTTTTTTCGCATCAGATTGTATAGGTGAAGAAACATTCTCAATCGCTTCCAACTTAAAACCAGGTCAAATTTTATTACTGGAAAATTTACGTTTTTATCCCGAAGAAGAAAAAGGAGATATAGAATTTTCCAGAAAATTAGCTTCCTTAGCAGAAGTTTATGTAAATGATGCTTTTGGTACAGCCCACCGTGCTCATGCTTCTACTGCTGTAATGGCTCAATTTTTTCAAGAAAAGTATGCAGGTTTTTTATTAGAAGCAGAAGTGATTAACGCAAATAAAGTTTTAAATAACATACAAAAGCCTTATACTGCCGTTATCGGCGGAGCAAAAGTCTCTGATAAAATTTTGATAATCCAAAATTTGATGGAAAAGGTGGATAACCTTTTGATTGGGGGCGGTATGGCATTCACTTTTTTAAAAGCCTTAGGTTATTCTATTGGTAAATCTTTATGCGAAGACGATAGAATTGAAGCTTCCAAAGAGATTTTACAAAAAGCTAAAGATTTGAATGTCAAAATTTTATTACCAACGGATGTAGTAGTTGCTCAAGAGTTCAAAAATGATACAGAATTTAAGACTGTAAGCGTTAAAGATATTCCAGAGGACTGGATGGGCTTAGATATAGGATACCAAACTATTCAAGCTTATTCAGAAGTTATTCAATCTTCCAAAACAATTTTATGGAACGGACCTATGGGCGTTTTTGAGATGGATAATTTTGCAAAAGGTACATTTTCCATTGCACAGGCAGTAGCAAAATCTACTCAAAACGGGGCATATTCTTTGATTGGAGGTGGTGACTCCGCAGCTGCTATTGAAAAAGCTAATTTAGTAAATTCTGTTTCTTATGTTTCAACTGGTGGCGGTGCTTTGCTTGAATATTTAGAAGGAAAGCAATTGCCTGGAATTTTTTGTTTAGAATAATTTTTCACATTTTGAATTTTTTTTATTCTATACAATTACTAATGATTTGAACCAAACGTTCTGAAGCTAATTCATAATAAACATGAAGCCCAGATTTCTTGGATTTTAAAATATTTGCGTTTTTTAATTTGATTAAATGATGTGATAATGTCGGTTGGTCTATTTTATCTTCTTGAAGATGTGAAAGTATTTCACTTACAGACATTTTTTTATTCCCATCTAATAAACATATGATTTTTATTCGGGTAGGATGCCCCAAAATCTTAAATTTTTTTGCTATCTTGATTGCATTAGCGTTAGTTAGTAGATGATTTTTGTTCATTTTTTACGTACTTTTACATAAGTACAAAAATACGTATAAATCTTTAATAAAAAACTTTATTAAGAGTAAGAGATAGCAAATTATCTCCACTTAGGGAACAACACTCGGAAAATTAGTTATTGAAATGATGAAATTTTGGGTGATAGGCTTATTAGGCTTATTTACAACTGGCAAAGCCTTGGAAACAAAAAATTTATATTTTTGCACCGAAATCAAAATCAAAGTAAATGAAATTCTTGCTAACTACCTTTGCGTTTTTTTTATTAATTTTTTACTTTTTAAAAAGTCAGAATCCAATTGTCAGAAACTTTTCTTATAAAGACATCGGAGCTAATAATTTAGTTTGGCATATTATCCAAGATGAAAATAATTTTCTTTATTTTGCGAATAATGATGGGGTTCTAATTTTTGATGGAGCTAATTGGAAATTAATTGAGGCACCTAATCCTGTACGTTATTTAGCCATGGGTCCTAACCGCATTATTTTCGTGGGTTGCAAAGAAGATTTTGGCGCTCTAATTCCTAATGCTAATCATCATTATGCCTATAAATCTTACAAAAATTTGTTAGACAATAAACTTAGTTTTAATGAAGTTCTTTATATTCACGTAGTAGGTAATCAGGCAACTTTTATAACAGATAAAAGTATTTATCATTTAGACATTTCTAACTTAGAGAATAAACCTACTCAATTAAAATGGACGCATACTATTGAAGGTACGGGCGGAAATAAAACAGAAGCATGGATTTACTCAGAAAAAGGTGGTTTTAAGTCTATCAAAGATAAAAATATTTTTCCAACTAAAAATTTTGAAGCAATAAGCTCAACGGGGTTTTACAAAATATGCCCCTATCAAAATAAGCAAATAGTCGTATCTTTAAGTGATGAATTATTTTTTTACGATGGAAATTTGATACCTTTTAAAACAGATGCAGACGCCGATTTTTCTAAATTTCATATTATTGATTTAGCAACATTTTCTAACGGAAATTTAGCAGTTGCAACTTATAATTCTGGAGTTTATATTTTGAACAGCCAAGGTAAATTATTAAGAAAAATTAACAAAACTAATTCTTTGCCTGATAACAACATTTATAGCCTGTTTGTAGACAAAGACGATAATTTATGGGTAGGCACTGCCAAAGGAATAACTCAAATTTTATTAAATCTGCCCATGGAAGTTTATTCATTGAATAATGTTGGCGGTAAAATAACCTCTATCATTGAATGGAAAGGAGAAATTTACTTATCTGCAACCACAGGTGTTTTCAAAAAAACAGGTAATCAATTTATTTCAGTAAAAGGTTTAGAAAATATAGAATGTTGGAAATTAACTATTTATCATGATAAACTATTTGTCGCATCAAATTTAGGCGTATCAACTATTACAGATTTAAATTCTCAATTGATATTTGACCAAAAACCTGTATATTATTTGAATAACCAAAACAATCTATTATGGTTTGCAGGGCAAGATTGTGCCGGAAATATTCAATGGGTGGACGGAAAATATAAAATTGATAATCTTATTCAGAACGTTTCCTTAGAAACTAACAGTATCGTCAAAGATGCAAAAGATAATATATGGATAGGCACTAACTATAAAGGCTTAGTAAAATTTATTCCTCCGACAACTGCAAAATTTTTCGGTATAGAAGAAGGAATACCTACTCCAAAAGCAACAGCTCATATTATTAACAATCAATTAGTTATAGAAACTTCAAAAGGTTATTTTACCTTAGAAAATGAAAATAAATTTTCTTCCTTTAAACATCTTCAAAATGCTAAAACAAGACTATGGATTTCAGGAAATCATCTTATTACCTATGATAACACAGGCATTTTACCATTCAAAATGTCTAATAATGCCATTATTTTGGATAGTATATCTTTTTTGCGTTTTAGAAAAGAATTACCGACAGCTTTTTATGTCAATAACCAAACTGCTTGGATTGCTTACCCTGATGAACTCATCAAATTAAATCTTACTCAATACAAGCCGAAGCCTATTAAAACTTTTATCAGATTTTTTGAAAATGAAAAAGAAATTTTGTATGGTGGATTAGGGAACTTTAAAAATCAAGAAGCAAAATCTATTGTTGTTCCTTATGGTACGGTATTAAAAATTATAGCATCTAGTGATGATTTAGTGAGTGGAAATGGGCAATCCTTTCAAATGAAAATCGGTGGGCTTATAGAAAATTGGTCTGAATGGCAAAGTTCACCTGTTTTTACGCTAAATGGTATTTCAGAAGGACATTATACTTTTCATGTCCGAGCACAAGCAGCCGATGGAACTATAGGTAGCCCGGATTTGATTCATGTTTATATTTCTCCACCTTGGTACAGAACCATCTGGGCTTATATCATTTACCTAATTATTATCGTCGCTATTGTTTGGTTTATCGTTCAATATAACTTAAAGAAATTAGAAAAAAGAAACCAAGAATTAGCTCAAAAAATTGAGGAAGCGACTCGCGAAATCAATGAACAAAAAAGGGAACTTGAAATCATTAACGAAGAAATTTACGAAAGTATTGCTTACGCTAAAAGAATTCAAGAAGCCTTATTACCCAATCCTGAAATTTATAACCCATACCTTAATATATCTATCCTATACAATCCAAGAGATATTGTATCCGGTGATTTTTACTTCTTTGATAAACAAGGAGATAACATTTTCTTGGTAGTAGCTGATTGCACAGGGCATGGTGTTCCTGGAGCTTTAATGAGTATGCTCGGGCAAAATTCTCTGCAATCTATTATTACTGAAAACTCTATTAGTGAGCCTTCCGAAATTCTCCAATTACTTGATTTACGCGTGCAAGTTCTTTTACATCAACAAAGTGGCACTAGTAAAGATGGTATGGACATGGCTCTCGTAAAATTTAATGTTAAAACTTATTGGTTAGAATTTGCAGGTGCTAATAGACCTCTATATATCCAAAAAATCGATGGCGAATTCATAGAAATGAAATCTGACCGCTTTCCCATCGGTGGTGACCAACATGCTAATAAAATTTTTACCCCCAGAAATATTCAATTAGAAAAAGGAGACCGTTTTTATATGTTTTCTGATGGAATTGTAGACCAATTCGGCGGTCCCGAAGGTAGAAAATTTACTCCTAAAAAACTAAGAAACCTCATCAAAGAATCCTACAAACTACCTTTGAATGAACAAGTTAAACTTATCAAAAAAACTTATGATGAATGGAAAGGCAATCAACAACAAACGGATGATGTTCTTTTTATTGGTTTTGAAGTTAAATAGAAAATAGAACATATGAAATTCGGAACAAAATGTATTCATGCAGGAAATGCCCCTGATAGCTCAACCGGCGCAGTGATTACGCCCATTTATCAAACTTCTACTTATGCTCAAGAAGAGCCTGGTAAACACAAAGGTTACGAGTATTCTAGAACTCAAAATCCTACCCGAACTGCTCTGCAAACTACCTTAGCCGCTCTTGAAAATGCTCAATATGCCCTTTGTTTTGCCTCCGGAATGGCTGCCGAAGATGCCGTCATCAAATTATTAAAACCCGGTGACGAAGTAATTTGTACTAACGACCTTTATGGCGGTTCCTTTAGATTATTTACAAAAGTCTTTGCCAAATTTGGTATCAAATTTCATTTTATTCCCCTCCAAGAAATTGATTTAATTGATATGGTTATCAATTCTAATACCCAAATGTTTTGGATTGAAACGCCTACTAATCCCCTGCTCAATATTATTGATATTCAGGCTATTGTACAAATTGCTAAAAAATACCATGCTTTAACCGTTGTAGATAATACCTTTGCTTCTCCTTTCCTACAAAACCCCTTAAATTTAGACGCTGATATCGTTGTACATTCTGCTACCAAATACTTAGCAGGGCATTCCGATGTAGTCATGGGCTGTATCATGACCAATAACCCCGATTTATACCAACAACTCGCTTTTTTACAAAATTCCTGTGGTGCCATACCTGCTCCTTTTGACTGTTTCTTAGTTCAAAGAGGAATTAAAACCCTTCATCTAAGGATGGCTCAACATTGTAAAAATGCATACGCTATCGCTCATTACTTAGACAACCATCCGAAAATTGAGAAAGTTTATTATCCTGGGCTACCACACCATAAAAATCATGACGTTGCTAAAAAACAAATGAAAGATTTTGGGGGAATGGTTTCTTTTACTCTAAAAAATGATTCTATTGAAAGCGCTTTTCAGTTTATGAAAAATGCAAAATTGTTTACACTTGCTGAAAGCCTTGGCGGTGTAGAATCACTCGTCGGCCACCCCGCAACGATGACTCACGCCTCTATCCCCCGTGAAGATAGATTGAATGCAGGTCTTAAAGATACCCTTATTCGGCTTTCCGTCGGTATTGAAGATACTGACGATTTGCTTGAATCTATTGAGTTTGCTTTATCAAAAGTTTAAACCTTACTTGCATTCATATAACTTTTTATCAGTTATCCGTTTTTTAATTTTATTTTTATGTCTTTCACTTGAAAAATGCCAAACATCAGTGCATAATTTGCCCTTGGGATTTGGGAACCATCTTTTTCCATTTTTCAAAATGCCCTTTTT